>Ga0256914_1001448_pt1 | contig 21416 bp, 21 predicted proteins | sample HulkmetaG_FD_191571 | JGI IMG/M metagenome (GOLD analysis project Ga0256914, IMG submission 191571) | Hydrothermal chimney microbial communities from Main Endeavour vent field at the Juan de Fuca Ridge, Pacific Ocean - Hulk | ecosystem: Environmental > Aquatic > Marine > Hydrothermal vents ... | reverse complement strand
CGGCCAGCGCCCGTGGATGAAAACCGCACAGAACGCCCGGCAACTAAAAGTTGCGGACTTCATTTGCCAAGCCCCCTCCCGGGGGCTGCGACCAACCGCCCCCGGCGGTTTCGCAGGTGAAGGCCGCAGTTTCCAACTGCAGGCCGCTCCAAGGCCCAACGCCCTCGGCCGCGGCCATCACCCGTGGGTGAAAGCCGCACAAAACGCCCGGCAACTAAAAGTTGCGGGCTTCGCTTGCCAAGCCCCCTCACGGGGGCTACCCCCAACCGCCCCCGGCGGTTTCGCCCCACCGAAGGCCGCAGTTTCCAACTGCAGGCCGCTCCAAGGCCCAACGCCCGCGGCCGCGGCCATCACCCGTGGGTGAAAGCCGCACAAAACGCCCGGCAACTAAAAGTTGCGGGCTTCGCTTGCCAAGCCCCCTCACGGGGGCTACCCCCAACCGCCCCCGGCGGTTTCGCCCCACGAAGGCCGCAGTTTTCAACTGCCGGCCGCCCGGGGCCACCGCCCTCGGCCGAGTCCTCCGTCCGTGGGTGGAAGCCGCACAGAACGCCCGGCAACTGGACGTTGCGGGCTTCGTTTGCCAAGTCCCCTGGCGGGGGCTGCGACCAACCGCCCCCGCGGTTTCGCCCCACCGAAGGCCGCAGTTTTGAACTGCAGGCCGTCCCGGGGCCCAACGCCCTCGGCCGCGGCCATCGCCCGTGGGTGAAAGCCGCACAGAACGCCCGGCAACTAGAAGTTGCGGGCTTCGTCTGCCAAGCCCCCTGACGGGGGCTGCGACCAACCGCCCCCGGCGGTTTCGCAACTGAAGGCCGCAGTTTTCAACTGCCGGCCGTGGCGAGCCACACTGCCCCCCGGCCGCGGCCAGCGCCCGTGGGTGAAGACCGCACAGAACGCCCGGCAACTGGAAGTTGCGGGCTTCGCTTGCCAAGCCCCCTCACGGGGGCTACCCCCAACCGCCCCCGGCGGTTTCGCAACTGAAGGCCGCAGTTTTCAACTGCCGGCCGTGGCGGGGCCCAACGCCCTCGGCCGCCTCATCCCCCACCCCTCATCCCTCACCAAGCCCCGGGCGAACTTGTGTGCCCTGGATGTCTTTTAGACCGGTGGTCCTTTTGCCCAAGCCTTTTAGGATGGTTATACTATTGGCGCTTGTTTTACTCTAAAATTGTATGGGAGGGATGTAGATGGGCTTTTTAGACAGTTTGAAGCGTCTCCTGGTGGAAGAGGAAGAATCGACACCAGAAGAGGTGGAATTCTCCGCGGAAGATTTTGAGGAGTACAAACCGCGCCACCTTTCCGAAGAGGAATTCTACGAAGTTATCCAGGAAGGAGTGACTCTGGTGGATTTCTGGGCCGAATGGTGCGTGCCCTGTCATGCCGTGGCACCGGCTGTGGAAGAACTGGCCCGCAATTACGGTGACCAGGCGGTCATTGCCAAATTGAACGTGGACGATTATCCATCTGTGGCCGCGAACTTGGGGATTATGGGCATTCCTTCGCTCATCGTCTTCAAAGATGGCCAGGAATTCAAGCGGTTTATCGGGGTTCAGGCGTACGGGGCGTTGGCCGCTGCCATCGAAGCGGCCCTGTCCTCGTGACTTCCGGACGGATTCCCATGGTGTGGCCTGTTGAGGAATTTCTCTGGCTTGCCCGACAATTGCCCTGGGTGTTTGGCCTGTCGATTATTCTTGCCGCCCTCAGTTGGGGCCATTGGGTGGCTATGGTCACTGGCCAGCGACATTGGGATGTGTGGATGCAGCCCCATTACGGGGCTGCCTTTTCCTTTGGACTCTTTGGAGTAGCCCTGGGTATTGCCCTGAATCCTTTTTACACGTGGGAGCAGTACGTGATGGGCGGGGTAGCCGTGTACTTCCTGGTTCAATCTGTGCGGCTTGCATGGGCGCATATGCGCCAAAGGAGGATGACATGAAACATCACAGCAAGGCGGGATTATACTGGGGGTTAGGCCTGTTCCTGGTCGGGCTCTTCTTCACCTTCTTCACCTTTGGTAGCCTGCGAGCATATCAGGATGAAGTGACCTGGGCGACCGTAGGGGTCCTCGCTCTGGCCGGTCTCGCCGTCCTCGGGTACTCAGCAGTGCGGCCCGCGCGGTGGTGGTATTTCATCCCCGCGTTCCTGTTACTGGGCATGGCGATTGTCGTGTACTTGGGCGTAATGCGTCATGTGCCGGGCATTTGGTTGGCTGCAGTCATTTTCCTCTCCCTGGCCTTTGCTCACCTGGTTATCTTCCTCACGTCCATGGAGGAACGGTGGTGGGCCTGGATCTCTGCTGGTAGTTTCTTCTTGCTCACGGGCATCCTCCTGGTGGGGGGACTTTTAAGCGCTACCATGGTGGTGCTGATTCTGCTCCTGGGCCTGGCCGTAATCTTTTACGTCCTTTACCTTGTCATGCCCCACCAACGCCCTCGGTGGTGGAGCCTGACGCTGGCGACCGCACTGGCCATTGTCGGCGGGTTTACCTTCTCCGCGGCCCCGGAAACCTCCGCGTCGTGGGCGAATTACTGGCCTTTGCTGCTGATTCTCCTTGGCATTGCCTTACTGGTCTGGTACCTGGCCCGTGTGTTAACGGCTGCTGAACGTCAGGAGAGAATCCCGCAACCTGCCGGTACTCCTTCATCTCCGCAGACTTCGAGCGTCCCGCCCACGGCTGTGGAACCTGTTGAAGGTGCCGTGGATGTGGTATCCTCTGTCCCAGAGACACCCGAGGAACCGACCAACGCAGAGGAAACCGCGTCCGATGAAGGGTCGTTGTCAGGGGCCCAGTAAACAGGAGGATGTATGCGAATCGCCATAATTTCCTACGAGTTCCCCCCCAGCGTTGGAGGGATCTCCGAGTACGTAGGACAAGTGGCTTGGCGGTTGGCGCAGAAACATGAGGTTGGTGTGTGGGCGCCTCCACCTTATTCTCTCTCAGTGGACGACGAGGTCCATCCCGCGCCTCCGTACCAACGCTTTGACATGCCGCGCACTCTGCTGGGATTGCGTCATGCGTTATCGCGCTGGCACCCGGACCGGATTTTAGTAGGACACACGGAGTTGCGCCTCTTGGCTGCGGCCTGGCTTGTGGCCCGTACCCGATACATGGCCATCGCGTACGGCAATGATTTCCTCGGCGCGCAGCGGACATGGCATCGACCGTTGGTGAATTACCTGTTGGCTCATGCTCGGCCTCTGATCACCATTTCCCAGAGCAGCGCACGGCGGTTGCACATGCTTGGTATCCCCAACCCGGTAGTTATTTACCCCGGCACCGATCCACAGCGATTCCATCCCCCCGCGGAACCCCCATCCGGGCCCTTTACTCTGCTGAGTGTAGGACGTTTACTGCCGCGCAAAGGAGTGGACACGGCCATTCGCGCATTGGCCCAATTGCGCGAGGAGTACGCGGACTTACAGTACCTGATCGCTGGTCGTGGCCCAGAACGGCCGCGGTTACAGCGTTTGGCCCGCGACTTGGGGGTAGAGGATCGGGTCCAATTTCTGGGCGGCGTGCCCGCGTCCGACCTGCCTGACATTTACCGGCAGGCACATGTGTTCGTTCTCCCCTTGCGCGAGGAGGCCCACGCGGATTCTGTGGAGGGATTTGGCATGGTCTTCCTGGAAGCCGCTGCCACCGCGATCCCATCGGTGGCCGGGAACAGCGGTGGAGCAGCAGAAGCGGTTCGGGACGGAGAAACCGGATTCCTGGTCCCCCCTTCCAACGTCTCCGCGGTGGTCGAATCTGTGCGACGTTTGCTGGATGACGAAGTACTCCGCCTGGAAATGGGACACAACGGCCGGCGTTGGGTAGAGGAAGAGATGAACTGGGACCGGGTTGTGCGTGATTTTGAACACTGGCTTTAGGGGCAAGGGGGGAAGCCATGACAACGCGAGATGCACCTTTTTACTTGCGGGTGATGTGCGAGACCGCTCAAGCGTTGAGCACTTCATTGGAAGAACAGGACGTTATTCAGGAATTATTGCGGCGTACAGCATCGGCATTGAACGCGCGAGCGGCTCTAGTGCGTGTATTGAGCCCAGACGGAAGTGAGTTGATCCACGCGGGTTCTATTGGGCTAAGCGAGACGTACTTGCGCAAGGGAAGCGTGAGTTTGGCTACGAGCAGTGTGGACCAGCGTGTGCTTCAAGGGGAACGGGTCGTTGTGCCTGATGTCACTCAGGAACCAGGGTTTCAGTACCGGGAAGCCGCGGCCGCCGAGGGGTTGAAGGGGTTAATCGCTGTGCCCCTCATGGTGCGCGAGCGGGCAATGGGAGTCCTGCGCGTGTACGTAGATGACACAGAGGCCCTATCCGAGGCGGATATTATGCTGGTGGACGCGTTGGCCGACTTGGCAGCCCTGGTCCTGGAAAAGGTGCGCCTACACCAGAGCCTGTACCGCATCGCCCAGGCACTGAACAGTTCCCTGGAATTGCAGTCCATGCTGTCACGAGTTCTCGAGGCCACTGTCAAGGAGATGGGCCTCAAAGCCGCGGTGATCCGTTTACTCGACCCCGAGCGCGGCGTTTTACGGTTGGTTGCATCTTACGGGCTGAGTGAAACGTATCTGGCTAAGGGGGAGATCCACGTGGAACGGAGCCCGGTGGACCAGAAAGCGCTGCGCGGGGAGACCGTAGTGTTGTACGACGTGGGCGCGGAACCCGGCTTTGAGTACCCCGAGGCCGCGGTAGCCGAAGGTATTCGCTCGGTTCTGGTGGTCCCGTTAAAATTACAGGACCGCATTCTCGGCGTAATGCGCGTGTACTCCGCGCGACCGCGCCATTTCAGCCCGGTTGGGGCTCAGTTCCTGAGCGCGGTGGCACATCTGGTGGCCCTGGCCATCGAAAAAGCCCAACTCCACGCGGCACTTCAAGAGAAGTACGAGGACCTCAAGGTGGATCTCACCGAATTATACCGGTTTCTCGCCTTGGGTTAAGAGGAGGGTTTGGTGCTGGTCATCGCTGGGTTATTTGTCACTGGGGTTTTGGCCGGTATGCTAGGTGCATTGCTGGGCTTGGGCGGGGGGATTTTCCTGGTGCCGGCATTGACATTGCTCTTTCACCTGCCCATTCGGGTGGCGGTGGGAACCAGTCTGGTGGGTGTTATTGCCACCTCGGCCGGTGTGGCCGCGATGATGCCACCCGGCCGCGGGGCGGATGTGGCCCTCGCACTGCGGTTGGAAATGGCCACAACCGCGGGAGCCATCGCGGGAGGACTGTTGGCAGGGTACATCAGCGCTCGAACCCTGGGACTTTTGTTCGCCCTGGCTGTGTTCTCGACCGCTGCCAACACCGTGTACAAAGCCCGACGCCAGGTGAAGACCATGGTGGCAGAGAAATTATTCTCGCGGACCTACCACATCCACCACTGGCCGCTGGGACTGATCATGTCCTTCATGGCCGGCATGGCGTCGGGATTATTAGGCGTAGGCGGCGGGTTCATCAAAGTGCCTATTATGTACTCGATTATGGGCGTGCCCCTGGGCATTGCCACAGCGACCAGCAACTTCATGGTGGGCATTACAGCCGCGGCCAGCGTGTTTGTCTACTACGGTCGTGGGGATGTTCACCCCCTGGTTGTGATTCCCACCGCGCTGGGCATCTTCGGGGGAGCAATGATCGGCGTGAGAATCATGCCCCGCTTGCGGGCATCCTGGTTGCGGACCGCGCTGGTGTTGCTGATGCTCATCATTGGCGTGCAAATGGTGTTACACAGTTTGAGGTGAATCATGCTTGATCTGGCTGCTTCCCAACGGCTAGAAGTGACCATGCGCCGAGTATCTGCGGTGATTTCCTTTATAGCCGTGCTGTTGATGGGCACGGGGTTCATCAGCACCTTCGTGTTTGGCACGTTACCGCCCATTCCGGGCGAAGCCGCGCTGGATCCCAAACAATTGGTGACCTTTGCCCACACCTCGTGGGGATTATGGGCAATGAGCGCGGGTATCGTACTCCTCGCGCTGTTGCCCGCGTTGCGCGTGTTCCTGGCCATTGTCCTCTTTTACTACAAGAAGGATTACCTTGATGTGGGCACCGGATTTGTGGTGTTGCTGGAGTTAATCGTGAGCATGCAAATGGGCGGTCACTAACCCGCATACGTCCGACCTGAGCGTGTATCCGTACCTTACAAGGGAAAACGTGCTGCTTCCCAAACACTCTGGTCAGAAGAAGGTAAAGAGAGACCATGTACGATAGAGCGAAGATTTACGTAAAAGGTGGCGATGGAGGGAATGGCGCGGTAGCGTTCCGCCGGGAAAAGTACGTTCCCCGCGGGGGCCCTGCGGGAGGAAACGGCGGCAAAGGGGGAGACGTGTACCTGGTGGTTGACCCGCGGCTAAACACACTGTTGCCCTTCCGTTACAAGGTACACTTCAAGGCCGAACGGGGGGAGCACGGTAAGGGAAAGAACCAGCACGGACGCTCGGGCAAGGACGTGTACATCTCGGTCCCCCCGGGCACGTTGGTATACGATGCGGAGACAGGCGAACTCCTCGCGGATTTAACCGAACCCGGCCAGAAAGTCCTCGTGGCCCGTGGAGGCCGAGGCGGACGGGGGAACGCCGCGTTCAAGAACAGCGTACGCCAGGCCCCCCGCATCGCGGAAAAGGGTGAACCTGGGGAAGAACGCTGGCTTCGCCTGGAGTTGAAACTCATCGCGGACGTGGGAATTGTGGGCGTTCCCAACGCGGGGAAATCCACCCTGCTCTCCCGCATCAGTAACGCCCGTCCCAAAATCGCGGATTACCCCTTCACCACCCTGGATCCACACCTGGGACTTGTGGTGGTGGACAACCGGGACATGGTAGTGGCGGACATTCCCGGGTTGATTGAGGGGGCGCACACAGGCGCGGGACTGGGACACGAGTTCCTGCGGCATGTGGAACGCTGTCGGGTGCTCATTCACCTGCTGAACGGGGATAGCCCAGACCCGGTGGGGGACTTTGACGTCATTAACCAGGAACTGGCGTTGTTCAACCCCCAGTTGGCGGAAAAGCCTCAGGTAGTCGTGTACAACAAAATGGACCTTCCCCACGCGCGGGAACGTTGGCCCCAGGTGCGACAGGCCCTGGAGGAACGGGGCGTGCGTGACCCCTTTGCCATCTCCGCGGTCACGGGGGAAGGAATCCAGGAAATGCTGCGGTACGTGCGGGCAATGTTGGACCGCGCGCCGGAACCTTCCCTGGTTCAGCCAGCCCCGGCGCGCGTGTGGCGGCTGGAGGAAGATGAGGACGCCTTTACTGTGGAACGAGATGAGGAAACGGGTGACTGGGTTGTGCGCGGGAAGCGCATTGAGCGCATCGCCCGAATGACCAATTGGGACTATTACGATGCCATCCTCCGATTCCAGCGCATCCTGGATCGCATGGGCATCACCGAGGCCCTGGAAAAAGCCGGGGTTCAGGAGGGAGATACAGTTCGCATTGGCGATGTGGAACTTGTGTGGAGCTATGAGGAGGTGCCGCGTTGAGGCGTGCACAGCGTGTGGGCATTCTGGGGGGGACGTTTGATCCCCCCCACATGGGACACCTCATCCTCGCGGAGGAAGCGCGAGATCAACTTCACCTGAATCGGGTGCTCTTTGTTCCCGCGGGGGATCCCCCCCACAAGCGTGACCGTCATCTAACGCCGGTGGAACATCGGTTAGCGATGGTCTCCCTGGCCATCGCGGACAACCCGGCCTTCTTCCTCAGCCGAGTGGACGCAGACCGTCCTGGCCCTCATTACACGGTGGATATGGTGCGGCTCATTCGGGATCAGTACCCGCCCGACGTGGAACTGTACTTCCTCATGGGATTTGACTCCCTGGCGGATTTGCCCAACTGGTACAAACCTCAGGAACTCCTATCCATGTGTCAACTGGTGGCCCTCACTCGTTTTGACGTGGAACTGGACTGGGACTACCTGGAATCCCGTTTGCCGGGGGTTCGGCAGCGGGTGCGCATTCTGGACATGCCGGAATTGGAACTCGCGTCCCACGTCATCCAGGCGCGAGTGCGCTCCCATCGCACCATCCGCTACCAAGTCCCCCCGGCCGTGGAGGCGTATATCTACAAGCACCGCCTGTACCTGCCCGACGGTGAGGATTTCGACCCCCAGCCGTAATCAGGCCTCCCCGCGTGCCCTGTGATGTTAGTGCACGGAACGCCTTATGGCCTCCCCCTTAGGGTTCATAGATACGGAGCACTGCAGAGCCCTTGAGTTCACTGTGCTTGAGTTTTCGCAGGGCCTCGTTAGCCTCCTCCAGGGGGAAGAGGTGTGTGTCCGTGTGAATGGGGATTTCCGCGGCCAACTGAAGCAGTTCCCGCGCGTCATCACGGGTAGCGTTGGCTGTGCTGCGCAGAGTGTGTTCCCAGTACAGGAGGTCGTAATCCAGTTCAGGAATGGGGGTCATGTAAATCCCACCCATGGAGATAGTTCCCCCTCGTTCCAACACGCGCAACGCCTCCTTCACGATCCAGCCCGCGGGCGCGTAAATGACAGCCGCGTGGATCTTCTTAGGTGGCGTGTCTTGAGCCTCTCCGACCCAGGCCGCGCCCAATTCCCACGCGTGGCGCTTGTGCTCCTCACTTCGGGTAAACACGTACACCTCGCATCCCCAATGGCGGGCGATTTGAATGGCAATGTGCGCGGAGGCTCCAAAGCCGTAAATTCCTAAACGTTGGCCCGGCTGGAGATCGCTCAACTTAAGGGCGCGGTACCCCACAATGCCCGCACAGAGCAAGGGCGCGGCGTGCACATCATCTACCCCGTCAGGAATGTGGAAGGTGAAGTCCGCCGCGGAAACCATGTACTCCGCAAACCCGCCGTCCACATCCCAGCCTGTGAACAGGGGATTCACGCACAAATTCTCCTTACCCGTCCGGCAGAACTCACACTCCCCACACATCTTGTACACCCAGGGCACCCCTACTCGGTCACCGACCTGGAATTGGGTCACCCCGGGGCCCACGGCTTCCACTGTGCCCACAATCTGGTGACCGGGGATGATGGGTTTCTTGTGTAGCGGGATGTCACCTTCGACAATGTGGAGATCCGTGTGGCATACACCGCAGGTGTGAATTCGGATGAGGACTTCTCCCGGCCCCGGTTCGGGCTTGGGGACATCTTCTAACCGCAGGGGCCGTTGCTCAATGGGCTGCTGTTCGTAAAGCACCATCGCTTTCATGGTGACCCTCCTGCGCATATCGACTCGTGGTTTGTGAGTCCCACTACCCCATGTCATAATACCACCCGTCAAAACGAAATGAGAAAGGTTGAGGGTTACCATGCGGGATGCGTTTATCGCAGCGGCGTTGCGTACGCCCATTGGTAAGGGAAAACCCACCGGTTCGCTGCACCCCGTGCACCCGGTGGACCTCTCTGCCCACATTATTCGGGCCCTTCTGGATCACACAGGTGTGCCGGACGAGGATATCGAGGATGTGATCTGGGGATGTGTGTCCCAGACGGGTGAACAGGGCGGGAACATTGCCCGCCTCTCCCTGCTCAAAGCGGGCCTGCCCGTGGAAGTCCCTGGGGTTTCTGTGAACCGCATGTGTGGTTCTAGTCAACAGGCTGTGCACTTTGCAGCCCAGGGCATTCAAACCGGCAACGCGGATGTGATCATCGCGGGGGGCGTGGAGAGCATGAGCCGAGTCCCCATGTTGAGCGATTGGCCGCGCGAAGCTTGGCCCAAGGACTTCCCCTACCGCATCTTGCATCAGGGCCTATCCGCGGAAATGATCGCGGAACAATGGCACCTCACGCGGGAGGAGTTGGACGACCTGGGGTACGACAGTCACCTGCGAGCCGCGCGTGCTACTCGTGAGGGCGCGTTTCGCCAGGAAATTGTGCCCGTTCCCGTGCGGACAGAAGGGGAAGAGCGCCTGGTAGAGGTGGATGAGGGCATTCGCTTTGAACCCGACCGGGAGCGCATGGCCCAGTTGCCGCCCGCGTTCAAACCCGATGGACTCATCACCGCGGGAAACGCGAGCCAGATCAGCGACGGCTCGGCTGCCTTGCTCATCGTGTCCGAGGACGCGATCAAGCGTTATAACTTGCGGCCCTTAGCGCGAATTGTTGCCCAGGCTGTGGTAGGCGTGGATCCGGAGATCATGCTGACCGGGCCCATTCCCGCCACGTTTAAGGTGTTGAAACGGGCCGGCCTGAGATTAGAGGACATTGACCTGTATGAGGTTAACGAAGCGTTCGCGTCAGTGGTATTGGCCTGGCTTCGCGAGACAGGTGTGCCCTGGGAGAAGGTGAACGTGCACGGCGGAGCCATTGCCCTGGGCCATCCCCTAGGGGCCAGCGGCGCCCGAATTATGACAACATTGGTTCACGCGATGCACCGCCATCAAGCGCGTTACGGTCTGCACACAATGTGCATTGGCTACGGTATGGCAACCGCGACCATTTTGGAACGCGTGTAAATCAAAGGAGATGGGACAGTGACCGGAGAAGAGAGAAACAACTTCTGGCGACACCGCCGGGTCTTTGTGACCGGTTGTACGGGCATCTTGGGGTCGTGGCTCACCTTGCAGTTGCTGGACCTGGGCGCGGATGTGGTGGGATTGGTCCGGGATCAGGTACCCCACTCGTGGCTGCACATTTCGGGCGTGTATGACCGCATCAACGTGGTTCACGGCGATGTGACGGATTACGATGTGCTGGAACGGACCCTGGCCGAGTACGAGGTGGAAGTCATCTTTCACCTGGCCGCGCAGACCATTGTGCCCATTGCCAACCGCGTGCCCCGCTCCACGTTCGAGACGAACATCCGCGGCACGTGGAACCTGCTCGAAGCAGCCCGTCACAATCCCACCGTGCAGCGGATCGTTGTGGCCAGCAGTGATAAGGCTTACGGGGAACAGCCCCATCTTCCTTACACCGAAGATCAGCCGCTTCTGGCGCGATATCCGTACGATGTGTCCAAAGCAGCCGCGGACATGATCGCGCAGTCCTACTATTACACGTTCAACCTCCCTGTGGCCATCACGCGACTGGGGAACATTTACGGTGGTGGGGATCTGAACTGGAATCGCCTGGTGCCGGGGACCATTCGCAGCGCGTATTACGGGGAACGGCCGGTGATCCGCAGTGACGGCACCCCCATGCGGGATTACATCTACGTCAAAGATGCTGCTAACGCGTACATCACCCTGGCCGAACACCTGCACCGGGATGAAGTTCAGGGACAGGTGTTCAACTTCGCTCCGGAGCGTCCCATGAGCGCGCTGGAAATGGCCCGGCTGATCCTGGAGCGGATGGGCAAGCAGGATCTGGACCCCCTGGTGCTGGGCACTGCTCGAGCAGAGATTCAGAACCAGTATCTCTCCGCCGAAAAGGCCCGTCGCGTGTTAGGGTGGCAACCTCGTTATTCCCTGGAAGAGGGATTGGACGAAACCATCGCCTGGTACGAGGCGTTTTTCCAGCGACAAGGATAAATTCCTACCGCGTGGAGGTGAAGAACATGCCGCGAGCCTTAGTGCCCATGCGGGCTCTGGTAACTGGTGCCACGGGGTTTATCGGGTCACACTTAACGCGTCACCTGGTGAGTAAGGGGGTAGAAGTTCACGTGTTCGTGCGGCCCTCATCGGACCCCTGGCGCCTGCAAGATGTGTGGCCGCGATTGCACATTCATCGTGGGGATCTGACCTCTCTGGAAGATGTGCGTCGTGTGGTGCGCGCGGTGCAGCCGGACACGATCTTTCACCTGGGCAGTTACGTCAATGTCAAGCGAAGCCTGGAGGACATTGACGAAATCAACCAGGTCATCATCGGGGGAACGCTGAACCTGGTACGCGTGATCCTTTCCGAGGTGCCGGACGCGTTCCTCATTAACACGGGGACATGTGAGGAATACGGGGACGGTCCGGTTCCCTTCCGCGAGGATCAGATGCCCCGCCCGGTGAGTCCGTACTCCGCGGCCAAGGTCGCGGCAACGTACTTCGTGCAGATGGCAACGCGCAGTTTGGGCTTGAAGGCGGTGACTGTGCGGCCCTTCCTCACCTATGGGCCAGCACAACAACCTTTGCGCTTGATCCCACAGGCCATTCTAGCGGGCCTGTTACGTCGTGAGTTCAAGATGACGCCGGGGGAGCAGACGCGGGAATTCAATTACGTGCTCGACATTGTGGAAGGATACGCGCAGGTGGCACGCACTCCAGAGGTAGCCGGGGAGATCATCAATTTGGGAAATGGGCAGGAAATCCAGATCCGCGAGGTGGTGCGCCTTATCTTTGATTTAATGGGAAACCCTATTGAGCCTCAAATCGGCGCACTGCCTTACCGTCCCGGCGAAACGTGGCACTTTTACAGTGATCCCAGCAAGGCGAAACGTTTGCTCCATTGGGAGGCCCGCACTTCCTTAGAAGAGGGACTACGCCGCACCATTGCCTGGTATGAGCGCCATCTGGATAAGTATGTGGATGTAATGGGTGATGTGTGAGAGGAACCAGGGGCCTCAGCCTGAAGGGTCGTGACTCAGGCGCATTCCGTCGGATTTGACACTCGTGGGCCTTGGGGATATAATATCGGCCGGTTAATGGGTGGGCCCCCGTGGCGGAATTGGTATACGCAGCGGGTTGAGGGCCCGTGCCCAGATGGGCGTGCCCGTTCGAGTCGGGCCGGGGGCACCAGGAAGAGAAGTGCGGCGTGCACCACGCGCGCCGCACTTTGCGCGTTTATCTCGGGAGTTTATTTATGGCTCACTACCTGATCACCGGCGGAATGGGGTTTATCGGCAGCCACTTGGCTGAAAATCTCCTGGCGCGAGGACACGAGGTCACGGTAGTGGATGACCTCTCCACTGGGCGGTTTGAGAACATTGCCCATCTGACTTCTCATCCCCGCTTCCACTTTGCCATCGAGACGATCCTCAACGAAACAGTGATGGACCGCCTGGTTTCGGAATGCGATATCGTGGTTCACCTGGCCGCCGCGGTGGGGGTCCAACTGATTGTGGAACGTCCCACCCACACGATTGAGACGAATGTGTTGGGAACGCGAGCGGTTTTGCGCATGGCAAACCGTTACCGCAAGCGGACACTTATTGCTTCTTCATCCGAAGTGTACGGGAAAGGAGTCCGCATTCCTTTCCGCGAGGATGACGATGTTGTTTTGGGCCCTACCAGCAAATCCCGCTGGTCGTACGCGGCTTCTAAGATGCTGGATGAGTTCCTGGCCCTGGCATACTGGCAGGAATGGCAGTTACCCACGGTGATCATGCGCTTCTTCAACACAATTGGCCCCCGGCAGACCGGGCGTTACGGGATGGTCGTCCCGCGGTTTGTCCAACAGGCGCTCCGCAACGAGCCCATTACAGTGTACGGTGACGGCACACAAAGTCGTGCGTTTTGTGATGTGAGCGATGTGGTTCGGGCCGTCGTTGATCTGTCCGAACATCCGGACGCGGTGGGACAAGTGTTCAACATCGGAAACACGCGCGAGATCACCATCCGTGACCTGGCCGCGCTGGTGCGGTCGGAGTTGGGCAGTTCGTCGGAGATTGTGTTCATCCCCTATGAGGAGGCGTACGGGCCTGGCTTTGAGGATATGCAGCGCCGCGTGCCCGACATCAGTAAAATACGCGCTCTGCTGGGCTGGGAGCCCCTTGTGTCCCTGGAGGAGAGCATTCGCCGCATTGCAGAGGCCATGCGCGCTACTTCACTTCCCAACGGTAGTGAATCCCATCCGTGATGATGTGCACTTCCTGCCCCAGGTACACCCGCGTGGTCGGAGAGGCGAGGAGGGTGGAGGCTACGGATGTGTCCTGGACTTCACGCCCCACAACCCAGTGTGGCAACGTGCGGTTCTCACAGTGAGCCCAGGACTTAAGAACCCACATTTGCGCGTCCACGTGCGTGTCACGGTCGCATCCTCGAGGCATGTAAAGCCACTTGAAGGTTCCTACCTGAAACGCGACTACTGGTGGGGTAGTGGCCAGCACGCGAACAACGCCCCCTTCCCACAGTTGTTCATCCCCTGCATCCAGGATTCGCACCGTGGCCACCGCGTGCTCCCAGGCCGCCAGTGCGCGGGGATCCCTTGTCCAGGGAAGACGAAATCCTTCTCGAGGGGGATTGTGTTGGAACACGGCAACCTGGGCTTCGACCATGTTCTCATCGGGCACGGAGATCATGGCCGTGTCCAGACGGCCAATGAAAGGGGGCAGGTGCTTTCCCACCCACGGGGAAAGGGTTTGAGCATCCGGATATCCATCCACCAACATGGCTCGCGCTGAAGGGGCCAGCAAGAGGATGCCATTTCCTCCCGGGCTTATCCAGATGTGAAATTGTCCCCGTGGGGCGTGGATCAGGGTAAAGAACAGGATGACGTTCAGGGTCATTAACCCGTACCTCAGCCACTGAAGCCATCGAGTGCCCACAGTACCCCCTAATGTTCATTGGTGAAGAGGAGGTGGGGTGCCTCTCGGAAGGATGTTGCCTCCAAAAAGTGTTGAACTTCGAGTAGGGTGGGACGTTCCATGACGATGGCATCCCTGTAGGCGACGTACTTCACTGGGAGACCAATGGAGTAAAGGTTCTGTACCATCTCTACAAAAGGGGTGCGGTCTTCGGCCAGGAAGGGATGGACTTCCATGAAAATTTTTATCGGGTGTTCAGAGGCAAGGCGCTCCAGGGCCGAAAGTCCCCCCTGGATGATATCCACTTCAAAACCTTCCACGTCCATGCGCAAAAAGTTCACACGCGGGATGCGGGCTTCTTCCAGGAATGTGTTCAGGGTGCGAATGGGGACCTGGACAGTGGCTCGGGTGTGAACCCTCATGTGCTGCAGGCGGCGGGAGGACCAGCGGTCATGGGCCAGGTGTGACCAGTTCAACTTCTCCATGATGTACATGGTTGCTTCGCCATCTTCTGAACCCAGGGCCATTTGAAAGAGGTGGACGTTGGGGAGGTGGTTTAGGGCCACGTTGCGTTGGAGGATCTGGAAGGTGACCGGGACCGGTTCGAGCGCGTAGACCGCGCCCTGTTCACCCACCGCACGGGCCTCGAGCAACACGTAATATCCCATATTGGCCCCCACATCCAGGACTACCATGCCCGGTTCCACTTCTTGTTGCACCAGTTGTGTGGTCAGGGGCTCATGGACGCCCCGGTAGAAGATGGTTCGGGAAAAACCACTGTCTGTGAGATCGATGTACATGGAGGCACCAATCGCGGGCACGTAGTGACGAATGACCCGCTGGCGCAGGAGGTAGCGTCGTGTTAGCAGGAGCAGTTTCCGCCAGAGGACGCGTCGGGCCATTTCTGTGCCCTCTTCCTTCCACATGGCTCGAAATCGTCGCCACGAACGGCGTATGTTGACCATCGCGTTACTCCTCTTGTGTGTGCCGGTCTGAACGGGTGACTTTCACGCCACCACGGCTATTTGTCGGACGAACGCTTCGCGGGCGTTGTGTGATGTGTGCGATTCCTCATTCGCCCTGGTGTGGGGTTCTTAAGACGGTATGGCTTATGAGCCTGTAATCGATTTCCACCCTTCGTGTACCATGGAGAGGAGTTCCCGGCCCTCCCCGGCCAGCATAACACTGACCACACTGGTCAGAAAAATCGCGCTTTTGACCAGCGCGTGTTCCCAGGAGAGGGTTGGGTGTGCAGAACGATACCCCATCACCAGAATTATGCCCAATCCCATGCCCAGCAGGGGAATTCCCCACATGCGGATCAATGAGAAGTCCACATGGCGACGTAACGGTCGGTCCAGAAGCAGCCAGCCGACCACTAACATGGCGTCCGCGGCCACCGCGACTCCTTCGATGCCCCACAGCGCGGCCAGGACGATTACCGCCGGAATGAAGAAGGCCATTTGCCAGACACGAGCCCGGGCCAGGGCCTGAGGATCGCCCACTGCCAGCAGCAGGTGGGCGGAAGTGAGCAATAGCGGGTCCAGCATGACGTATATTACCATCAATTGGAATGTGCGCATCATGGGCCACCACTTGGGCCCTAGAAACCAGAGGATGAATTCCGGCGCGAGGAGTACAATTAATCCGCCGACCAGGACACCCACCCGCACCAACAGGCTCATCACCCGGAAGTACGCGATGGAGAGTTGTCGGCGGTCTGTTTGCAAGCGGGCGAACACAGGAGCCATGACAGTGAGAAGGGAGTTGGCCAACAGCCGGCGGGGATAGCGGGCGAATTCATAGGCTCGATTGTAGTATCCCAGCGGCACGTTGCCCAGGGTGGTCCCCACCCAGAAGTCGTCAAAGCGGTCCAGGAGGTATCCCACATTCGCGCCGACCCAGTTGGCCTTGCCGAATTCCCAGAACCAACGTGCGACCTCCCGGTGTACGCGAGGGCGGAACGGCGCGGCCCGCAGAGGTCCCCACACCAGGAGGCCGCGCACCAGGATGCCGCTGGCCTGTTCGGCCACCAGGCTCCACACGCCCCACCCCCACCAGGCGAGCAAGGGGGCCACAATGGTCATGGTGATGGCCGCGACCACGTTAACCAGGGCAATGTCCCGAAAGCGTAACTGGGCCTGGAGCGCGGTTTCCTGGAGTTGGTTGAACGCGGCCATGGTCATCACCAGGGCCATCACGATCATCACAGGTAACAGGTGGGGACGGTTTGGGTAAAAGTGGGCGATGAGGGGGGAGAGGACAAGGAATATGGTGGTGGTGATGAGGACGATGCCCATCTTCAAGGCGACGTAGGTTTCGAACACTGGGCCTTCTGTGGCCTGTTTGTGAATAAGTGCGCGGTCAAAGCCAAGACTGCGAAGGCGGGCCGAAAGCATGACAAAGAAGGTCGCCAGGGCAACGACGCCGAAGTAATCGGGCAGGAGCAACCGCGCCAGGAGCACCGCGCGCACGAAGCCCAGGGTGACGGTGATGCCCGATGCCCCCACCGAGTACAGGGAGCCCCGCACTGCCTGGCGGGTGACTTCTGTGTGTTGTGCTGGGTGGCTTGACTTTGGGCGCAACCGGCGTTCTCCTTTGGTTTGTCCTGGACATCCCGTCAGGGAGGTAAGGGGTATGTGACGGGATACGTTTACTTGGGCGGTGGCGCGGTAGGTGTTGGGCGTTCAAAGTAACACGCGATGCCTTCCACAATGCCAGTGGCAACGATTTGCGGTTTTTGGGTGAGGAGAATTCGATCTCCTCCCAGGTACCCAATCTCGATGATCGCGGCCGCGGTGTGAGGGTCGACTTTGCGGAACGCGTGGTATAGGGTCATGTCCTCGGTTACGGTGTCCTTGTCAAATGAGAGTCCAGTGCGCGCGGCGTATCGGGTTGCCAGGCACTGAACCAGACGGTCATCGCGCGCGGGGAAGGGAGATTGCTGCCAACGAGCCACTTTAAATCCGGAGAGGTTCACGCAGGAGTCCGCGTGGATGGAGATGAGCACATCCGCGCGCAGTCCGTCCAGGCGTTTGTCGTATTCGTCAAGCAGGAGGGTGCGGGTGCCAGTCCCTTTGAGGAGTTGTACGACTCGTCGGGACACTTCCCAATTCACTTCCATTTCGGTCAGGCCGTCGTTGCACAAGGCGCCGGTGTCAAAGCCGTGGTGTCCGCTGATGATGGCTACGGTGTGGCGGTGCAATGCGCGGGCGGTTGTTTCGTCCACGCGGGCGGGTAATACGGATTGCAGTTTGCCGCTTTGTAATTGGTTGTAGTAGTTCCACCCGTAGCCGATGAGGATCCCCAATGCGATGAGGATCACCCATGTTGGAAAGGATGATGGGCGGTTGCGCCTCCGGGCCACGGCTATCGCACCGGTACAAGGGTCGCCGCGCGGACAAAGGATTGGAAGAGATGGCGCTGGGCTTCACGGGCAATGCCTTCGAATTCGTGTAAGCGTTCTGGATGCCACTGGACGCCGATGAACCAGCGGTGGTCGGGCAGTTCCAGACCTTCTACGATAAGCGGGGGAGTTTCTGTCCACGCGCTTGCCACAAGTCGTGGAGCCAGTTCTTTTTCGCTGGCTGCTTGGTGGTGATGGGAGTTGACCAGCAGGCGGTCAACGCGGCCCAGGGCTTCCCAAAGCCGGGAATGGGGGCGGATGTGCACCCAATGGGTGGTGGCGTGTTCCTGACCTTTGCTGGAGTGTCCATCCACGTGCTGGATGAGTGTGCCGCCCAGGGCGACGTTAAGTACCTGAAAGCCCCGACATATGCCCAGGATGGGGAGGTCTCGTTCCAGGGCCGCGCGAATCAGGTAGAATTCCAGTTCGTCCCGTTCTATGTCGATGGATTCGGGATCTGTGCCGTCACAAGGTGCATGGTAATATCGGGGGTGAACGTCCCCCCCTCCTCCCAGGAGGATGCCTTGCAGGGAGTCGAGGATAGATTCTGCGTTTTCTGGTGTTAGGGTCAGGTCATTGAGGAAGACTACTTCCGCGCCGTTTTCCACCAGGCGTTCGACGTAATAGCGGTTTTTAGGGTGATTGTGGGGACGGCCTCGCTTTACGGTTAAGCCGATGCGTGGTTTCATCATCGAAGTTACTGCAACCTCCTTGCTAGAAGAGTGTGGGCTGCTCGGGCTTGTCTTCATCGGGATAGGGAATCCCCAGGTGCGCGTACGCACGAGGGGTGGCCACACGCCCGCGCGGTGTGCGTTCCAGGAAGCCCAGTTGCAATAAGTAGGGTTCGACGACATCCATGATGGTGTCCGGCTCCTCGCTCACCGACGCGGCAATGGTGTCCAGTCCCACGGGTCCGCCCCCGAACTTTTCGATGATGGCCCGTAAAACCCGCCGGTCAATGTCATCCAGGCCTAGATGGTCCACGTCCAGGAGCGCGAGGGCTTCTTCGGCCACGCGTTCTGTGATGACGCCATCCGCGCGCACCTGAGCGTAGTCCCGCACGCGGCGCAATAGGCGCAGTGCGACTCGCGGTGTACCCCGGGCCCGACGCGCGATAACGGTGGCCCCTTCCTCGGAGATTTCAACGCTCAGTAAGTGGGCCGCGCGTTTCACAATGGCGACCATGGCCGGGAGGTCGTAAAAGTCCAGGCGGTACACCGCGCCAAAGCGCGCTCGCAGGGGGGCGGTGACCAGGGCAAGACGGGTGGTGGCTCCAATGACGGTGAAGCGCGGCAATTTCAGGCGAATGGAACGAGCGCTGGGTCCTTTTCCAACCACGATGTCCAGCGCGAAGTCTTCCATGGCAGGGTACAGGACTTCTTCCACGGCTCGGCCCAGGCGGTGGATTTCGTCGATGAAGAGGATGTCTCCCTTGCGCAGGTTTGTGAGGATGGCAGCCAGGTCGCCGGCCCGCTCAATAGCCGGGCCGGCCGTCACTTTCAGGTTGACGCCCATTTCGCGCGCGATGACGTGGGCCAGGGTGGTTTTGCCCAAGCCCGGCGGTCCGTAGAACAGGATGTGGTCTAAGGCGTCACCGCGGGCTTTGGCCGCCTCAATGAGGATGCGCAGGTTCTCTTTGAGGCGGTCCTGGCCGATAACGTCGTCGAGCGTGCGCGGCCGCAAGGCCGCGTCCACCGGTATGTCCGTAGGTCGTTCTTGTGGGGAGACGATGCGATCTGGGCTCACGGGCTAAGCACATCAGAAGGGGACATCATCGTTCAGGAAGTCGTCCCCCGGTTCCACGGATGTTGCTATCTCGCTTCTATCACCACGCCCACCCAAAAAGCGGACGTTTCGTGCTGTTAATTCCAGTGTTGCCCGCGGGTTACCCTGGTTGTCTAACCACGCGGACGCGTCGATTTCACCCTCCACCAGCACCAGTCGGCCTTTGCTCAGGTACTGGTTGCAGAGTTCTGCGAGTTTTCGCCACGCGGTGACGCGGAACCACGTGGTTTTTTCCCGCTGTTCTCCGTTGCTGTCTGTCCAACGACGGTTCACGGCCACGCTAAAGGAGGTGACGGGAACTCCAGAGGGTGTAAATCGCATTTCCGGATCCGAACCCAGGTTGCCGACGATGACGATGCGCTGAAACACTGCTCTCTCCTCCTGCTTTGATAAACTACCCGTGCCTCTCACTAATGAAGGGTGTTCATGTTCATTGCACGGTCATTGTACTGTAAGGGGAACATATGTGTCAATGTCACATGTTCGACCGTTAGGGGAGGGCCGGAGTGCTGGGTGGTTGGTGCGGCGCTTGTTTCTTCTGGAGACTTCCCAGGCGTTCTTGCTGCATGCGCTGGATGTTCTCCGTCTGAATGAGGTCGGAAATGGTGGCGGCCAGGATGCGCACATCGTCCAGCGCGGCCCGGATGTGGTATGGGGTTGCGCCTTTGCTCAGTGCCTCACGATACAGGGCTTCTGCTCGCTCCTCTTCGCCCAGGGCCAGGTAGTAGAGGGCCAGGTTCAAGGTGTTGGCCCAGTCTTCGGGCCTCTGGCGATACCGCTCCTCCGCGATGGCAATGGCCGCGCGGAGGTCTCGATGGGCCTTGGCGAGTTTGCGGCGGCTGTAACTCAGGTATACCAGGGCCCGTCCGTACAGGTACCAGTCTTCATTTGGGGCCAGGCGGATGGCTTTGGTGATGTCTCGGATCGCGTTGCTTAACTGGCGCAGGCGGCGATATGCCTCGGCCCGGTGGGCCAGGGCCCACGGATCGTCCGGCGTGCGCTTCAGCACTCGGTTCAGGTCGTTTAGCGCGGCCCTGGGCTTGTCCAGGTGTAAGTAGGTGATCCCCCGGCATGTGCGAGCCCACACGTCGTTGGGGTTCAGGTCCAAGGCGCGAGTCAAGTCCGCGAGCGCGCGCTCGTACTGACCCATGTTCCGGTACAGTTCCCCGCGGGAGGCCAGTGCCCAGGCGTTGGTGGGATCCGCGTCAATCGCCCGGTTGAGATCGGCCAGGGCCGCGGGGTAATATCCAAGGAGGCGGTAGGCTTCCCCGCGCAGCGCGCGCACGCGCGCGTCGTGGGGGCGACGGGATAGGGAGCGGCTCAGGTCGCTCAACGCTTCCCGGGCGCGCCCCATTTTCAGGTATAACTCCCCGCGACGGGCCAGGATGTCCGGATCGCCGGGGGAGAGGTCCAGGGCGCGGTTGTAGTCCTCCAACGCGGCGTCGTATTCGCCGGTGGCCTGGTGCACGTCCCCGCGCGCGGTCAGCGCGCGCAGGTGATCCGGCTGGGCTTCCAACACTGCGTTCAGGTCCGTCAGCGCGGCCCGGTAGTGGCGCAATCGCAGGTGCGCTACGCCTCGCAGGTACCGAGCCTGCACGTGATGGGGGTCGTGCTCCAGCGCGCGGTTGAGATCGGCCAGCGCTTTCCCGGGCTTTCCCGCCCGTAAGTACGTTTCCCCCCGGTGTACCAGCAGTGTGGGGTCGTCGGGGGTCTGGCGTAGCGCCCGGGTGAAGTCCGCGAGGGCGGCGTCGTACTGTCCCAGGGCAGCGTATGCTTCCCCCCGGTATTCGTACGCGACCCGTCGCCACTTTCTCTTGAGGAAGGGGGATTCCAGCAGGCGGGTGAACACGGCTACGGCTTCGGTGTGACGGGTGTCCTTTTCCC
>Ga0256914_1001447_pt1 | contig 21418 bp, 19 predicted proteins | sample HulkmetaG_FD_191571 | JGI IMG/M metagenome (GOLD analysis project Ga0256914, IMG submission 191571) | Hydrothermal chimney microbial communities from Main Endeavour vent field at the Juan de Fuca Ridge, Pacific Ocean - Hulk | ecosystem: Environmental > Aquatic > Marine > Hydrothermal vents ... | reverse complement strand
TCGTCTTATTGTAACAATCTTTCTATTATGGGCAGGGGCATCTACAGCCCATAGTATTACGTTGAATGATGGAGGAACAACGGGACTGATTGTTCCGGCAGAGCCGTCCGTCGCACACACATACCGCATTGTCGGTACGGCAACACCGACTCCGTCCCCTCCGGTCCTCCACAATGATGCCCGCTGGTATGACCGATTACGCATCACGTTTGATGTTCCGGATCCCTCCGTTCGCTTTGCCGTATTGCTCAGCGACGATGGCGGCGCCACTTGGTGTATTATTGACGCAACCGCCCACTGCACCGATACGGAAATGACGGTACACCATTTTCATTCGGCGACATTTTGGAATAACGGTGATGCAATTCTCTATGGCTTGCAAAGTAATCACTCCTATCGCGCCCGCCTCATTGCCTATACCCATACCGGCGGTGCGTCCGCTCCCGCCACATCCGCCGCAGTGGTCAAAACCGATGTTCCTTATGTTTCCCTTTCCCTTTCTCAACATCAGCACGATGTATTTATTCTCAATACACAACGCATCGCCCGCGCCCGTCGCATCATCGCTACAATTGGCACGAACAGTCCCGGCGGATATAATGTTTACCTCCGCGGAAGCGGTAATGGAACGCATGGTGGACTGTATAATGCCACAAGTAAAACATTAATTCCGTCCCAAGATGGTGTTCTTGTTGCCGGAGTGGATGGATATGGCGTACAAGTGCGTAGTGAACATGCCCGTGTTCTCCCACCATATAATGGCACAGGGACCGTTGTCGGTGCCGTGCCTATAGTTCCCGTCCGTGTTGCCACCTATGAACGAGATATCGCTCGTGACACTCTTACCATTATTCCCCATGTATCGATCAGTGGTCGCACGGACGCCGGTACATACACCGATATCATCTACTATACCGTTACACCATCATTATAAAAACACCTCGACCGAGGTGTTTTTATATAATCTCTCTATTTTTTAAGCTCTCTATTTTAACGCACCGATAATCATTGTTTTAAGCTTTTCATATCCCTTGGGATCATGTTTCGCCTGGGCGGTGAATAACGCTGTGGAATCTGTCCCGCACGCCTTTGCCAACTTATCATCTCCACCGGGGTGTGTACCGAAGAATGACGTAATGTCAGCAACCGCACCATCCACCACCGTCCAACAATCTGTCTTCGTGTTGTGTTTTGCCACATCTTCCATTGTGTACAATGTGACTCCCGATGGCGGTGCAGCCTTTTTCATGGAGTCCGCCATTGTATCCATGGCGCCATCCGCCGCCTTCTGCATCATATCTGCGCCGTGAGAAGCGGCATTATTTGCCATCTCCGCCGCCTTCTCTGTTGTTTTTTGTGTTGCATCTTCCATTGTTGCCGTAATCCCCGAACGGTCCGCACATCCACTCAAAAGTGCTACCGCCGCAACAATTGCAACTGTTCCTCTTATCGCCATAGTGTTTGTATTATGGAAATTATACACATACAGTATACCACACTTTGACGATGTGGGAAAAATCATTTAGTGTAACACTATGACATCTCTGCTTCCCATAACAGTGCGAAAGGACTTTCCTTTACTGACACATCACCGCCAACTGACGTATTTGGATACCGCCAGCAGTGCGTTGACACCGCACTGTGTTATTGATGCGATCCAAGAGTATTATACTCAATATGGTGTTAATATTGCTCGCGGACTATATGCCGAGAGTATCCGTGCAACGGAAGCATATGAACAGGCGCGAGAATACGTAGCAACCTTTTTACATACCACTCCGGAAACCATCGTATTTACCGGCGGTACCACCGATGCACTGTCGTTGTTGGCACAAGGAATTCCCGAACAAAAGGATGACGTGATTGTTGCCACCGTTAGTGATCACCATGCGAATTTTGTTCCATGGCAACAGCGTGCCGCGCGCAACGGAACACGATTTGTTCCATGGCATTGCAATCACAACGGACACCTCCGTGAAACCGTAAACACCATTCCGCCCGATACTACAATTTGTGCTCTTCCCCACGTTTCCAACGTTTTGGGAACAGAAAATGATTTGCGCGATCTTTGTGCGGCAATTCGAAAACGAGCGCCCCGCGCTGTTATTGTTGTAGATGCCGCCCAAAGCGCACCACACCGTCCACTACATGTGGAAACATATGGCTGTGATTTTCTGGTATTCAGTGGTCACAAGTGCTACGGTCCCACCGGTGTAGGTGTCTTATGGGGAACATCTTCCGCCCTAAAAACACTTACTCCACTACGTACCGGTGGTGAAATGGTACGACGAGTAACATGCGAAACATCTACATTCAAAGAACCTCCTCACGGATTGGAGGCCGGCACACCGCCCATTGCACAGGTAATCGGATTGGGCGCGGCGGTACGCTATCTGCAACAACTGGGAATGGATGCCGTTGCCGAACATGATCGCCGCTGTGTCGCCTATGCGCTACGGGTATTGCGAGAACGCTTGGGAAATGATGGAGATATTATTGGTATGCCACATGAGTATGAACGATGCGGATTGATCAGCATCACATTGCGTGGTTGCCATCCTCATGATGTGGCACATCTTCTTGCCGAAGAACGCATTGCCGTCCGTGCGGGAACACATTGCGCACAACCACTACACGATGCACTGGGTGTCAACGCCACGCTACGCCTCAGCTTTGGTCTTTATACAACACCGGAAGATATTGATCGTGCGGTGAATGTATTGCATCGCAGCATTCGCCGCCTACGTCCACCATCACCGTAATTCATCGTACCGACATGCGCCGTGTATTCCGCGACGATGGCGCTGTGCCTCTCGTTGCGCCGCTTCCAACTCCTTGGAATATCGTATATCCGGCGGGTACCGACGAGCAACGGCATATCCCTCACGCACCAACACATCATTAACAAACACATCTCCCACATATACATAACGAAGTAGCCGTCCGTACCGGTCCGTTTGCGATACATCCCTCACCATACGAACAACCTTTCCTTCCACCAACTCACGGTTACGCTCCGTTGCTTGCCGTGCATAACATTCACGGTGCGCAGTGTATCCCGTTCCCGTTTCCGGCGTATCAATTCCGATATACCGCACTACACGACCATCTGCTAACACTATTGTATCCCCATCAATAACATGTCGCACTCGTGCTCTCTCCACTGTATCCGACAGTGGCGCTGATGGTATAAAAATGGAAGGCAAGTTCGGTAAAGAAGACAACGTCGGAAAAAGAATGTGGCCTGCCGCTACGCTAAGCAATAGTATGCCGCCAATCAATGCAAGCATCATCCATCGCCGCCGGTGTCCACTCATAGTGTCAATCGCTCACCAAGTACGGGAACGTGTACCGGAATATCGGGATGAAGGCGTCGCGCCGCCGCTGCCACCGCTTCCGTCGCCGCCGGATCTCCGTGTTGAATAATAAGACGGCGATGCGGAATTTGTGTAATTAGTGCGTGAATTTCACTCATGCCGTAATGTGCGCTGAAATCAAACTTTTCCACCCGACATCGTACCGTCGTTGTTGTTCCTTTATACGAAAATACTCCGTCTTCCCATATGGCCCGTCCGCGCGTACCGTTTACTTGATATCCCGTTAATAAAATCGTACTGTGGGCATCTCGTACCAATTGCTGTGCATAATATACCGACGGACCGCCCTGCAACATACCCGAAGTGGATACAATTACACTTCCCCGCTCTCGCACCACCCGCTCCCGATCATGACGGCGGACAACGGATACACGACGTAACATTCGGGACAGCGCCGAATGAGATCGTACGTACGGATCCCGATGCGCAACAAGTAATTGTGTAATGTCTCGCGCCATACCATCCAAATATATTGGAATTTTTGCGGGAAGTTGTGAGAGCATTAACAACACCTCCTGTGCTCGACCGACACCGAAACACGGAATCAACACCGTTCCACCTCGTTCCCGTGCTTGATGAATTGCATCTAAAAATCGCCGACGCGTCTGTTCCCGTGGCGGATGCTCCCGATTACCATACGTCGCCTCTATCACCAGTGCGTCCAGCGGTGTATCCGCACGCACTCCGTGTAAACGCAACATTTGTTCCGGCTCTGCAGATTCCATCAGTAATGTCGGCTGTGTATTAATATCTCCGGTATAAAAGATTCTCCGCTCTCCATCATCCAAAAGCAGCGACGCACTCCCCGGAATATGACCGGCATTAAGAAATACCCCGCGTACCGTCTCATCACCAAATTCCGTATCATACCGCACCACTCGCATATCCGCTGCTGTTCGTCGAAGGTCTCGTGCCGCATATACGGGGTGTAATGACTTCAGTTGTGCGATATGGTACGCATCCTCCAATAACAATGACGTAATTCGCCATGTCATGGCGGTGGCATAAATTGGTGATGGCAGTCCTTTGTGTTCAAAAAACGGCAGCGCACCACTATGATCCATGTGTGCATGAGACAGAAAAACCCCGGAAATCTCACCGAGGTTCTCCACTGATTCCGGGTACACAACTCCATCACGCACAAACTGTACACCGGCATCCAATAAATATCGGCGGTGATGCGTGCGCACCTCTATACAACTCCGTCCAACTTCACGAGCGGCTCCATGAAAAATCAGGTCCATGATCGTCCTCCTTGCTTGAAGTCATTACTCCTCTTCGGGATATTGTGCATCTTCTTCCGGTTTCTTTTTTGTTGACGGATGTCCGCCATCCAACCAAGGATATGCCGGAACATTAGGTTCTTGTCCTTGCCCCTGTTCTTGTCCTTCTGTCTCTCCCGGCTTCTTCGGCAACCCTTCCTCTGAAGATGAATGGGTGTATGTTTCTTGCATAAATCTTTTTTATAAATTACTCCTCCAGTATACCATAAGTTACGGCATATCATCTCCACATCCCAATAAAGTATGTCTTGCCATTACCCCCGTTTCTTTATCGGTGATTCTACGACATGCTGAGCACAAAGGATTAGGCGTGTCGGGAGGGCGATGCTCACAACATTCAAGAAGTGAGTATGGATCTGCCGTATTCATGCCCGATACAGCGGTTGCGTTGTAGTCCGGACAAGTTTTTGCCGTCTTACCGTACGGACACGCATCGGGAGGAAAATTATTCTGTTCCATTTTCATTGTTGTGTACAGGATGATGATTACTTACACGATGACGTTCTCGGGTTGCCACCCAATCTTGATCCCGCGTGGCACCAATATGAGATTTGTTAATCACCTCATTTAATATGTGCCATCGCCGTTTCTTTTCCGCCCATGGAATCGTATCTTCCATGCCGGTGGTCGCCGCCGTTCCCGGGCGCGGCGAATAGCAGGCGGTAAACGATTTGACAAACCCCACGCGTTTCGCCAAATCCACCGTTTGCAAAAAGTCCTCCTCCGTTTCTCCCGGAAATCCCACGATAATGTCGGTAATAAATCGCACTCCGTCCACCCGCTCTTTGATTGCATCCGTCAACGCAATATACTCTTCCCGTGTATACCACCGATTCATTTTTTTCAGAATTTTTGTACTGCCGGACTGTACGGGCAAATGAATCAACCGATCAATGGTTGGGTTGCGCGCAATAACATCAATCAGCGTATCGGAAAAATCCCACGGATTGGAACTGGTAAACGTCACCTTCTTGATGCCGGGGGTACGGGCAACATCTTCCAATAGGTATGGGAACAGTGTGGGAATCCGTGTACGCCCAAGATGTGTCACCCATACCGGCTCCACTGCCGTACCATTGGGTAAAACATACTGTGCGCCATCACCCTCGGTCATGGAGCGCTTTGTCGCCAATACCAAATCACTTCCATAGGAATTGACATTCTGTCCCAGCAACGTAACACTCTCATACCCTTCATCCGCCAGCCGGCGAACCTCTTCCATAACATCCTCATACGGTCGCGACACCTCACGACCGCGCGCAAACGGCACAATACAAAATGCACAATAGTTGTTACAACCGCTGGAAATCACCACCCATGCATGGTTACTCTCCGTCGGCGTCCGCTCCGGAATGTATTCAAATCCCACCTCCTCAATCGGCAAGAGCTCCACATCCGGTATTCGTCGCGCCAACTTCTTGGCAAGTGCTCCGCTGGGCTCTCGCGCCGCCGCTCCGACAATACATCCGGTCAATACAATATGCGGCTGCGGACGACCGGCGGCGGCTCGCGCCTTCTTAAGATTGTGAATAACGCCGTACACTCGCTCTTCCGCCATATCTCGTACCATGCACGAATTCAATACGACGATATCCGCCGTGTCCATGGTATCCGTGGGCACAAAACCGCGAGCGCGATAGTACGTTACTATTCGCTCAGAGTCCGCCACATTCTGCTGACATCCAAATGTTTTGAGAAAAAATGTTTTCTGCGTCATGTTGATAGTATACACTACTATGTGATACAGACAACTATCGGTACGTGATCACCACTTACGGTGTAACGGCAAAGTTGAACATCATTCCGGCGTGCATATGTTCCGCAATATGGCAGTGAGCAATCCACTGTCCGGGATTACTCATATCCACCATAATGCGCATGCGCTCTCCGATTCGCACCAGCGCCGTGTCTTTCCATTGTAGGGAATCACTGGGCACACCATTGCGGGAAAGGATAACAAAGCGCTGTCCATGAAAATGAATCGGGTGCTGCATGGGATGCATGGATTGCGGATCGTTGTAAATGTCAATCACCACGCTGTCTCCGCGAGCAAATACCCAATCCTCGCTCATTGCCCTATTTACTTTCTGTGTCTCCTCATCAACAATCATCCACTCCATCATCTCGCTGTTGCTCATGGTATTCATCCGCGCCATTGTTTCCTCCCACACGATACCGTCGGTGTGCTCCACATATCGTGGCGTACCACCCAACGACCGCTCCTTTTGTTCCAGGTCTCGCATGGTACCACCCATCATTTCACCGCGCCCGTCCCGGTGTCGCATTCCACGGCGCATTTCACGCGTGCTACTCTCACCCTTCATTCCAATAGTCAATCGAATGCGCTTATCCGGCGCCTGTGACTGCAATGCTTCCATATTCTCACGAATAGCGGCATAGTCATCACGATGATATCGCAAGGGCGTCTGTGTCACGGAACGCGACGGTCCCGTTACGGTTACCGTACCCAATGTTCGTCCACGATGGGTAATCGGATACGTCCCGGGATCGGAAAACGTCGTTTCAACAATGATTCGCTCCGCCGGTCCGAGAATAATATGTTTCGCCATAAACTCCTTCTCCACTCGTCCAATATCGCCCCCAACGACACGCAATGGTTGCGTACCGATTTGCAAATCAAATGTACGTGTATTGGCGACATTGGTAATGAAGAATCGCAGCCGTTCTCCTGTTGTCGCCGTCATCTGAAACTTCTCCTGATTGTTAATCAGAAAAATATTTCCGTAACGTCCTTGCATTGTCTTATTTGTCCGATTGACAAAAAACGGATCGTTTTCCGAAAAGTCATCAATAATCCAAAACACCTCCCGATCCACCGGCGCCCAGTACCCCTCCTGCGTGACGTGAATATTACCGTATAACCCCAGCTCCTGTGTATAGTCCTCTCGCACATGCGGGTGGTACCAATACACACCGGCATCCGGAAATGTCAACGTATAACGAAACGTCTCCCCCGGTTGCATTTCTTTCTGCAGCCCGCCCATTGTTATGGGCAATCCGTCAAAATCATCATCCAGCCGCACACCATGAGAATGAAGTGTCGTGGGCAAATTCAGTGCGTTGGTGAATACAATGGTTACCGTTGCGCCCCGTTCCACTTGGATGCGCGGCCCCGGAATCATCCGGTTATACGCCAATCGGCGAATTACCCGATTACCCACTTCTTGCGCCACCATTTCCGCCGTCATCTCATAGGTATCACCATCACGCAATACGATGGTTTGGGACGGCACCGCCTCCGGCAATCCCGTCGCATCATCGGAAAATGTTTCCGATGCCGAACCATGATTTCCCATCGGGGCACCAGAAGGTGGCGAATCCGGTGCAATCGTTGCGCGCCATCCCATCCATGCCGCTACCGCTACCAATGCCAATCCTCCAACAATCGCCCCACCAAGCAAGAGATAAAATTTCACTCCGCGCGCACTCCGGGATTGTACACCCTCTTCCACCGTCCCGACGGCACACGTTGCAAACGATTTTGCCTTTTTTGCAATACTGCGGGCCTCATCACTCTCCGCTTCCGGATATCCCAGCCGCGAAAGCACTCGTACCGCCGTCGCCCGATCGCCGCGGCATCGCACCGTTTGTGTCGCCACATCCACGTGAATATCCGTCAGCCCCGCCTCTGTCAGCGCCGTTATAATACCGTGTTCACACCCGCCGCATTTGATATTCACAACGGGAATTGTGTGAAGTGTGTCTTGTGTATGCGTTGTCATAAAACCGATAATTATGTATACTGTACTTAGTATACGGGTGGGGGTATACCCCCATGTCAAGGCTCTCTATGTCACTACATACAAAAGATCTTCTTTCCCGGTGCAATATTACACGAGATACACTGCGCCACTACCGTTCATGTGGCTTACTTGCACCACACCGAAATCCTCGCAATGGATATTTGCAATATACAGAGAAGGATATAGAACGCATTCACTTTATCCGAGATGCGCAAGCGCTGGGATTTACCCTGCAAGAAATTCGCACTATTCTGCACGCACTGCATGGCGCACCGTGCAAACACCAAGCGCTGTTGCCACAATTACGCGCACACCGAGCGGCGATAGACGAGAAGCTCCGTGCCCTACAGTCACTCCGCGTACATCTTACACGCCTTATTGCGGACTTCTCTACAAAAGACTGTACCAAATCTCCCAGCACTCTCCGCATACGATAACCATGGTATACTGGACTCATAGTACAACATATGGAACATCTATCACACGTAGTAAGTGGTCCGGAGGGAACACTGCGGGTACGCACAATGCAAAAAATGGAAACGGCGCTCCGCAACTACCGTGCACAACAACTGCGGAAACACCGTTCCGCCTATCTTCGTCATCGTAAACGACTTGTTCGTATTCGCTATGTACGCATGCGACAATTACGAGATACATTGATTCTTATTGCAATTATCATTGCATTATTCAAAGACACGCTGGACCTTGCGTTTATCGGATCACTCCCCGGTATCGGTACCATCATTACATTATTGTTCTCCATTCTTATTATTACTCTACTCATGATTCACTCCGCCGGTGCTCATCACCGACGAGCCCGCAAGATCATTGCACGAAGTGGCATTATGGCGGCCGCATCAGTGATTGAAGCACTGGGATTTGGTATCAATTTCTTCCCCATAGAAACACTGACAATTATTGTTATGTTTTATCTCATTATCCGAGGGCGACGAGCACATAATGCGAAACAACGCAAGAAAGCTAAGAAGGCGCGACGAGCTGGGCATCCTGTTATAGAATCTGTCGCGTGATACCGGTATCCGTGATATACTGAATATGTAAATCCATAATACAATCCACATGAGTGAGTTTACACATGTAGTGGAGCGAACGGTAGCGCAACTGCGTGACGACGCCGGTGTTACAGATGTAGACACGGCGCTTGTTGAGGCGGTGGCAAAGGGGCTGGGTCCAAGTATCTACGCTGCCGATGCATCCACCGTTTCCTGCTCTGATGCAGAGGAGCTCTCCCGCGTTCGCGAGAGTTTTGTTAAAGGAAAACTGGGAGTTTCAGACAGTGATGCGGATATTGATGCCGCTATCGCCGATGTTTGCGCACAACTGGGAACAAGTAATCGCAATAAGCTGCGCACCGCATTTTACTACTTGCTTACGGTTCGCTACGGTAAGCAATCTGTTTACAGTGCATAAATGTAAACACACAAAAACACCATACCGCTCTCACAGCGATATGGTGTTTTATGATTGTGTTATACGCGCAATCAATTCCGGAAATGTCTCATCCAAAAAGTGTCCACGATCTGTAAAGCGTACCATTGTTGCGTTCGGTAAATAGTGTGCATACACCGCCGCATCCGCAAACGGCACCACCGGATCATCTTCAGAATGGTAAATATAAATCTCCGGCACACGATCGTCAATACGTGCAAGATCCGCCACCGTGTCCGGAGCAAAATCACCCAACGGCTCTTGTGGTGTATCATCAATCGGTGCCGCAACCAAATGTAATTGCGAAATACGAACAGGTAACGAATGCTCTATCAAATACTTTGCCAAGAAGATTCCGCCCAGCGAATGTCCCACCAATACCACATCATCCTGTAGAAACGGCACAACATTGTCCATCCACAATTTCCATTGCGCATAACGTGCATTCTGTGCGCAGGGCATACTTGGTGCAAGTACCGTCCACCCCTCACCCAGCGCTTCTTGCAACGTGCGTGACCATAACTGTGGCGCTTCTCCCAATAACTTCTGTGCCAGCCGCTCTTTCGGATACTCACGCAAATACCGCTCAAAATCATCCGTAGACGCATGAGTATTACCACCGTGAATAAATACTACCTGTTTTGTTCCGGATGTCATGTGTTGAATTATAGCATAAAGAATGGTTTACTCACTGGGATAGCGCCGTACCAGAAGAAATGTTGTGGCATTGGACGGATCATCGTGTATATCCTGTGCACATATCGTAAAATCGTATGCTGCGGCAATTGCCCGTGACCCCAGCACGGCCGTCGTCGGTGAAATACGCTCATCTCCCGCTGCCAGTGCCGCCGCCACCGCCGCTCCATCGGAAAAATCTTCCTCTGATAACGCTCGGTGCGGTACCGATGCGAACGTTCGACGCAGGGTGTCCCGACACTGACGCAATGCCTCCGGATGACCGACAATTTGCGTAAGGTGATCGCAGGACACCTCCGGATGCACCAACACACAATGCCGAATCGGAAGAGTGATAGAATTCACAATATCAAACGGTACATGCCCCAACACCGCCGCCGTCTCCTCCACCAATAACGAGCGCGAATTATACAGTGCAAATACTCCATACAGTGCGCGACCGGATGCGAGATCTTCAAATACACGACGCGTTGTGTGACTGTAACGTAATACAGGATTCGCAATCGCCTCTTGTGACACCAGTTCCTTCGCCGCCTCCTCGTTAAATGATCCGCGCGCCCCTTGAATGGAAATAATCGTACTCATAAATCCGTTGGCATATCAGAGGAAGTGCCATCATCAGACTCTGATAGTGCTGTAATTTCTTTGGCAAGAGTGACACGATGTTTTGCTATGCTATGCATGATGTCATATAGAATGAGAAGAAATTCGTCTACGTTCCGATTTATTACCGCATCACCGCGTGCTACCAATCCCTCCTCACCACACAATTCCGAAGGGACTGCTCTTGGCATTGTGCGCGCTCCATCAAATAGTTTGCGAAATATTCCCCATAAGTATACTTCCCGACCCGGCGGCAAACCATCCCGATTATGAGATTCAAGATAGCTCTGCACTTCTTCAACAGCATATCCCAAACTGTCACAAAACCCGATTGCGGTATTAAGTTTCGCCAACTCCTTGTATCGTAGTCGTTCTAGCCATTTGGAAAACGGTATCACCGGTGCCGGTTGCGGGCGAGGATGAATAGGCGATGGTTTAACTTTACCGCTAGGAAACGGTATAACATTGTCATGTTCCGGATTCTTTGGCATATGATTACTCTTCTTTATTAACGTGTTCACGTTCTCTAACATAATGGGCGATCCGCAATATATCTCCCTGTGCAAATACTTCCCAGTATTCTTCATCCATTATACCACCGGATGCGTGCCATAACTCCAACTTGATAATATCCACTTTCTCACGAAACAGTGCGTCACTTTGTGCCGTTTGCATTACCGCCATCGGATCTGATAACAAAAGTCCGGCAATTTCCGCACGATCCTCAATCGGATGCTCTCGTGAATAATCCCCGAGAAATCCGTGTAACTCTCGCAAAATAATTTCTCGCCGTGTTAAATCATCCGTCGATTGATAAAGCTGCGCAAGAATTGTCTCCCGTACGGACAATGGGAGTACATCAAAAAATGGCGGGCCATTGTGTTCACGCTGTAACGCACGCCATTGCGCCACTTCCTCCGTATCTCGTATTGAAAATTCCATGGGATTATCCTCGCCATATAACATCAAATCCAGGCGATGAAACAGCTCATGATGGAGCACTCTCCGAACCGCGGTATCCGCATCCGCTATTTGATCACGCATCTGTTTTATACCGGTGGCATTAATGTCAATCCGCGCCGTCTCTCCTCGACCACTGTACATTGCAAGCGGTATTTCATTCGCAATACCATTTGTACTATTAATGTTATGTGAAACAACAAAAGGAAAACACTCTCCCGCCATACGATGAATCATCGCTGAGGGGTACACCATTAATGCCGTTGCGATGATTTGTGTATGATAGACACGCTCATCGGGAAGCAATGACTGTCCTTCATACTGCTGTTTTATATGAGATGATTTGCTATACTCTGCATACCGCTCCGCCAATGCCGGCGTATCCGTGTACCGTATTTGAATGTGAAGTACACGCTCTATTGTCGCTCGCAACTCCTGTTCTGCTTGCGTTATCGGATATTCCGCTTTTACCACGTTTACACTCGGCGCTAACAATAATGCTCCAATGTTCTGCAAAAATCTACGCCGAGATACGTCCACGTCCACTCCCTCTTTTTCATTCCTTAATCCTTGTTCCAGTTTCATGACTTATTCTCAAAATCCCGGCGGTGTGGGCGGTGATGACGGCATAGCGGGAGCATCGGCAAGTTGTGCCCGCTGTTGAATCTCACGCTCCACAATCTCTCGATCCCGCCCGTAACGTAAGCGAGAGAGTTCTTTATACATCTGCGCCAATTCATAGTTAACATCCGATGGCGGGTATGTTTTAAGATTAAACGCCGGCGTTACTTGACCGTTTATAAGCACCTTGGCAAATGCGTTATAGTTGTCTACATTCATCAAATCCGCTGCACTGAACTCCGGTGCAAACTGCTTCTCCAGCTGCTCCGCATCTTCCGCACCAACACGAAACGCACACATGCTTCCCACATTTCCGAATACCGCTTTGGAAATTTCCTCAGACAACTGTCCGATAAACTGGTGAGCAATGGTAAGTGCGAGACGATATTTACGCGCCTCGGAAAGAATTTGCGCAATAGAATCGGTGGTAACGTTTTGAAACTCGTCAATATACAGATAGAAATCCTTTCGCTTGTCTTCCGGAATCTCCACACGAGATAATGCCGCCATAAGAATTTTTCCGATAATCACCATTCCCAACAACTGTGCATTAATTTCTCCAATCTTTCCCTTCGAAAGATTGACGATCAGAATTTTTTCACTATCCATCACATCACGGAAATTGATCGTGCTCTCCTGCTGGGCAATAATCGGTCGCATCATATCGTTGGCAACAAACGGTGTGAGCTTGGATGTAATATATGGCACCATGTTCGCCAGCGATGCTTCACCTCCGGCCTTCTCTGCTTCTTTTACCCAGAAATCACGCACCACCGGATTCTTACACTTGCGCAACTTCATGCGACGAAACTGTTCATCAGAGAGGACTTTCGGAATCTCCATTAGCGTGGAACCACTCTCGGGATCTTCCATAACAAGCAACATGGCGTTACGCATATACTGCTCAAACATCGGACCACCCGTCTGTTTCAAGTCATAGAGTTTGTCAAAGATGTTAATCATCTCATTAACCACAAACGTCTTCTGTTCCGGTGTTACATATTCCACCATATTTAGTCCGATCGGTCGTTCCACATCGGAAGGGTCAAAGTAAATCACATCTTCGGCACGCTCCTTGGGAACCGCACCCAATACATCGTCGGCAAAGTCACCGTGCGGATCAATAATACACACGCCCCGTCCTTCTCGCACGTCTTGCTTTGCCATCTCTTTCAAAAAGTTTGATTTTCCCGTACCGGTCTGACCGATTGTGTAAAGGTGGCGGCGGCGCGCATCTTGTGTGAGACGAATATCCGTCTTTACACCGCGATACTCGTTATATCCCAACAACAATCCCTCTGACGGAACATCGTTTGGCGGCGGAGCGCTTTTAGATTTGAGGTAACTGACTTTTGGTGTGGTGGTTTGCACCGTCGGCATGTGATAAATACTGGCAACTTCTTCCGTATTAAGCGTAATGGCACGCTCAGGATTAAATGTACGAAAAATATAGCGATACGCCACCGACCGAACCGTACCACGATGTTGCACCGTAAATGCATTGACTTCATGATTTTCAAACTGCGCAAATGCATTTTCCAACTGCGCCAAAATTTCTTGTGCGCGCTCCTGAGTTGGCGCACTGCCAATTAAGCGAATATTTACCGCAAATGCCGCCCTTCGTGTTTTGCTCTCAATTGTTTTTATAAGTTCTTGCTCCTCCGGTGTCAGCTGTACTTGTTCATCATTTTTCTGGGGCGACGTGGTACGCAACGCTGTGGAGGCCTCCGAAGCCGCCTTTACAAGAGATGCCAGCGCACTTTTACTATGTACTTGATTTAAGCGCTTCCCTTGTTGCATCTCCTGTGCAATCTTTGTTCCACTTTTTCGCCAAGACTTTGGCGGTGGCGCCAACACAAGTTGAACCGCCGCCCCCTCTTCCGCCGTATCAAGCTTTGACAGTGCCGTTGTAATCGCATTAAGAGAATCTGTCTCCATTGTCTTGTATGTACGAATTGGCAACGAGTGTTCATGTTTTAGCCCAAGTGTTGCTACGGCAACATGTGATCCGGGAGTAAAGATTGTATAGTCGTCCACCACCTCAATTGCCGCATCGGCAAAATGGCTATGAATATGTTTCTCCACTCGCTCCCATACCGTACGAGATGCGGCAATGTAAAAAGAGATTTCTTCATCACCGGCCGGATTTGCAATTTCCAACGTAATCGTCGGCACTGAATATAAGATCCGAGAGAACACTGACTGTGAAACATGAATCGTGGCGAGTGATGTCAATAACGCCTCCATTGTCGCTACTTCCTGCTTCCACGGTGCAGAGGCCTCACCACCCTGCTGTTGCACTTCTTCTTTACGATGATCTCCCCGACGAATTCGTACGCGCGCCACCCGCATACCCACCGAATCTCGTACCTGCAACCGAAACCCTAAAATACTTCGTAACACCAAAAAACCGCCGGACACGAAGCTGATGAGTGCCAGAATAATTGCCGACGTTACCAGAGCCGAGTAAATGAATGTTTCCATGTTAAATTAAATTGTTTGACTTCAACTTTTTGTAAAGTTCTTCTGAAACCAGTCGATCATGAACCGCATCCATAATGTAATAGTCACTCATGTGTCGCGCCGTCCGCACTGCATGAATCACCCCTTTTGTCATTGCTAAATCCAATAAATGACGCACCTGCTGTTCCACATCCGGATGAGCGGCAGCATCCCGGGCATCTCGCGCCACCGTATGAGCGGATGACGTCGTACCGGCGCCGCCCTTCATCCGCTGCAATAATTTGGCATATGTTGAATCCTTCTCCGCATCAAAACGTTCTCGAGATTTCTCCGGCATTGCTTTTGTACGAGAAACCGGACGAGACTCCCCACCTCCGACAATCTTCTCCTGCAATTGCAAGTCACTGTCCTCAATCGGCTCGCGATACGGATCCGCCATAGTGTTATGTTTATGTATTGGTTACGACAGATGAAAGAGAAGAGAAAAATTCCTCTACACTTTTCTTAACAACTTCTTTATGCTCTGTCATTGCCGTCCGCAAAAATGTATCAATTTCCTCATCCTCAACTTGCTCATCTTCCAACATATCCCGCAACACATATTGTTGTTCTTCGCTGAGGTGCGGAAGCAAATCCACCAGAATCTGGCGTGACAGTGTTTCCATTACACGCGCAACAATCTCCTCTCGGTCCGGCGCCTCCTCTATTCCCAACCGCTGTGCAATTACTTGGTGTATGTGTTCTGTATGCTCCGTAGTCATATAAAAATTATAGCATGATCACGGAAAGGGTACAAATATATCATACTCTCAATACTCGCTATGTACTATGCGAATTGTTCCGTTGACGTTTTCCCTCAACATACACAATATATTGCGCAAATGTCATTGCACGCAACTGAGGATTTTTCTTTGGGTTAACCGTATCACCAAGTTCCCCAATCGCATCCTCTTGGTAAAGCATCATGGAGGGAATTGCCGCAGAATTAGGAGACGCTATCGGTGTACCGGCTGGTGTCTCTTGAGCTGCCGCCCAAAATGTATCCTCATCCAGTCCTCCCACCAAAGCGGAACGGACTTTCTCCGCCTGACGCAACTCCTCAGGCATTCTTTCCGATGTTGTCGGTGTTTCTGTTGGAGCTTCTGTTGGTGTTTCGGCAGACGCTCCTCTTGATGCCTCTTCTCCCGTCCCCGTATTCTCCCCTTTCGCCATCCTATGAAGATTTTCACGAACAACTTTAAGATCGGTGGGCCGTTCCTGAGTTTGCGGGCCATCATATCCCCCACTAAAACGATTTGAGCGCGCGGCTGCAATATTTTTTCCACCGATTACATGATGTGCCATTCGTTCGGAAAAACTGTTGGGAGTTACCAATTTAATAATCTTTTTTCTAGTTCGTTCTATCTGTTTATTCAGATGACGGCGACGGAGTCTTGCTTGCAACCCCGTACGATCTGAGAGTTGCGCCAGCTCTTCTTTCGCTTCGCGATATTTTTGATGCAGTTCATACTCTCGCGTTGCAACACGATCCGCCCATCGTCGTCGTATGCCACGTCGGGAAGAGGAAGTTTCTGTTGTAACAGTTTGATTTTCAGAATATTCACTATCACTCCCTTCCGTTGTTCCGGAACGAAACTGATTTATTGATGCCAACGTTGCCGAACCTACCGCAGATATTAACCCCCGATCACTGAATATTCGGTACATCAGACGCTTTGTAATCCGTGTGGCAATATTTCCTCCAATTCCAAGACGTGCATCACTATACCAGCGTTCCAATGTATCGTCTATTCTGCGATTAGCATCACTCAACCATCCCATCAGTCTCCGTTGCCGATATTCATGGGAAGAAGTGTCGGGCGTAGCAACTATATCCTCCTCGGACGCTGACGAAGGCTCTTTACCGCTCTCCGTACCATGTTGTGTCTGTGTTTTTGCATAAGATATTTCCCCGGGCTTACTCACTACATCGGTAAGTGTCGGAATATCCTCTTCTGAATCCGGAGCATTTGAATCAGCTACAGTCTCCTCACTTTGCTCCTCTGCCGGCGATGATGATACGGGCGGCATGTGCACCGCTTGCTCATCTACAGCAACATCAGGATTCAGTATATACGCATCACCAACACGGGTGTAAACACGTCCATTAAATATAAACTGTTTATCCTGATGCTTCTCCGCCAGTGCACGCGCCTCTTCCCATGTTGCGGCGGCAATAACGTTCTCTCTTGCCCGTGCTTGAAGTCGTTCCAGTCGCGCACGAAGCTCCACTGCTTGTGTCCGAAGATGCTCCAGCTCTTCACCATATTCTCCCCAATCCTTAATAACAACACCCAAACGGTTTACCAGATCGGTAATTGTTTCTTCATGTTCCTTAATACGTGCATCGCTCTGCGCAATCGCGGCACGCAACTCTCCCACCTCCTTTGCAAAGTCTCGCATTGTGTGTTCAGCATCAGTGACAATATGCTCAGGAGTATGCTCATTTGTTGTTGTATTCCGCTCAGAACGCTCAGAGCGACGTGTCGGTGATTCCGCCGTATCGGTAGAGGAGGCCTCTGTTTCGGGCTGTTCCACTTTAGAATGATGAGGTGAATCATGACCCTTAGAAACGCGCCTCTTCTCAACAGCCGGCGCTTGTTCCTTATCCACTGGCTCTGATTGCTCCTGTCCCGAACGAAACGCGTCACCGATATCATTGTGTGCCGATCCAAGCAACTCACTGACAACGGTGTCCGGATCCGGCGGACTATCATTCTTTTTTGTGGGTACATTTAAAGGGTGTTCCTGAATCATACACTATACAGTTAATACATAATCTCTCAATCGCTTTCGTAATACATTAATAATTTTTTCCCGTAACAGTGGATTTTCTCGAATAACCGCCGTTGGTGGGAGCACAGTATCGCTATGCAATACCAATGACTCTGCTAACGCGTGAATAGCGCGACCAAAGAGTTTCTTTGCTTCATCCTGCTCTAATGGATCACCATAGTGTTCGGAAATACGTGTATATATACGGCGGGCATGATTTTCTGCCGCCGTCATCGCTGCTTCAAATCCCGGCGCACGCTCCAACTCTTGCATTGTATGCTCCATCGCCTCCTTCAATGACAATTTGTCCGATATGGAATGACGGGAGGACTCACCTCGTTCATCATACTCTTCGGAAATACTTTGCGCAATGTGTTGCTCGTCGTTTGGTGTAAGTTCCCGTGTTCCAATCCTTAGCGCCACATCGCGCACCGATGACTCCAACGCTCCCACCGTTGTATCCACTACATCTATTACCGCCCCCGCTGCATCACGAAGAACAATTGCAAGGCGGCGCTCCAGTGGTGGAATCGTATCCTCATCACCCGACATGCGTTGAATGGTCGCTCGAACTCCCGTATGATCATTGCGTAACCACTGCGCATACTGTGTCTCCACCGTTTGTATCAGTGTATCAATATCATGATCTTTTATTGTTCTAAATGCCTCCGTCTCAATATGATTAGAATCACGATTAGAATCTGCAGAACGAGAAGACGATGTAACGGGTGATGATGACGATACGGGGCGAGAAACGGAGTGATCGCGTATCTTAGCATTTTCCTTTTTTATTGTTCCAATTGTCATTCCGATTCTTGCCATTTTCTCCATATTATACCGTTGGGCAAGTTCTTCCAGCGCCAGATGTGCCGTCTCTATAGCTCCCGGCATTGGTACTCCACCGGTGGAAAACGCCCATCCCTCCGCCGGATGTGACCGTGATACACGGCGCAACTTGAATTTGCGAGCAATCTTGGGCAATGTTCCCGCATGTGCACGACTTAACGTTAAATCCTTCTCTATTCTACGTGCAATAAAGCGTATCATGTCCGCCAATCGCCGAGGCGATACGGAGTCTGGTGTGGCAACCTCGGAATCTATCATTGGAGGATTTGTAAGAAATGGAGTAGATGATGTTGCCATCTTCCGATAGTAGTCGCCAATCCCTTGGAGTAAATATTTTTGAGCAAACGACTGTGCTGTTACATCATGGGTGGAGAAGCGCTCTTGAATTTCATTTGCCATTATCATCCGCGCAAGATCCGTCTCTCGCATCCATTCCCGACGATCTTCCGCTATCTCCTTTTTTTGTTCTTTCTGCTTCTCTTTGTTAGAGCGCTCAATCTCTCGCCTCTGTTGCTGTTTTTCCACTTCCGTCAATAGTTCCGTTTCACCGTAGTAGCGAACCAGTTCTTGCACATCGGAACGGAATGTTGTTCCATCACCAATCGGTACCGCAAATTCCAACAATTCCACAAATGTATTATCTTCTTCCGAAGATGAAGCATCGGTGTTCGTTTCTGTTTTATTTTCTTTCTTCTGTTCCGGTGTATCGGATGTCGGACCGTCTTCTGTCTTCTCCGTCTCAGACTTTCCATTATATCGCACTATAAATACCAGTGCCTGAGGCTCCCCATCATTATCAAAAAACCGAGATATATCTTTCTTTCCATCGTGTTGCTCATTATCTACATTGGTACCATCAACTTCTGTCTGAGACAACTTCTCCGTTGAATCAGATGAATCGGGCACCGCAGGAATTTCTTGCCACCGCTTTAACTCTTTAGGAAGTTGTGACGTCCAAGGATGTTCAATGAATACCGCCGGCTCTCCACGAGAAATTGCTCGCGTCCACTCTCGTGCCATGCGACGCTCTGATCCAAATAATGCTATGATCGCTGCCTGAACAACCGATCGCAACCGCTCCCATTGTGACAAATCTTCCACTGAACAATCAGAACAATCAGACTGTGCCTGTCCTCTATTTTCCAAAGAGCCCTCTGAAGGAATTATCTGATCACCACCGGTGCGATCAGACAATTGTGCAAATGCCTCTTTCAGTGCTGTGTTAATACCATCGGATACTGCGGCACCAAACTTGTCACGTTCTGATTGCGTCATGGATTATGGTATGATGAAAGAAGAGTTATATTACAATAATAAAATATAATACACATGATGTCAAATATCTCTCTGCACTCTCTACTCTCTCGATATCGTCTCGTATTACTGGGGATTATCATACTGTTCTCCGCTGTTGTCCGCCTCTATCATTTGGACACACTGCCACCGGGAATCTATCCGGATGAAGCGCAAAACGGATATGATGCGTTTCGTTCTCTGCAAGACGGTACATGGAAGCTGTTTTACCCGGACAACAACGGCCGTGAAGGATTATTTATGATCCTTATCGGTGGTGTGTTTGCACTGTTTGGTGTCGGAGTATGGCAACTTAAACTTGTTAGCGCGCTTTGTGGTATCGCCACGGTTGCCGGTACTTACCTCCTCGGACGAGAGGTGTTCTGGCGGCGACGAGATGGAGTTGCTCTATCATTGCTTTCCGCCGCGCTGATGGCGGGAAGTTTGTGGCACATCAATTTCTCTCGCATCGCATTTCGCGCCATTTTACTGCCGCTAATACTAACGCTGTCCGCATGGCTTCTACTGCGTGCCGTCCGTCTTCTGCGTAGTGGACGAACACGATCAGCGGCATTTTCCGCACTCGGCAGCGGAATTATCTTTGGCATCGGATTGCATACATATATTGCATGGCGAATCGCACCATTGGTATGGCTGGTTCTTCTTATCGGATTGCTATGGGTATACACCCGCCATCGCCGTGCGCTACTTTCATTAGCGGCAACGGTTCTTGTCGGAGCAACACTGAGCGCTGCCCCCTTGCTGTACACATTTGCGCAACACCCCGAATATCTCTCCTCACGCAGTGCGGATATTTCCGTCTTCTCTCAAGATGCGAACATCATACCGCTTATTGCCAAAAACATTGTCATTATGTTGGGAATGTTTGTGTGGCATGGAGATCAGAACTACCGACACGGCTATCCACCTCATTCGGCACTGGAACCCGTGGCGGCGGTGGCGGCGGTTATCGGTTTATTGGCGATGCTGTGCATTGCCGGACGAATGGTGTTCTCTCGTCGTCGTTCCGTGGAAGGAGCGATTGCATGGTTCCTCCTTGCATGGTTTGCGCTTCTACTCTCACCGGCGTTTCTTACGATGGAAGGACTGCCACACGCCTTGCGCAGCATCGGTGTTCTTCCAGTTGTGTATCTGTTCGCGGCGACAGGTATTGGTACCATCTGGACACTGGCACGGCGAGCACCCTCTCCGCTTCGCACTACGCTTATTGTTATAACCCTATTACTTT
>Ga0256914_1001446_pt1 | contig 21419 bp, 24 predicted proteins | sample HulkmetaG_FD_191571 | JGI IMG/M metagenome (GOLD analysis project Ga0256914, IMG submission 191571) | Hydrothermal chimney microbial communities from Main Endeavour vent field at the Juan de Fuca Ridge, Pacific Ocean - Hulk | ecosystem: Environmental > Aquatic > Marine > Hydrothermal vents ... | reverse complement strand
CCCTGATGCATGATTTTGTATGCATCAGTCTAAGTGACCTCCTCACTCCCTGGGATATTATAGAAGAGAGGATAAGGGCCGCTGGGAGAGGAGATTTCGTGGTGGTGTTGTATAATCCCAGATCCCGAAAGAGAAAATGGCAGCTTTCCAGGTGCCTTGAGATATTGAGAGAATATAGAGATGGGAGTACTGTGGTGGGTATTGTCCAAAACGCCATGAGGGAAGGAGAGAATACACATATTGTTCATCTGGGAGAGGTGGATGTAAACATGGTGGATATGTTCACCATCCTTATTGTGGGGAACTCCTCCACCTATGTGATAGGGAATAAGATGGTCACCTCCAGGGGATATATGGAAAAGTATGGGGGATAGGGGTATTGGTGGGGTGGTTTTTCATTGACTAGAGAGTAGAAATCAGGTAGAGAGAACAGTCTTTGAGAAGTGTGTTTTTGTCTTTAGAAAAAATCTTTTTTAAGGAGTGGTGACCATGCAGGAGCTCATTAGAAAGATAGAACAGGATCACATGAGATATGATATACCAGAGTTCAGGGCAGGGGATACCATTAGTGTCCATGTGAGGTTGTTGGAAGGTGATAAGGAGAGGATCCAGGTATTTAAGGGGACGGTTATCAGGGTGAGGGGAAGTGGCACCAACAGGACCTTTACCGTGAGAAAGATATCCGATGGCATTGGAGTGGAGAGGACATTTCCTCTACATTCTCCCTCTATTGAAAGAATAGAGGTAATAATGAGAGGTAAGGTGCGTCAGTCCAGGATTTACTATCTCAGAAAATTAAAGGGCAAGGCCGCCCGCATAAAACCCAGGGACATGTATTGATAATCCTTTGTGGAAATCTAATAAGTTAAAATCTCTAACTGCAGGGATAGATGAGGCCGGTCGGGGATGCCTGGCCGGCCCAGTTGTGGCTGCAGCAGTTGTCCTCCCGGAGGAATATTCTCTTCCTTTTTTAAATGATTCCAAAAAACTTTCCCCTTCCAGAAGAGGGATTTTGGAGAGAGAGATAAAGGAGTGTGCCCATGCGTGGGCCATTGGGGTCTCATGGCCTAGAGAGATAGAGAAGGAGAATATCTTGAGGGCAACCCTCCTTGCCATGAGCAGGGCCTATAGACATTTGAAGGTGAAGTGCTCAAGGGTGTATGTAGATGGCATTCACTCTCCCCTGCTGGAGGGGGTGGAGGTCTTGTGTGTTAAGGGAGGCGATTGTCTTATCCCTGAGGTCTCTGCTGCCTCTATTCTGGCCAAGACCTTCAGGGATAGGCTAATGCAGGCCCTTGATAGGAGATATCCAGGATATGGCTTTGCAATTCACAAGGGCTATGCTACAAGATATCATCTGGAGAGGTTAAGGCTACTGGGGCCCTGTCCCATACATCGCAGGACCTTTAAGGGTGTAAGGGAGTTTTTTATAAAGGAGTTGTCCCTGTGATTACCTCCTCTCAGATGGGAGAGTATTCAGAGGATGTGGCAGTGGAATTTTTGAGAAAGGAAGGGTACGAGATCCTGGAGAGGAACTGGAGATGTAGACAGGGAGAGATAGATATAATCGCAAGGAAGGGGAGTCTCCTGGTCTTTGTGGAGGTGAGGAGTAAACGTTCTACTATCCTGGGTCATCCCCTCTGGAGCGTGGACAATAAAAAAAGGGCCAGGCTCCTTATGGCGGCCCGTTTGTATCTTTCCCGAAAGGGACTGTGGCACATGGGGGTTCGTTTTGATGTGATTGGGATTGTAGTTGGAGAAAAAGGGGTGGACATATCACATGAGCGAGATGTCTTCCAGGAAGGGGAAGCTCTGGGTGATAGCAACGCCTATTGGCAACCTTGGTGACATCTCTTTAAGGGCCATTGATGCGCTTACCTCCTGTGAGGTGGTGGCAGCAGAAGACATAAAGAGTACTGTTAGGCTCCTTAAGCTCCTTGGGATAGAGGGGGAAAAGAGATATATTGATCTGGATCAGAGGTGTGAAGAGAGGCATCTCCCTAGAATAATAGATATCCTGGAGCAGGGCTTAGATGTTGCATTGGTCTCTGAGGCTGGATCCCCCTGCATATCAGATCCCGGTTTTCTCCTCATATCCCTCTGCAGGAAGATGTCTGTGGAGGTGGAGGTCTTGCCAGGTCCATGTGCGGCCATTGTGGCCCTCATCGCCAGTGGACTTCCCCCTGTACCCTTTACCTTTCTGGGATTTATGCCCCGCAGAGATGGGGATAGGAGGAGACTCCTTGCTCCTCTCTCCTCCATAAAGAGTACAGTTATATTTTTTGAAAGGAAGTCTAGACTAAAGGATTCTCTCAGGGTGGCCTTTGAGGTCCTTGGAGATAGGGAGGCATGTATTGCCAGGGAACTCACAAAGCTTCATGAGGAGATTATACGCTTCCCATTAAGGGAATGGGATAGCATAGGGGAATTAAGGGGTGAGATAACTGTGGTGATCTCTCCTCCCAGAGGAGAGGGACAAAAGATGGATAGTGCATATATAGAATCCATCCTCCGGCAGGAGTTGGAGGGGAATGCACCAATAAAGGAGGTAGTGGATAGGGTCTATAGGATGGGTGTTGGCTGGAACAAAAAATCTCTATATGCCCTGTGTGTAAAGATAAAGGGTATGCTGTAGTTCTTATGAAAAAGGAAGTTCGGGTTTTACTGAGGTGTTTTTTCAGGAGTTATCTTATTGGGGCGGCCTATAATACCAAGGGCCTCCAGAACCTGGGTCTTTTATATGTGATGGAGCCAGGACTAAGGCTATTTTATAAAGACCATCCCAGGGGGTATATGGAGGCCAGGAAGAGGTATCTGGATCTGTATAATTCTCATCCATACTTTCTTCCTTTTCTGGTGGGATATTTTCTATTTTTGGAGTCTAGGATAGCCCAGGGACTTGTTGCCCCTGATGGCCTAAAGGCTGTGAAACAGACCTCCGCCTATACCCTCTCTGCCATTGGGGATTCCTTTTTTGGAGGATCCCTTTTCGTGTTTTGGTCCCTTGTGGAAGTCCTGTTTATCCTATATGGGATGCATTTTCTCGTCCTTTTATGGCCTATAATATTTTTCGTCCTTCTTCAGCTATTTCGTTTTTTCCTTTTCTGGCGGGGATGGAAGAGGGGACTTTCTTTCCTCCAGGGGTTAAAAGCCCTGGACCTGGTATCATGGTCTCACTGGATAAAGATCTTGAATGCCTTTCTCCTGGTATTGATATGGAAGAGGCTGTGTCTATTTTCTCCCTACCCCCACATATTACTCTTTTTCAGTGGAGGAATATGCCTGGGAATAATGGCATTTGTGGGAAATCGCTATGACAGGGCGAGGGAATTTTTGGTAATTGGGGGAATAGTCTTTCTCATATTTTTTTATGGGTTTTGGGGATGAGTTGAGGGATAGAAACTAGGTAGGTGTATAGGTGCTGGAGATGGAGATATGGGAAACAGGGAGTTAGAAGTAAGCAGAGAGGTGATTATCCACAATCAACTGGGACTCCATGCTAGACCTGCGGCCCTTCTTGCAAAGGAGGCCAGCAGGTATAAAAGTGAGATAAGGTTGGTAGTGGATGAGGTAGAGGTGGATGCAAAAAGTATTCTGGATATATTGACCCTGGCGGCCCCACAGGGCACCATAGTGAGAGTGGTGGCACGGGGAGAGGACGCACAAGAGGCAGTGGATGCCCTGGAGAAGATATTTTTAAATGGTTTTGGAGAGAAATGAGCCATGAAGAGAAAGCTTCTTAGAGGAATACCAGTATCTAGAGGGGTGGCCATAGGAAAGGCCTATCTACTGAATAGAGATCACTATTGTCTTGCCCCTCTTCAGAATATATCTGAGGAATTGGTGGAGGAGGAGATAAAGAGGTTGGATAGGGCCTTTGAGATAACTATTCAGAACCTCAGGGAGCTAAAATCCAGGATACCTCCGGAACAGACGGAATATGCCTCTATTATAGATACCCATATAATGATGTTAGAGGACCCAAAGCTCAAAAGGTCAGTGGTACGTTATATCAGGGACATGAAATTAAATGCTGAATGGGCCCTGGAGAAAGGCATAGGAGATATAGAGCGTTCTTTCAAAGGGATAGAGGATGAATTTTTTAAGACCAGGATAAGTGAGATAAAGCTCTTAAGTCGCAAGATCCTCAGTAACCTCATTGGGGCGGGGGATGAGTTAAAGCCCATAAAGTCTAGGGTTATTCTGGTAGCCCATGAACTTACTCCTGCAGATACAGTGGAACTGGATGTGAGTAAGATAATGGCCTTTGTTACTGCACAGGGGGGGAAGACCTCCCATGTATCCATTGTGGCAAGGACCCTGGGGATACCTGCTGTGGTGGGCATAGAGGATGTGGAGGAGCACATCCTGGACGACGAGATTATGATAGTGGATGGCTTTAGTGGAAAGATTATCCTGGATCCAGGAGAGGAGGATTTTGCCTATTATAGTGACCTTCAGATCAAGTTTGAGAGGTATCAGAGGGAGCTGTTTCAGGAAAGGGCCCTTCCTGCAGAGACCCTGGATGGATTCAAGGTCTCGGTTATGGCAAATATTGAGCTCTTTGAGGAGGTTAGTTCAGTGGTGGATTATGCCGCTGAAGGGATTGGCCTCTATAGGACAGAATATAGCTACCTCTATCGTTCCAATCTCCCTTCAGAAGAAGAGCTTTTTGAAGAGTACAGGGACCTGGTGGCAATCATGGACCCCCATCCTGTAGTTATAAGGACCCTGGATGCTGGGGGAGATAAGATAGGAAAGGGGTTTGAGAAATTAGATGAGGCAAATCCTGCCATGGGACTGAGGGCCATTAGATTTTGTCTGAGATTTAAATCCATCTTTAAGACTCAACTAAGGGCGATCCTCAGGGCCTCTGCATGGGGCAATGTCTCTATCCTATTCCCTATGATATCTGGTCTGGAGGAACTCCATGAGGCAAAGGCCGTGCTAGAGGAGGTTAAGAGGGAACTCAGAGAGGAGGGGATAGAGTTTAGAGAGGATGTAGAGGTTGGGATTATGGTGGAGTTGCCCTCTGCAGTGACAATGGCCCAGGACCTTGCCCAAGAGGTGGATTTTTTTAGTATAGGGACCAATGACCTCATTCAGTATTCCCTGGGCATAGACAGGACCAATAAATATGTATCTCATCTGTTTCAGCCCCTACATCCTGCTATATTGCGAAGTATAAACCATGTGGTGGATGTGGGCAGGAAAAATGGGATAAAGGTGAGTATGTGTGGAGAGATGGCAGGGGATCCCCTATGTGTTCCCCTTCTCATTGGGATGGGGGTAGAAGTCTTCAGTGTAAGCCCTCAAGCTGCTCCAGCCATAAAGAGGGTGATAAGAAATCTCTCCAGGGAGGAATGTTCAAACCTTGTGGAAGAGGTACTGCAGAGTAGTTCCATAAAGAGGAACAATAGGCTCATCAAGGAGAAGATATTTAATAACATCCCGGAAGAGTTTACTTTTTATACCTCTTCTTTTGAAGATTGAGTTATAAGACTATAACCTGGAAGCAGGATTGAGTTGATGAAGCAGAAAAATATAAGGACCATTGCCACCAATAAAAAGGCCCACCATTTTTACGAGATCCTGGAGAAGAGAGAGGCGGGTCTGGTACTTACAGGTTCTGAGATAAAGTCTATAAGGGAGGGGCGGGTCAATTTTAAAGATAGTTATGTACGTTTCTACAATGGGGAGGCCTATCTCGTGGGACTCCACATTGCCCCTTATGAGAAGGCATCTCGTTTTGGGCATGATCCAGAGAGGGATAGAAAACTCTTGTTGCATAAGAGGGAGATACTCTCCTGGCAGGGGAAGGTTCAGCAAAAGGGGCTCACTGTGGTCCCATTGAGGATATATCTGAAGGGTCCCTGGGCAAAGGTGGAGATAGGGCTGTGCAGGGGAAGAAAGGTCCATGATAGGCGAGAAGAGTTAAAGCGCAGGGCCATAAAGATGGATATTGCCAGGGAGATGTCCAGATACAAATAGGTGGATACAACAGGGTAGGGAAAGGGTGTCCAGGAGGGGAATATCATCATCACACCTTAGATTTCTCAGGGACCTATTCGGGGAAGGAGATGTATTGACCTCTGCTGGCGAAATGGCGGTGTATGGTTCAGATGCCAGTAGGGAATTTGCCATGCCCTGGGTGGTGGTAAGGCCCTCGTCTTCTTCCCAGGTGCGAGAGCTCCTCAAATGGGCCCACATGGAAAGGGTGCCTCTTGTCCCCCGGGCACGGGCCAGTAATGTGGTTGGGGCATGTGTGCCTGTGCGGGGAGGAGTGGTGGTTTCCACCTTGAGGTTGAATCGCATCCTGGACATTGATGATACAGATTTTGTGGCAGAGGTGGAACCTGGTATTATTACTGCAGAACTCCAGGCCCTTCTGGAGGAGAGGGGGTTGTTCTATCCCCCTGACCCTGCCTCTGCATCCATTTCCACCATTGGGGGAAACGTGGCCCAGAATGCCGGTGGATTAAGGGCAGTAAAGTATGGGGTCACCAGGGATTATGTACTGGGGTTGGATGTAATTCTCCCAGGGGGAAAGCCCCTGTGTGTTGGGGGGAGAAATCTAAAGGACGTGGTGGGATTGTCACTGTTAGACCTTTTTGTGGGCTCAGAAGGTACCCTGGGCTTTTTTTCCAGGATCATACTCAGGCTTCTTCCCATGCCTGAGGATAGTCTATCCATCCTTCTGGGATATACTAGCCTCTCCAGGGCCGTGGATGTGGGAATCCAGATGCTTAGAAGGGGACTTGTGCCAGTGGCAATGGAGTTTATGGATGCAGATGTGATTGATTGTGTAAGGGACATCTCCCCCATTTCTTTTTCCCCTTCCCTGGGGGGACTGCTTCTTGTGATGTTTCAGGGTAATAAGGGAGATGTTAGCCATTGTCTAAAGGTGGTTAAAGAGGGGATAGCAAGAGGTGCCCATCTGTTTCAGTGGGGTAGAGAGGCACAGGAGAAAGAGATATGGGAGGTGAGAAGGCTTATCAATCCCGCTTCCCATCGTCTGGGAGAGCATAAGATAGCCCTGGATATTGCTGTGCCTCGTTCCAGGGTGGTAGAGGTGGTGGAAAAATCAAAGGGGATCGGTGGGGAATACCACCTCCCTGTGCTTACCTTTGGTCACCTGGGAGATGGAAATATTCATGTGAATATAATGTATGGAGACGGAGAGGAAGAATTCAGGGCCGCAAAGGATGCGGCCAGTAAGATATTGGGGGTTACACTGGATGTGGGGGGCACCATCTCCGGGGAACACGGGGTGGGGATAATAAAGCTCCCCTATATCTCCCGTCAACTCTCGCCTGAGGAATTAAGAATCATGAGGGGGATAAAAAGGCTCTTTGATCCCCATAATATCATGAATCCTGGAAAGGCATATTAGGGGATTGGCAAATGGAGCAGATACCTTCGTGTCTTTTTTGTGGGAGATGTCTAAATGTATGTCCCCTGTTTCAGCTATCCCTCCAGGAAGAGCTGTCTCCCCGTTCAAAGGCCTTTTCCCTTAATCTCCTCCTCAGAGGAGATGATCCCATAACCCTGGAAGATATCTCCCCTCTCATGGGGATATGTCTTGGATGTGGTAGATGTTATGAGGAATGTCCCCAGCACATTTTTGTGCCAGATATGGTAATAAGGGTAAAGGAGAGGTGCCCCTCTTTTAAGAGGTGGGTATTTGGACGATTTATCTCCTCTATGCCCTGGATATTTCAGGGAATGGGTGGTATCGTCAGAGGAATAGGGGCAATGCTCCCAGTGCCTCTCTCTGTGCTTCTCTCTTATGCATCTGAGCCCCCAGCAGATGCCTTTGAACTCCCTGATAACCCTCCATCTTCCCCCCATTCCCCCGCTCTGGTATTTACAGGATGTGGAGGGGCCTTTTTGCGTCCTATCTGGTCTGAGCGCGCCCTATTCATCACCTCCTTTTTTTATGAGCCCATATCTGCTCCTCCTTTTCTTTGTTGTGGTTATCCCCTTTTGTTCGCTGGGCTCAGGGAGAAGGCAAAGGAGTATATGCTTAAAAATATAGAGATATGGAGAGATGCTGGCAGACCCTCCATAGTGGTGAGCTGTGCCACTTGTGAGCTTGCCCTTTCCAGGGAATATCCCCCTGTGTTTGAGGATGAGAAGGAAAGAGAGAGATGGAGAGAATCAATCGTCTCCCTGAGTTCTCTTGTCTCTAAGCTTAATATGAGGTTGATAAAAGGGGATCTGGATTTTGTATTTCACAGACCATGTCATCTTTCTTTGGAATATTTTGAGAAACTGTTCCATGTAATGAGAGGGGCAGGGGCAAAGATAGTTAAGGAAGATAATTGTTGTGGATTTGGGGGTAGTATGAGACTTGAAAACCCCACATTATGTGATATGCTTGGACGTGGGATGTGGGAGAGGATCGGGAAGGAAAATACAGTGGTGAGTGGTTGTACAGGGTGTATAATTCAGCTCAAGATGATGAATCCCTCAGGGAGTGTATTTCATTATCTGGACCTTATAAAAATATAAAAGTGCAGGGAGTGGAGGATGTTTTTTCTGGATTTTTTGGCAAAAAAGATATTTGGGACCAAAAACGAAAGATACTTAAAGTCCATAAGGCCACTGGTGGAGAGGGTAAATTCCTTTGAAGAGAAGGTAAGTAAGTTAAGGGACGAAGAGTTTCCTTCAAAGATAGCCGCATATAGAGAGGAGGTGGAGAAGGGGAGAGATCTGGACGATATGCTACCAGAGGTTTTTGCCCTGGTTAGGGAGGCATCTAAACGGGCCCTTGGGATGAGACATTTTGATGTTCAGGTAATGGGTGCCATTGCCCTTCACCAGGGAAAGATTGCAGAGATGAAGACTGGTGAAGGTAAGACCCTGGTGGCCACCATGCCCCTGGTGTTAAATGCCCTTACAGGCAGGGGTTGTCATCTGGTCACGGTAAATGATTATCTGGCAAAGAGGGACTCTGAGTGGATGGGGGCTGTCTATAGGTTTCTGGGGCTTTCAGTGGGGGTGATCCTCACCACCATGGAGGATGAGGAGCGGAAACAGGCCTATGCGGCAGATATTACCTATGGCACCAATAATGAATTTGGGTTTGATTATCTCCGGGACCACATGAAGTTTTATCCAGAACAGCTGGTCCAGAGAGAGCTAAATTATGCCATAGTGGATGAGGTGGACTCGGTCCTCATAGATGAGGCAAGGACGCCCCTTATTATATCTGGTCCTTCAGAGGAGTCCACCACCTTATACAAAAAGATAAATTCCATTGTACCCAGGCTAAAAAAGGAGAGAGATTTTACAGTTGACGAGAAGACCAAGACAGTGATGCTCACAGAGGAGGGGGTTTCAAGGTGTGAGGAGATCTTGGGAATAGAGAACCTCTTTGATCCCAAAAATATTACTTATCAACATCATATCCTTCAGGCATTAAAGGCCCATCATCTCTTTCACAGGGATGTGGATTACATTGTGAGGGATGGTCAGGTGCTAATTGTGGATGAATTTACAGGCAGGGTCCTTCCTGGAAGGAGGTATAGTGATGGTCTGCATCAGGCTCTGGAGGCAAAGGAGGGGGTAAAGATACAACAGGAGAACCAGACCCTGGCCACCATCACCTTTCAGAACTATTTTCGCATGTATAAAAAACTGGCGGGAATGACTGGAACTGCGGATACAGAGGCAGTGGAATTCAAGGAGATATACAATCTGGACGTGGTTGTTATCCCCACTCACAGGCCCATGATAAGGATAGACTATCCCGATGTAATTTATAAGACAGAGAAGGAAAAGTTTGATGCGGTGATTGAAGAGATAAAGGAGCTACATCAGCAGGGGCGTCCCATTTTGGTGGGCACCACCTCTATTGAAAAGTCGGAACTCATCTCTCGCAGATTAAAAAGATTAAAGATCCCCCATGATGTTTTAAATGCCAAGCACCATGAAAAAGAGGCAGAGATAATTGCCAAGGCTGGAGAGAGAGGGAGAGTGACCATAGCCACCAATATGGCGGGCAGGGGCACAGACATTGTCCTGGGAGAAGGGGTGAGAGAGCTAGGTGGACTTCATATCCTGGGCACAGAGAGACATGAGTCAAGGAGGATTGACAATCAGCTTCGTGGAAGGGCAGGTCGTCAGGGAGACCCTGGAAGCTCAAGGTTTTATCTCTCTCTGGAGGATGAACTTTTGCGTTTATTTGGGGGAGAGAGGATCTCTTCTCTCATGGATAGACTAAAGGTCCCAGAGGGAGAGCCCATAGAAAACAAATTGATCTCTAAGGCAATAGAAAATGCCCAGAAACGGGTGGAGGAGCACAATTTTGAGATAAGGAAACAACTTTTGGAATACGATGATGTGCTAAACCAGCAGAGGGAGGTCATCTATGGAAAGCGAAAGGAGTGGATGGTGGCCCCGGACCTTGAACCCACAGTTTTCCAGTTTGTGGAGGACCTGCTGGATGATATTTATGAAGAAGTGGAGGCAAAGAAATATGATCTGGGAGAGGAGGAGATAAGGCAGCTTCATACCCGACTGAAGGATGTCTTTGATATAGAAAAGGTCATCCCTCTTAAAGATTCCCATGTGCCCACCAGAGATGAGGTATATGAGGCAGTGGAGAAGATAATAGAGGAGATAAAGACCAAGACGCCAGAGCACTATCAGGAGATATTGAGGTTCTTTTTGCTGGAGAACTTGGATAGATTCTGGAAGGAACATTTGCTTAATATGGATCACCTCAGGGAGGGAATAGGACTCAGGGGTTATGGTCAGCAGGACCCCAAGTATGAATATAAGAAGGAAGGGTTTGAGCTATTCCAGGAGATGTTGTATCTGCTTAAGGAAAATACAGTAAGGTCCCTTACCCACATCCGTTTTCAGGAGGTCTCTGAAGAGGACCTAAGACATGAGGACCAGACTGGACAGCTAAACTATTCAGGGGCAGAGGAGGCATCTGCCTCTCGTACACCCTATCGTCGCAAGGGTAAAAAGATAGGGAGAAATGATCCCTGTCCCTGTGGGAGTGGAAAAAAGTATAAGAAATGTTGTGGAAGATAGAGGGAGGATTTTTTCTATGGAGATGGATAAGATGAAAAAGATGGTGGACTTCTTTTTTGAGATAGGGATGCTCAAAAAGACCCCCCGCAGTGGTTTCCTCTTTTTGGGCTCTGGCGAGGAGAGCGTAGCAGAGCATTCCTTTAGAACTGCGATGATTGGATATATGCTGGGAAAGATGGAGCAGGGAGCAGACTGGATAAAGATACTGCTCATGTGTCTATTCCACGATGTTCATGAGGCACGTACAGGGGATTTTAACTATGTAAATAGACTATACGATAGGGCAAAGGAAGATAGGGCCATCCATGACGCATTGAAGGATACAGGGATTGAGGAAGAGATCCTCCCCCTACTTAAAGAGCTGGAGGAGGCAGAGAGCCAGGAGGCCATGCTTGCCCATGATGCAGACCAGCTTGAGCTTATTTTGAGCCTTAAGGAACAGATGGACCTGGGGAATCCTTATGCAGAGGAGTGGATAAAATATGCCCTGGAGAGGCTCAGAACAGACACTGGTAGAAGGGTTGCTGAGAAGATACTGGAGACCGATCACACTGATTGGTGGTTTCAGGGAGTGGACAAGAGCTGGTGGGCCAGAAAGAATGGTAAAAAATAGAGGAATATGGGCAGTGATCCTCTCCTTCCTACTCCATGGGATGATAATTGGGGGAGGGATATATCTATGTAAGAAGCAGATTCAGTCTGGGCCTTCCCTTCCTCACATTGTGTTTAAAGAAAAAAGTAAGCCTGCACATTCTAAGAGAAAGGATGTGGCCCCTTTTTTTCCTGAGGGAAAGGATTTTCCTCTTGGATGGGTATGGGTAGGGGTAAATCCCCGTCCCACGGTGATGCTTTCCTCTTTAGGTGGAAAAAGGAGCGTATTGGTGGCCATGAATCGCTTAAAAAAAAAGTGGAGAAGGGATGGAGGGAATTTCATATCAGGGGAGAGGGCAGGGTAGAATTGTCCCTTGAAATTTCCAGAGATGGCCTTATTAAGGGGATATGGGTGAAGGAGATGAGCGGAAGTCCCTCGCTGGTGAGGGGAGTAATTCAGATACTTAAAGAGGGGGAGCCATATAGGGAGGTGATGAAGGACCTCTCTGGTTCAATGACCTTTGAGCTGGTATTTGTAGTTAATGAGGGAGGGGAAAGGTGAAATTTGTGGTGCTCTCTGATACCCACATGAATACTCCTTCAGAGGATCTGGAAAAGGAGTTTGAGACAAGGATGTGGGATGCAGATGCCCTGTTTCATTGTGGTGATTATACAGGGGAGGATGTATGGGCATATTTAAACTCTCATGAAAATTTTTTTGGGGTGGCAGGGAATATGGACTATGGTTATTGGAGTTCTCAGCTTCCCCGCGAGAGCAGGATAAGAATAGGGGGGATAAGCATTGGGATATTACATGGTTTTGACCTGGATATAAGGGGATGGAAAAGGGACCTCCTTTCCCGCTTTCCAGAGGTCCATCTGGTCTTATTTGGACATACCCACATGCGTACCTTCCAGCGGATAGACAATAGATTATGGGTATTAAATCCCGGAAGTTTTACCTTTGCAAAAAGGGGGGTTCGGGGATACGCCCTTATTTTCCTCTCTGAAGATGGGGATGATATAAAGGTAGAGTGGGTTGATTTGTAAAAACAGGAAACAAAAGAGGTGATGTTATGGCAAAGGAAGAATCTATTGAAGTAACTGGAATAGTGAAAGAGGCCCTGCCAAATGCCATGTTCAGGGTGGAACTTGAAAATGGTCATGAGGTCCTGGGGCATATTTCAGGGAAGATGAGGAAGTATTATATTCGTATCCTCCCTGGAGATAAAGTGAAAGTGGAACTCTCCCCCTATGACCTCAGCAGAGGAAGGATAGTTTACAGATATAAATAACGAGTGGAATACAGAGTGTTTCTTACTTTAAGGTGAGAGTGCTTTGTTTTTACATGGTGAGGGAAAGGTTGTCCCTTATAGGCTAGAGGATGGGTCTTTATCTATGAGATAGTCAGTGCCACCTCTTTTCTCATCTAAGGTTTTGCGTGGGGGCCAGCAATAGCAGGCTGGCTTCTTGGTTCCTTCCCGAAACCCCCTGTTATTTTTCTGTATATGGGGTCCCACCTTGTTCATCTCCTAAGGCGTATAATAGAGGTGATCGTATTTTATAGTTGAGGGGTGTTATCCCTCCAATAGGGGGATTTGTCTTCTCTCTCCTTGGGTGTTCCCCTGTATGCTGGAGTTTTGAAAAAGATCATTCCTTTATTGACACCATTCTTGTATTTGTGTTATTAAGGCAATAAAATTTTTGGATTTTCCGTCAAAAAGGACGGATAGAGGGGCAGGGGTGTTTTTGCGTCAACTTTCAGGATAAGGAGGTAGGTTGATGAAGATTTCTAGGAGGGCATTTTTAAAGTTTTCAGGAGGGGCCCTTCTCTCAGGGGGAGTAGTTGGCAGTGAAGATAGCGCCATGGCCTCTCTTCCCCGGGAGGAGAAGTTGAGGGGTGCCACGGTAACCACCACTATTTGCCCCTATTGCGCGGTGGGGTGTGGTTTCAGGGTCTATACCAAGAATGGGAGGGTTATTCATATTGAGGGCGACCCTGACCATCCCATAAATGAGGGGCGCTGCTGTCCAAAGGGGGCGGGGTTATATCAGTTTGTAAACAATGACACCAGGGTATTAAAGCCCCTATACAGGGCACCTGGGGCAAGGCAATGGAAGGAGGTAGAATGGGATTGGGCGCTGGATAGGATAGCAAGGAGGATAAAGGAGGCCAGGGACAAGACCTTTGTGCACAAAAATTCCAAAGGAGAGGTGGTGAATCGCACAGATGGGATTGCCCATGTGGGAAGCGCTGCCATAGACAATGAGGAGTGTTATTTACTCCAGAAGTGGCTCAGGTCCCTTGGTCTGGTATATATTGAACACCAGGCCCGTATCTGACATTCCGCCACTGTTGCGGCTCTGGCAGAGTCGTTTGGCCGTGGTGCAATGACCAATCACTGGATAGACCTCCAGAATTCCAATGTAATTCTTATAATGGGTAGTAATGCCGCCGAAAATCATCCTATTTCCTTCCATTGGATATCCAAGGCAAGAAAAAGAGGAGCGGTTCTCATTCATGTAGATCCTCGTTACACCAGGACATCTGCACAGGCTGATATCTATGCACCTATTCGTTCAGGGACAGATATTGCCTTTTTAGGGGGAATGATAAAGTATATCCTGGACAACAATCTAATCCAACATGAATATGTAGTAAATTATACTAATGCCCCTTTTATATTGAACAAAGACTTTAAGCTTCCTGCAGATCTTGGGGGAGTATTTTCCGGATATGATCCGGAGAAACGAAAGTACGACAAGACCACCTGGAGATTTGAACGGGATAGAGATGGAGTTATAAAGAAGGACAAGAGTCTTAGCCATCCAATGTGTGTATATCAGCTCCTGAAGAAGCATTATTCTCGCTATGATATAGATACTGTATCTTCCATAACAGGTATGCCTGTTAGATTGATAAAGAAGATATACAAGATATACACCTCCACTTACAGACCTGATAGGGTAGCCACCATTATGTATGCCATGGGCTGGACCCAGCATACTGTAGGCACTCAAAATATTCGGGCCATGACCATAATTCAATTACTCCTTGGAAATATTGGACTGGCAGGGGGAGGTGTGAATGCCCTTAGGGGAGAAAGCAATGTGCAGGGCTCAACAGACCACTGTCTTCTCTATCACATCCTGCCTGGATATCTGAAGGTGCCCCGTGCCTCTAAACAGACCCTTGAAGAGTATAACAGGGCCTATACCCCCAAGACCCATGAGCCTTTTAGTGCCAACTGGTGGGGCAACTATCCAAAGTATTCAGTTAGCCTTTTAAAGGCCTTTTTTGGGGAGAACGCCACCAAGGAAAACGATTTTGGGTATAACTGGTTACCCAAACTAGACGATGGTCAAAATGCATCCTGGCTTATGCTCTTTGATGAGATGTATAAGGGAAAGTTTAAGGGTTTTTTTGCGTGGGGTCAGAATCCAGCTTGTTCAGGTGCAGATGCCAATAAGGTCCGTGAGGCCCTCTGCAAGCTGGAGTGGATGGTGGCTGTAAATCTATTTGACAATGAGACCGCCTCCTTCTGGAGGGGCCCTGGTATGAAGCCCGAGGATATAAAGACAGAGGTGTTTTTCCTCCCTTGTTGTTCTTTTGTGGAGAAGGAAGGGAGCATCACCAATTCTGGTAGATGGGCGCAATGGAGATATAAGGCAATAGAACCCCAGGGGAGTTCTAAGCCAGATTCAGACATTATAAATGAACTTTATTTCAGGGTTAAGAGTTTATATGAAAAAGAAGGGGGAGTATATCCTGAGCCAATTACAAAACTCAGTTGGGAATACGGAGAAAAGGATGTCCATGGAAAGATAAAGAAGATAGACACCCATGCAGTGGCTAAGGAGATAAATGGTTACTTCACCAGGGATGTGGTGGTAAAGGGGAAGCTGTTTAAGAAGGGCACCCTGGTTCCCAGCTTTGCCTATCTCCAGGCAGATGGCTCCACCTCTTCTGGTAACTGGCTCTATTGTGGCTCCTATACAGAGAAGGGAAATATGATGGCCAGGCGTTCCAAAAAGGACCCCTCTGGCATAGGGCTATATCCTGAATGGTCCTGGTGTTGGCCTGTAAATCGTCGCATATTGTACAATAGGGCCTCTGTGGATCTCTATGGAAGGCCCTGGAATGAGAAAAGACCTGTTATTAGATGGAATGGGAGAAAATGGGTGGGAGACGTGCCTGATGGAGGGTGGCCTCCCATAAAGTCATCAGATGGGACCATTAACCAGAAGACAAAACTACCTTTTATTATGAAACCAGCTGGAGTTGCCAGCATATTTGGGCCTGGGAGGGTGGATGGTCCATTTCCAGAGCATTATGAGCCCCTTGAAAGTCCTCTAGATTTTAATCCTATTCCGAAAAATAATTATAGAATAAATCCTGTAATCCCTGCCTTCCTCATTCCTCCAGGAGAGAACAAGGTGGGGATAGATGCATACTCCCTAAATGACCCCCGTTTCCCCTATGTGTGTACCACCTACCGTGTCACTGAGCACTGGCAGACTGGTGTGGTGACCCGTCACATCCCCTGGCTTTTAGAACTCATGCCACAGCTCATAGTGGAGATAAGTGAGGAACTGGCAAGGTTAAAGGGGATAAAGGATGGGGATATGGTGGAGCTTCAATCTGCTCGCGGGAGCGTAAAGGGAGTGGCAGTGGTGACCAATCGGCTGAGACCCTTTTATATCATGGGAAAGAAGGTCCATCAGGTGGGTACTCTGTGGTGTTTTGGATGGGAATATCCCAGGGGAGGAAAGGCCGGGGACAGTGGAAATCTCCTAACTCCCCCCACAGGTGACCCAAATACTGCTATCCCAGAGACCAAGGCATTTAAGGTCAACCTAAAGAAACTTTAGTGGAATTTTTAAGGAGGATAACAATCATGGCCAAAGGTGTTTTAGTAGATATAACCAGGTGCATCGCCTGCCGCTCCTGTCAGGTGTCATGTAAGGCATGGCATGGCCTGCCCGCTGATTACCGACCCTCTGATGGGAGGTACACCAGCCCTGAGTCGCTGGATGCCACAGATTATACTTTTGTGAATTTTATAGAAAATAGTGGCAGCGATGTGGTGTGGAAGTTCGTGAAAGAGCAGTGTATGCACTGCAAGGACCCAGCATGTGTATCTGCATGTCCAGTGGGGGCCCTCCAGAAGACCAAAGAGGGACCAGTGGTATATAACCAATGGAAGTGCATAGGATGTAGATATTGTATGATAGCATGTCCCTTTAATGTACCAAAGTATGAGTGGAATACCACCAATCCCTGGGTGAGAAAGTGTGATTTTTGTGCAGATAGGCTTGCCGCGGGGGATAAGCCTGCATGTGTGTCGGCATGTCCCATGGAGGTGATGTATTTTGACGATTATGAAAAGGTAGTGGCTGAGGCAAAAAGGAGAATAAACACCTACCCAGAAAAATATGTGAATAAGATATATGGACTTAAGGAGGCAGGGGGGACCTCGTGGATATACATATCAGACGTTCCCTTTGAAGAGTTGGGATTTAACACCTCCATTTCTCCTGTCCCCTATCCCTCCAGGACGTGGGGCCCTGATCTGTCCAAGATATTGTGGGAAGAGGCGGGACTTCTGGCCATTTTGTGCGGTATTTTATATATAAGGACGCGGCGTAACCAGAAGGAGGAGGAGAGATGAACACCACATATTCTAGACAAAGATTTTTTACTGCAAGGACCTGGATATTGCTTGTCCTTGCAATAGTGGGAGCACTTACTGCCATATATAGGCTTGCAATAGGGCTTGGCCCTGCAACAAACCTTAGTGATTCCAACCCCTGGGGCCTATGGGTGGCCTTTGATGTAATGTGTGGAGTTGCCCTTGCCGCAGGGGGATTCACAGTGACCTTTGGGGTTTATGTGGCCAACTGGAAAAGATATAAACCAATTGCGAGGGCTGCCACTCTTACTGCATTTCTTGGGTACCTTCTGGTGGTGATGGGGCTTTTTCTGGACATAGGTAAACCCTTTGCCTTCTGGCATCCTCTGATTTTCTGGAATATCCATTCTGTGATGTTTGAAATAGTGGTATGCGTAACCCTCTACACCCTGGTCCTTACCCTGGAATTTCTTCCCTGGTTATTGGAGAAATTGAACGTATTAACTCCTTTTAAGGATTTCTTGGAGAAACGTGCAGTGGTTTTGACGCTGGTTATTCTGGGGATAATGTTATCCTATGGACACCAATCCTCTCTAGGGGGATTGTTCCTGATTGCTCCAACAAAACTCCATCCCCTCTACTACACCAGCATCATACATCATCTCTTCTTCCTCTCCGCCATTTGTGCAGGGTTGTCCATGGTCTCGTGTGAGACCATAATAAGTGCCAATATGCGTAATACAGAGTATGAATCAGAGATACTGGAGGGCCTTGCAAGGGGGAGTGCCATAGCCCTGTGGGTCTATTTTCTTGTGAGGATCATAGACCTCGCCCTTAAAGGAAAACTGGGGTATGTGTTTGAGGGGACAATGCAGAGCCATCTATTCTTGTTGGAGATGGGAGTGGGAGTGGTGTTACCCATGCTCCTGTTAAGCTCCAGGACTGTGAGGAGGTCCATCCCCCTTCTACTCTTTTCCCATGGTCTGGTTATCTTTGGGGTGATATTAAACAGGTTTGATGTGGTGTTTTTGACAGAAACTTCCATGAGAGGGCCCATTTATCTGCCTTCTTGGGAAGAGGTGTTCATAACCCTTGGACTTGTCTCTACAGGGATACTTTTCTATAAGATCATCGTGACCTATCTGCCTATCTTTAATTCACCAAGCACCACCCAACAGGTCTAGTCCTTTATGGTATGCATGGGGGAGAGGAGGGTCCCTCTCCCCCATGTCCCTATTTTCCCTTTTTTATACACATAGACAGCCACCCATTTTTATATTACACACCTATCCTTAACTATTTTTGGAGGGGAGGTGTGTATGGATGAGAAGTTTTTGAGGGAGTTTTTTAAAAGGGATAGGCTGGCGAGGTTGCTGGGAATTGAAATCGTGGAGATTGGTGAGGGGAGGGCAAGGGTATGTGTGGAGGTACAACAGGAACATCTAAATGGAGTGGATCTGGTGCATGGGGGCACCATCTTTACCCTGGCGGATTTTGCCTTTGCCATTGCCTCCAATTCCCATGGAAAGGTGGCCGTGGGGATAGCCGCCTCTATCTCCTATGTTTCTCCAGCACGGGGTGGAAGGCTATTTGCTGAGGCCAGGGAGGTGGCGTGTAACCCACGTCTAGCCACATATGAGGTGGAGGTAAAAGACGAAAATGGAAAGACAATAGCCTTTTTTCAGGGTACAGCCTATAGAAAGAAGGAGCCATTATCCCTCTAAAGAGAGGAGGACCCCCCTCCCATGGGGGGACAGGAGGAAAGGGGTCCTCCAGGGAGGTAGTATATCTAGAGTGTAAACTCTGGATATGCAGGGGTTCCATCCCAGTCCTTTCCCATCATGATGGCATATCCAGTGGCAAAAAAGACCAGGGACTCCATTACAAAGTCCATGAGATTCTTCCTCATTAGATTTACTGCATTTTTTGATCTACAAAACCCAGCCTCTACCATGGCAAAGCCCGCCTGCATGAAAAACACCAGAAAGGCACAAATGAGGACCCATGCATAGTCCAGAGGGGCCTCTGGATGTGCCCTGAGTGTGATGGCACCCGTTGGGTCTGCGGCCAGGGACCTGGATGCCATGGTGAGGGCCATTACCACCATCATGCCAGGAACTAAGTTTTTGCAGGACCTTAAGGACCTTCATGTATCAAAAAAAGTATCAATAAAACCATTTTGGTTGGGAGGGGAGAAGGGGAAAAAACATTTGCTTTTTTTTAGAAACTCATTAATATCTGGTGGTGTCTTGGAAATTAATTTAAGCGGAGGAGGATATTTAATGGCCCATTTCTTTCCATATCTGGTGGATTCATCTCTACTGGAGCAGATAAAGAGCCTTCCCACAGAAGAGCTTCTGGACTTTTGGGAAGAGACCCAGTTTATTGATGAGGCCCTGGAGCAGGGGGAGGGTTCTTCTTTTATGTTGAATCTGGAATATGAGCGGGCTGTGCTGCAGGAGCTTCAGATAAGGAAGTGGACAGGTAGACTGGATAGTTAAGAAGAGAGGGGGAGATTTGAGTTTCTCCTCCCTCCTTCCTGTCTTTTATCCCCGCATGTAGCGGTTGATATCCTGGTAATCAAATTTCTCTTCGGTCAAGATATTTTCCATAAATGAGAAGAGGCCCTTTCTCACCTCAATGGGATGGGAGGGATACCACTGGGGAGAGGCTATTACTAGGGCCCTAAATACATAAAATGGTGCTATTACCTCCAGTATCTCTTCATCTCCAGTGAGGGAGAGGTATTCTTCCCAGAAGGTGAGGTACATCTTTTCAAATATCCCTTCCAGGTAAGGTTTGTCATAGAGGCCATAGAGTAGGTAGTTGCAGGTCATGGTGGAGACATCGTCCGCTGGCTCTCCCCATTCTCCACGACTCCTATCCAGGACCTTAAAGTCCTTGCCCATAACCAGAACATTCCAGGGATGAAAGTCCCCGTGGACCACAGAGAGCCTATGGGTGTAAGACTTTAATTTCCATCTCCATTCCACAAGTCGTTTCTCCAGGGCGATGAATCTCTCTTGAGGATATGTCTCATAGGGATGGGGATAGCCATCTATTATCCCCCAGATGCATTCGCAGTCCCCTATGAGGTTGCGTATACGCCTGAGATAGAGATGGGTATCCTCCTTCTTTTTCTTATGGATACGGGCCAGATACTGTGCCAAATCCTTTACCAATCGCATGTCTCCCTCTCGGAGATCCCCCTTTTTTATCCTCTCCAAGTGAAGATAATAGTCTTCCCCCTCTACCATCTCGTTCACCAGAAAGAATTCTTCCACTCCCTTCACCAGTCTAAGGCCAGATGAAGAGATGTATCCTAGGGCCACTGGTCTTACATGCCTTTCAAGACGCCCCCCGGTCTCATACTGAAACATCAATATCCTGGCCCTGTCCCAATAGTATTGGTGTCCGTATATATCCCCTCTCATGGTGGATATTACCACATCTTCTGTTGTGTTATCTGAAAACACCAGCCTTATCTTCAGGGGCCTGCCATAGCCAAAGTCTTTGAGGACATCCCCTTCCTGTTTGTGAAACTCCCCTATGTGGAGTTCTTCTATTTCCTTCTCATATACCTCACTAAAGAAGGTCTTTAGTTCTCCTGGAGACAGCATAGTATATTCTCCTATAATGGTTTTAATTGGTTATTGAAGCCATTTATCTTCTATCACTTAACTATCTTTAATGTCCCCAATTAATTGTGTATCCTCGTGAGAGTAGGGAGGAGAGCAACAACACAGGAGCCTTAGAAGGCTTGTGCCTGTATTGGCGATCCCATGGGGCATCTTTGGTGGGATTAAAATAATATCCCCCTTTGAGACCATAAACACCCTATCCCCTAAAAACATCCTTCCCTCTCCCTCTAGTATGTAATAGATCTCCTCTGATGTCCTGTGGAGATGGAGAAGGGTCTTGCTGTTGGGAGGCACAATGGCCTCTGCAAGGCTCTGATTTTTGTTCCCATGCACATGGGGATGCATAAGCTCCCTGATAATGGAGCTGTCCTTTGTAATATAGGGAGTTATCTTGTTGTAATTATTAACAATTATCCTTTCCCTGTTAGATCTCATTTACCTTTCCCAAATCCTTACCACCTTCTCCCCCCACCTCATGTCTTTTAGGTTATATCTTTAATCTCTT
>Ga0256914_1001445_pt1 | contig 21423 bp, 20 predicted proteins | sample HulkmetaG_FD_191571 | JGI IMG/M metagenome (GOLD analysis project Ga0256914, IMG submission 191571) | Hydrothermal chimney microbial communities from Main Endeavour vent field at the Juan de Fuca Ridge, Pacific Ocean - Hulk | ecosystem: Environmental > Aquatic > Marine > Hydrothermal vents ... | reverse complement strand
CTTCATGTTCTTTTGGAAGACGGTAGTAGTCAAGTCCGCATTCTCCGACTGCTATACATTTTGGATCATTTGCAAACTTTAAAAGATATTTCTCATCATAATCCCCGCTGTGATAAGGGTGAACGCCTGTTGCAAAATAGGTGTTGTCATAACTGTATGAGATCTCTTTTGCCCTTTTTAGATCTTTTGGGTCGGCTCCTGGAATCAAAAAACCTTTTACATCATGTTCACAGGCTCTTTTGATAACCTCATCGAGATCTTCATAATAGCTTTTGTCATCCAAATGACAATGTGTATCTATGATCATATCTTCTCCAATATCTCTTTGCATTTTTTTATACTGTTTTCCCATGCAAAATATTTATAAACATTGAATCTGTTTTGATCTTTGTACTCTTTGTTATCATCTGTTTTTTCTATCACCGCCGATAACTCCTTTGTATTGCTAATTGTAACAAAATGAAACTCTTTTTGATCAAAAAAGTTGAAAAATTTTCTATAAATAAGAGGAATTTTTTTTGAATATAAAGCATATTGAATTGTTTTGCTATTGTTTGGATCGCACAAAGCTATAACTGCTTTGGAAGAGGCTATCATTGAAACATTCTCTTTTTGGGAGATAAAACCTTTTGGGATTTTATAATTTATATCCGAATTTTTTAACATTTTTGTTATCTCAGTTCGTCTTTGCAGAGTTTCTCCTATCATCGGAAAGATAAAAAGAGACTCTTTTTTGAATTTTGAGATCTCTTTTATAAACTCTTTTGTATCTTCTACCGCTCTTATATCGCAATAGATTTGATCTTTTTCCTTTATATCCGTCTCTATAAAATCGATTCCTTTTGGACAGAGGGAATGAGACAAAATCTTTTTGCCTCTTTGTTTGAGAGAGGGAGTGATAAACCCAAGAGTCCAGTTGTTGTAAAAGAGTATGATATATTCAAAATCATCCAAAAGTTTAAGAGCTTTTTTTATTTTTACTATTTTGGAGATAACTTTCAGTTTTGGTACATTTTGCAAAAAATCAAAAGGCGTTTTTGGATTTAGTTCTGTAAAACTCTCTTCATCTTCATAAAGTTTAAATCCGTTTATCTGAAGTGTCAAAACTTCCATATTCTCTTTTTGGAGATTTTTCATAAGCTCTTTTATAAACGGCTCTCTTTTATTGCAAAGAAAAAGGATTTTCATCTTTTATCCCTAAAAAAGAGCATGGGAAAAAACAAGAGTCGTTGTTGTCAGCAAAACGATTCCGGCAGCTTTGTTATAGAGTTTGTTTGCCGTGATGAAAACCAGCATCAAAGAGACTATAAATGCAGCCATAATATCAAAAAAGTTTCCCGTCATATCAACTTTCAAAGGATGAACAAATGCAGCACTTCCCAAAACTACGGTAAAATTTGCAACATTGCTTCCTATGATATTTCCTATCGCCATATCGGCATTGTTTTTAAGAGCCGCTATGACACTTACGACAAGTTCAGGCAGACTTGTTCCAAACGCTATAAGCAAAAGTCCTATGATCCATTCGCTGACTCCCAGATTTCTTGCTATATTTGAAGCACTGCTTACCGCAAAATCGGCTCCTGTTACAACAAGAACAAATCCCGCCAAAAGAAGCAGCAGGGTTTTTGTCCATTTAAATTTTTCTTTGACAAGCTCTTCATCAATTTCTGCCGTGATCTCTTTTGCATCTTCTGAGAGAAAAAGCAGATAAGAAGCCATTATAAAAAAGAGCAAGATTCCTTCATAAGCCGATATTTTACCGTCATACCCCATCAATATAAAGATAAGAATCGGAAAAAGCGACCATGCGCTGTCTTTTGCAAAAAGATCTCTTTTGGGTTTGATGTTTTTTGAGAGTAAAAACACAACTCCCAAAACCAAAGAGATATTTAATATAACGCTTCCCATAACATTTGCAACCGCCATATCGCTTTTGTGATGATAACTCGCAGCGATTGATGCCGCCATTTCGGGCAGACTTGTTCCAAGAGCTATAAGTGTAGCGCCTATAACAAAATGGGAGATGTTATAGTGAAGAGCTATTCTTTCTGATTCTACTATGATAAAATGGGCACCGTATATAAGAGCTCCCATAGATATTATAAAAATGATATAGTCCATTATTTATTGACTCCTGATGATTAAACTTTTTGGAAGATGGTATTTTACTATAATATCCGCCTCTTTTTGTCTCATTTGTCCGTTATCTTTTTCATGATCATATCCCAAAAGGTGCAAAAGTCCGTGAACGAACAAAAGAGTCAGCTCTTCATCGACTGTATGTCCAAGCTCTTTTGCCTTCTCTTTTGCCTTGTCAATGCTGATAATGATAGAACCCAAAGGGGAAAAGGGGATATTTTCAAGAGGAAAACTCAAAACATCGGTAGGTTTATCCGTATTTCTGTACTCTTTGTTTAGTTTTTGAATCTCCTCATTATCTGTTATGATAAGCTCGACATCCTTTTTAGTCAAGTCTTTCAAAATCTTTTCCAAAAAAGATGAATTAATTTTATAATCAGTATGATTTTCTATCGTAATATGAGATCCTTTTAGATTTTGGTCGTAATTTTACCAAAAATAGTTTGAAAACTTTTTATCATTTTTGTTTTCATTCCGTTTTATCTGATAACATACCTGCAATACTATCTATTTTTTCTATTTTATCGCTTGAAATCTTTTCATCTTGACATCAACCCTTTTTCAATCTATAATACTGAAAAATTAATATTTCAGGAAAACTGCCATGATCAAAAAAAGCATAACTGCATTAATCGCTCTAACACTCATAAGTTCTTTGGCATTTGCCGATAAACTGGCTGATGTTAAAAAGGCGGGTGTTTTAAAAGCAGGGGTAAAATATGATTTTAAACCTTTCGGATATGTTGATAAAACAAACAAAGTTGTCGGTTTTGATATAGACCTTCTAAACTATATCGCTAAAAAGCTCGGTGTCAAAATCACTTTTCAGCAGGTTACTTCAAAAACAAGAATCCCTCTCGTAGCTTCCGGCAAGATAGACATAGCCGCAGCCTCCATGACGCATAAAGTAAAAAGAGATGAGACGATTGATTTTACGATCTCATACTTTTTTGACGGACAGGCTATTTTGGCAAGAGCCGACGCAAAAGAGAAAAGTTACAAAGATTATGAAAACAAAAGAGTAGCGGCGATTCAGGGAGCTACAAGCGGAGAAAACTTCAAAAGAGTTCAGCCAAAAGCCAAAATCGTCTATTTTCAGGAGTATCCACAAGCCATCATGGCACTTAAAAAAGGAAAAGTTGATGCTATCACAACTGATCTTGTCTGGTGTTCTACTCAGGCAAAAGAGAGCAATGGGGCATTTAAGGTCATAGGATCTGCTTTTACAAATGAACCGTACGGTATGGGTGTTGCCGAAAACGAATCCAATTTCAAAGATGAGATAAACTTTGCTATCCAGGATGCCGTAAGAGACGGAAGTTATTCAAAACTGTATAAAAAATGGTTTGGAAAAGAGCCTGAAAAGTTGCCTGAAGTATGGCCTAAATAAAAAGAGGCCTTGCCTCTCCTTTTTTAAGGAAACAGCAGATGACATACGACTTTAACTGGGCGGTTTTGATAGAATACAAAGAACTGCTTACAGATGGTTTTATAATGACTTTAAAACTCTCTGTAATCGGTATCTTTTTGGCTTTTATCATGGGAACTTTGATCTCTTTGATGAGAGTGAGCAAAAATTTCTTTATCTCTTTGATTGGTGTTTACTATACGGAATTTTTCAGAAACATCCCTTTGATAGTACAGATGTTCTTTATCTATTTTACTTTCAATCTAACCGATATATTTCCTTTTTTGGAAAAATTTGCATCTTTTACAGGAGTAGAAAGTTCCAATGAATTTTTTTCCGCTCTTTTGGCTCTGGTTACCTACACAAGTACCTACATAGCAGAAGCGATAAGAGGAGGTATCCACTCCATACCAAAAGGTCAGGAGGAAGCCGCCAAAAGTCTCGGCATGAGTTATATCCAAACCCATTTTCTCATCATATTTCCCCAGGCTGTTAAAATAGCATGGGGACCTATAACATCACAGTTTATAAATCTCATCAAAAACTCCTCTCTTGCTATGACGATAGGAGTGGCAGAGCTTACTTTTCAGACTCAGGAGATAGATTCTCTTACCTTCAGAGGTTTTGAAGCAGCTACGGCGGTTACATTGATATACCTTTTCTTGACATTGGCAACATCTTCATTTATGGGTGTGATAGAGAGATTTGCTCTGATAAAAACAGGGGGTATGAAATGAATGAGGCGATAAAACTCTACTTTGAAAAAAACAAAATTTTGTTTTTTATCCTGAACCTTGTTATGATCATTGCATTATTGAAACTGTTTCAGATGTTAGCCTATCCCAAAGCCGATTTCAAAGAGGCTTTGACTTTAAATAATATCAAATTTATGCTTGTCGGTATGGACGGAGAACTTGGAGGATTGGCTTTGACTTTTGTTATAGCCATAATCTCCATCATAGGAAGTTTCATATTCGGATCGATACTTGCAATCGCCAGATTCAGCAAAAACAGATTTATAAACACTCCTGCGATTTTATATATAGAGCTTTTTAGAGCATTGCCTCTTATAATGGTTATCTTTTGGGTCTATTTTGCCGTTCCTATCGTAGGCGGTGCTTTGTTTCATACCAAGATATCGGCATCGGCTTTAACTTCGGCATTGATATCTTTTACACTTTTTGAATCGGCATATATAGCAGAAATCGTAAGAGCAGGTTTAAAATCAATACCACAGGGTCAGTTTGAAGCTGCCAAAACTTTGGGAATGAGTGGTTATCAAACCTTTTTTCTCATCATACTGCCTCAAGCTTACCGCAGGATGATTCCCGCTATCGTTTCCCAGTTTGTCTCTTTGTTTAAAGATACATCTTTGGCTTATGTTATCGGTGTCATAGAATTTTTCAGAGCAGCAACGATCATCAACAACAGGATTTATCAAAGTTTTGAAATTTTCAGTTTTGTGGCTATAGTCTATTTTATATGCTCTTTCAGTCTCAGCAAAATAGCGGCTATGATGGAGAGAAAAGTTCAAAAACAGTTGCATACCTAAGGAAAAAGATGAATAACAATAAAATTATGATAAAAATGCAAAATGTTCAAAAATACTACGGAGATTTCCATGCTTTGAGAGATATCGATTTTACGGTAAAAGAGGGAGAGATAGTAGTTATATGCGGTCCCAGCGGAAGCGGTAAATCCACACTGATTCGCTGTATAAACGCTTTGGAAGATTTCTCAAGCGGAAGTATAACGGTAGATGGAAAAGATCTCAAAGACAAAAAAACCGATATAAAAAAAGTAAGACAGGAAGCCGGTATGGTTTTTCAACACTTCAACCTTTTCCCCCACAAAACAATTCTTGAAAATATAACGATAGGTCCTGTAAAAGTAAAAAAGATACCAAAAGAGAAAGCTGAAAAAAAAGCAAGAGAACTGTTGGAAAAAGTAAAAATTCCACATCAGGCAGACAAATATCCCTCCCAATTAAGCGGAGGACAACAACAAAGAGTTGCCATAGCCAGAGCTTTGGCAATGGAACCTAAAATAATCCTTTTTGACGAACCAACATCGGCACTTGATCCGGAAATGATCGGAGAGGTTTTGGATGTTATGAAATCACTCGCAACAGAAAATTTTACTATCGTATGCGTAACTCATGAAATGGGATTTGCCAAAGAGGTTGCCAACAGGATAGTTTTCATGAGTGACGGAATGATAATCGAAGAAAACAACCCCCACGACTTTTTTAACAATCCCAAAACCGACAGGGCAAAAAGGTTTTTGAAAGAGATATTAACCTAAAGATCATTTTGTAAAAAGTTTTACAAGATTAAGCCTCTTCTCTCTCCCTGTGAGTACATAGTGCATCTCGTAAAAATTTTCGACTATATACTCCAGATCATTAAAACTCTCAAAAGTGGCAGCTACCAATATCTCATCACCTGTGCGAATCTCTCTTTTTGGATTTGGTTGGAGGAATACTTCATCACCCCGTTTTAAAAGCAGTATCACCAAAGGAGCTCTTTTTTGCCAATTTGCTCTGTCTCTTAAAAGAACCTCATATCTGAGTGTTTTTCCCTCTTTTAGAAGATTTGTCAAAGCAAAAGCATGATTTTCATCAATCTTCAATTCAAAAAGTTTCGGATTGTTTCCGATTAGACGCAGAAGTTTTTCTATCATAGCCTCTCCCCACTCCTCTTTCTCTTTTACAATCCTTCTGATAAAAATATTTGCAAGAGGTTTGGCTATAAAATTGTATGTTTTCTCTATCAAAACCTCTTCGAGTATATAATTTCTATCGATATTGGAAGCTTCAAAGATACTGATATCATCAAGAGTATTTTCTCTTGCTATGGTAAATATGGAAGGATTGAGCTTTTTTGCCGCTCTTAAAATCATCAAATTTACAAAATCATCTCTTGTTGCGGCTATGATAGCAGATGCCTCTTTTAGAGAGTTTTTTTCAAGAAGTTCTATATCTTTCTCATCTCCGAAAACATTACTTCCGTTTTTCTCTTCATCTGACTCTTTCAAAGAGATTTTTAAAGCTATATGTTCCACTCCCGCATTTGTCAATCCTTCACAGATGGCTTCACTCATAAGCCCAGAACCGCATACAATATATCTGCCTTTTGGAAAGATATCCAAAATACCGTTATCTTTATAAAGTTCTCCGGTTCCCACCCATCTCTCAAGCATCCAGATATGAGGAGCAGTATGAGCCAAATATATCCTTTTTGATATTATTTTAAACGGATTTTCTATCTCTTTGACTCCGATATTTTCAAGATATTCAGTATATTCTCTGCTTGTGGTTCTGACTATCATAGAGGCTTTTTCATTCAGTATCTTGGACATCAGAGCAACTTTTACATTTTTTGTTTCATCATCAAACAAAGAGACGATCCATCTGCATTTTGGAGATTCTATAGCGGCAAATTTCAAAGTATTTACATCCGTTACATCTCCTACCAGTGCGGCAATAGAGGGATTGTGTCCTTCAAGTTCCAATGCGTTGATCTTGTTTTCATCTTTGTCTATTACAACTATCCGTCTTTTTGAACTGTTTAGTTTCTCTATAATCTCTTTGGTTATATTGTTATATCCGAATATCAGGATAAAATTTCCGTTCATCCTGCGAAGCATACTTTTAAACCTCGTACGCACAAGTTCTTCTGTCAATGTCTTGTCCTGTATCAGGGCAACTATCGTACCGATACCGTAAAACCAACCAATAACCGTCAAATATACACAAAATGAGACCCACAGCCTTTGGGGATATGTAAAAGTATATGGAGCTTCTCCAAAACCGATAGTGGATGCCATATAACTGACAAAATAGAAAGCGTCAAAAAAATTCATCCGATAAGGATTGCCGTTTTCATCCATCCCTTCTATCAGAGTCAAGCCTGTGATAGAAACTGCAAATGCGATGATCAAAACAAGCAGAGGTATCCGCATCCTGCGAATAATGATCCAAAGAGAGTAATTTTCCATAAATTTATCTTTTGGATTTTAAGGTTTCACCGATAAAAAGCACAACAGAAGTTACATTGGCAAGTAACGCCCCTCCCGATAAAGAGACTATTGCCGTTGCCATCTCGATATCTATTTTTCCAAAACCATACAAACCAAAAGCCCAAAGAGAAGCCGAAGCTATCAGTTGAATATCGGCAACCAGACTTGTAGCCAAAAGAACGGAACCTATCTGTGTTCTGTCTCCAAGTTTCAAGATGGTAGCAATAAGATTTATAACGATAGCGGCAAAAAGTTCATACCGACTGTGTTCGATAAGTACCGTCGGATCCCCGTAGAAAAAACCAAAATTGATAGTCATAGCCAAAATGATAAAAAAACCCGAAAGAACTTTACTCAAATTCATCAACATACCTTTTGTTAACTGACCTTACGCACTATATCGTATCCATAGCGGTTTTAATGCGTAAGGTCAGTTATTAAAATATTCTTTTTAAATTATAGAACTACAAGGCTTAATAAATTCTTTTTAATTAGACAACAAAATTTAGTAAAAAAAAATCATAAAAAGAGTAAAATAACAATATCAAGCAAAGAGGGAGGGGAAATCATGGAAGAGACCAAACAGATACAATCAGTAGAAATTGACGGAGAGAAAAAAAGTATCGAAGAGTTAATCAAAGAGTACAAAAAACTAAAACAAAAAGCTGTTCAAAAGAAGAAAATAGAAAAAAAAGCCTTAAAAAAATTTCGTGAAGCGGAAGAGCTTAAACCCTATCAGGCAGAACTTATAAAACTGCAAAAACATCTTGAAAATACCGGCAAAAAGATGATTATCCTTTTTGAAGGTCGCGATGCGGCAGGTAAGGGAGGAACGATCAGAAGAGTAACCCGTTATATGAATGAAAAACATTACCGTGTAGTAGCGCTTGGCAAACCGACTGAAGAGCAAAGAACACAATGGTACTATCAAAAGTATATATCCCATTTTCCAAGAGGCGGAGAGATCGTCCTTTTTGACCGCAGCTGGTACAATCGCGCCATGGTCGAATCTGTTTTTGGATTTTGCACAAAAAAAGAGTATGATGATTTTATGCGGGGTGTAAAAGGTTTTGAAAAAGATCTGGTACGACAGGGAATTATCCTGATAAAACTCTATTTCAGCGTAACAAAAGAGGAACAGGCAAGAAGATTTGAACGCAGAAAAACCGACCCTTTAAGACAATGGAAACTGAGTGAGATAGATGTTCAGGCACAGGACAGATGGGATGAATTTACCAACACAAAATATCAGATGATGAAGCAGACACACTCACATCAGGCACCATGGACGGTTCTTCGCTCCGACAACAAACACAAAGCAAGACTCGAAGCGATGAAAATCATATTAAACAGCGTCGATTATGAGGGAAGAGACCCGGAACTTGACTATCTCACCGATGAAAATATCGTCATTTCAGGCGCTCAAGAGCTTGAACTGATGAAAAGACAGAGAATTAAAAGCGGAAAATTTTTACACTGAAACAGGAATACAACAAAAATGAACAGTAAAATAGAACTTGGCAGGGTAAACAGACTGAAAATCGACAGAAAAAGCGATCACGGTTTTTATCTCGTGAGTAAAAACGGTGAAGATGTCCTTTTGCCAAACAGATATGTAACAAATCTTATGAAAATCGGTGATGAGATGGATGTTTTTATCTATAATGACTCCGAAGACAGATTGATCTCCACGACGGAAAGACCTCTTGCAATGGTAGGAGAGTTTGGCTACCTTAAAGTAGTAGATATAACAAAATTTGGCGCTTTTGCAGAATGGGGACTTCCAAAAGATCTATTCATACCAAAATCGGCTCAAAAATACCCTCTTAAAAAGGGGGAGAGCCATATCTTTTATATAACTCTTGACAAAAACACCAACCGCCTCACAGGTTCTACAAAACTCGAAAAATATCTAAAAAGCGATACAAAAAATCTGCAAAAAAACCAGGAAACAGAAATAATCATCACTGCAAAAACTCCTCTTGGTTTCAAAGTGATAGCTGACAATCTATATGAAGGGCTGCTTTATCACAATGAAATTTTTGAAAAAATCTCTATCGGTGAAAAGAAAAAAGGATATATAAAAAAGATAAGAGAGGACGGAAAACTCGATATCTCTTTACAACCGACAGGAGAACAGAAAGAAAAAACGGCAATGGAAAAAGTTTTGAAGGTTTTAAAAGAGTCAAAAGGAGAGATGCCCTATCACTACAAAACAGACGCTCAGGTCATAAAAGAGATCTTTTCTTTGAGTAAAAAAAGTTTCAAAAAAGCCCTTACACAACTTCAGGAAAAAAATCTTATCAAAGTGGAAAATCAAAAAACCATCTTGCAATCTCCCTTTACCTTGGAAATATAACTTCCCTCCCCTTATATTTAAGCGATTTGATAGCTTAAATATTGTACCATTTTTATCAGTGAATGAATATTCATTTTAATAAAGGAGGTGATTTATGATAGACAGACGGGATGCCCTGATGCAGCTTTTCAGCTCAAAAGGTGCAAGAGTCAATACAAACCGAGGTGATGCTTACTATAATTCATTGATGGAAAAGATGAAAAAAAGATTGAGTGAACTGGAAAAAATTCCGGCAGCATCAAAAACTTCCATAGAAGAGGTTCTTGAAACAGAGGGTTTTACAAGAAGAGATTTTATGAAGTGGGCAAGTGCGGCATGTGCCATGTTGATGTTACCGCCCATGTTTACTCCTATGGTGGCAAAAGCTGCGGAACTTATGAACAGAGTACCTGTTATATGGATAGAACTGCAAGATTGTGCCGGTAACTCCGAAGCAATTTTGAGAAGTGACGCACCCACAATAGATGAGCTTATTTTGGATATTTTATCATTGGAATTTAATGAAACCCTTATGGCTGCGGCAGGTCATCAGGCCGAAGCACACCTAGAAGAGGCTATGGAGACTTTCAAAGGCAAATATCTCTGTGTTGTTGAAGGTTCGGTTCCTATAGGAAAAGGAAAAGAGTGGTGTACGATAGGGGCAAAAGCGGAAACTTTTGAAGAACATCTGCAAAAAGTGGCAAGAAACAGTGCCGCTGTTGTAGCTGTGGGAACATGTGCAACATTTGGAGGAGTACCGGCAGCCGCTCCAAATCCAACCGGTGCTGTGGGTGTGCAGGATATTGTAAGAGGAAAACCTATCATAAATATCCCTGCCTGTCCGGCAAATCCGGCAAATATAACAGGAACAATTCTACATTTTGTTTTAACAGGTCAGGTTCCGGAACTGGATCATTTAAACAGACCGAAATTTGCATTTGGATACAGAATCCATGATAACTGCGAAAGAAGAGCGCATTTTGACGCCGGAGAATTTGTAGAAGAGTGGGGAGACGAAGGTGCACAAAATAACTTTTGTCTATACAAAATGGGTTGTAAAGGTCCTATGACTTTCAACAACTGTTCCATTATAAGATATAACGAAGCCGTAAACTGGCCTATCGGTGCGGGACATGGATGTATAGGATGCAGTGAACCTCAATTTTGGGATAAATATGCACAGGAAAGGCCAATGGCAGATGCCCATATAAAAGCACCTACGGGAGGAGTTGAAAAAACAGTAGATCAATTCGGTTTGGGATTATTAAGCGCTGCGGCAATAGGTATAGGAATCCATGCAGCAATCAGTGCGGCAGCGGGAAAGAAAGGAGGAGATGAATAATGAGCAAACATGTAATAGTAGATCCGATAACGAGAATAGAAGGACATCTTAGAGTTGAAGCGGTAATAGATGATGACAATGTAATAAAAGAGGCATATATCGGTTCAACGATGTTTAGAGGGATAGAAACCATACTAAAAGGAAGAGATCCAAGAGACGCAGGACTTTTGGCTATGAGAATATGCGGAGTCTGTACCGGAACCCACTATCAAAGAAGTATAGAGGCAGTAGAAGATGCTTTTAAAGTAACCATACCAAAAAATGCAAGACTTGTAAGAAATCTGATACAGGGCGCATTGTATGTGCATGATCATACCGTTCATTTTTATCATCTTCACGGTCTTGACTGGGTAGATATCACAAGTGCGTTAAAAGCTGACCCCTCAAAAGCGGAAGAGGAATCCTACAAATGGTGTGATACTCCCTACGGTACAAGTAAATCAGAGTTGAAACAGATTCAGGAGAGACTTGCCAAATTTGTAAAACAGGGAAGACTCGGACTTTTCGCAAATGCCTACTGGGGAAACAAACATTACAAACTTACTCCGGAACAAAATCTCATAGCAACGGCACACTATCTTCAGGCTCTTGACATTCAGCGGGATATGGCTAAAATGATGGCAATATTCGGCGGAAAGATGCCTCACCCACAATCGATTGTCGTGGGCGGTGTTACCTGTGTTCAGGATATAAAAAATCCTGCAAGAATAGCACTGTTTAAAACTCTTCTTGAAAAATCAAGAAAATTTGTTAAAAATGCTTATCTCGCTGATGTGCTGATGGCAGGAACCATGTATGCCGATGAAGCTCTTGACGGTACGGGAGCAGGGCTTAAAAACTATATGTCTTACGGAGATTTCAGACTTGATGACAATGAATTTTACAAATCATCAAAACTCTTTCCAAGCGGAATCGTGGTAAATGGTGATCTAAGTAAAGTTTTACCTTTGGATCAAAACAAAATTACCGAAGATGTTACACATTCATGGTATAAGGATGATAAACCTTTACATCCTTTTGAAGGGAAAACCGAACCAAACTATACAGGTTTGGAGAAAAAAGAGGACGGTTTTTCATATTTTAAAACAAATGAAAAATACAGCTGGATAAAAGCTCCTGTTTATGGAGATACAAGAGTTGAAGTCGGACCTCTTGCAAGGATGATAGTCGGAGTTGCGGCAAAAGACAAAAGGATAACCAAATATGTAACGGGATTTTTGGCAAAACTCGGAGAAAAACTCTCTCTTGGAAAACCTGCTCCGGCAAGTGTTCTCTTCTCCACAGTAGGAAGAACGGCAGGAAGAGCGGTTGAAACCGAAATGATGGCTGATGTTATGATGGAATGGGTTGATGAACTGGCGGCAAATGTGGCAAGTGGAGATCTCTCCACATGGAGTGAATTTGATTTTGGAACAGTTTCAAAAGATGCCAGAGGTTTCGGACTGGCTGAAGCTCCAAGAGGCGCTTTGGGACACTGGGTGGTTGTCAAAGACGGTAAGATAGAAAACTATCAGGCGGTAGTTCCCTCTACATGGAATGCCTCTCCACGAGATAAAAAGGGACGAATGGGTGCTTATGAATCTGCACTGATAGGAACAAAAGTAGCCGATCCAAACCAGCCTCTGGAAATGTTAAGAACTATCCACAGTTTTGATCCTTGTATTGCCTGTGCAGTTCATATCGTAGATACAAAAGGCAAAGAGTTAGGGAAGTTTAAAGTAAATACAAGCTGTTCTATCTAAGGAGCTGAAAATGAGTTATAAAAAAATAGAGAGGATGACAACCTTTATGAGACTAAACCACTGGGTAGTGGCTGTCTCCATGATCATAGCGGTTATTACCGGTCTTTATATCGGTCATCCCTATTATCAGAGTTTCATAAGCGATCCGGCGGTGGATAAGTATGTAATGGCATGGAACAGATGGTTTCATTTCATAGTGGCTATCATATTTGATGTCAGTTCCATAGTTGTAGCATATCTGTACTTCTTTTCAAGATTTGAAAAACCGTACAAAAAACTTATTCCAAACGGAAAAAACATATCCGAATTTATAGCGGTATTTATCAACCTGATAACTTTTAATCGTGTAAAAAAGTTTGACTCGGGTCATAATGACAGTTTTAATGCAGTATATTTTTTCATCTTTCATCTGCTCCTTCTCTGGATGCTTTTTACCGGTCTTCAACTCTATGTTCACGGTCTTGAAAGCGGTATCAGTTCCATAGGAAGCTGGTGGCCTGCGCTGCTTCATATCGCTACAGACTGGACAGTCAAAATAAGCGGGGGAACATATATGGATGTGAGAATAGTGCATCATATAACAATGTATCTTATAATAGTATGGGCTATGTTTCATATCTATTATGAAGTATGGAGAACAATCTTCTGGCAGGAAGGCGATATCGGTATCGTTGTGGGAGGAAGCAAATTTAAAAAAGAGTAAGGGAGTATTTTCCCTTGCTTTTAAAGGAGAATCATGAGTACAGTAATAGTCGGAGCCGGTACCATTATCTTTCAGGATGAAGGAATAGGCGTTTATGCGGGAAAGTATCTGGAAGAAAATTATAACTTCTCTGATGATGTTACGATCATAGACGGAGGAGTTCTCGGTTTTAAACTGATGACTTATTATCAGGAGTATGACAATGTTGTCATCCTTGATACAATTACCATGAAAGATGAAAAAGCCGGTGCAATCTATAATCTGCCTTCAAGCGAACTTTTGGGACTTGGAAGCTACAAACAAACCGCTCATGAAGTTGAGATAGTTGAAATGCTTGAGATCTGCTCTCTTCTTGGCAAAATGGCAAATGTTCATATCATAGGAATAGTTCCCAAAGATATAGAGACGGTAAAGATCGGCCTTAGCAGTGATATGATAAAAAGTTTTGACAACTTTATAGATGCAGCTCTCAATCATTTGGATACACTCCATATAAAATACACCAAAAATGACAAAGATATCTCCCTTAAGGAGATTATCCACAGTTACGCAAATCCAACAAGCGAGTATAAAAATGGCAATAAAACAGACAATAGAGTTTAACAGTAACAACACCTATTTTGCGGGATTTTTACAAGAGATCATAAATAAAAGCAAAATAGAGGGTTCTGTTATACAAAAAGACAAAAAGATAGAGATGGTTCTTGAGAATAAAAATGTTGATAGACTAAACAAATTTCTCTCTCTTTCACAAAAATACCTTCCTCATTCAATCTTTTTGGGAAATATCCAGACAAAAGTGGAAAATGTATCTGTAAACAAAACAGCATTCAAATCAAAAACCTATAATATTTCCCCCTGTAAAAGATGTTTGGATGAGATACTAGATCCTTCAAACGAACATTATCTTGATGACGAGTATCTTTGCACCCACTACTGCAATGAGCCAAAAACATATCAAGACAATACAATTTTTTCTCCTCATTACAGTGAAAAAAGTGCTGTTTTAATCACAGATGCTTCAAAAATCAACGAACTTTTCATATTGACCGAAGATGAAACAAAAGCTCTTTTCTCGATAGAAAAACCGACTCTAAAAGCTACTATAAAAGATGAAACTCTAAAAGAGATAACCGGAAAAAAATTTATAAATATCAAAGCAAGTTACAATCTAAGAAGCATACTTGCGGCTTTAAATGCCAAAGAGAGCGGGATAGACTATCTCTTTTTTAACAATAACGATGATCTGAAAATCACTATCGTAAAGAAAAACATCTCTATTATAAAAGCAAAAAGAGTTGCTTCAAAATTACAAAATCTTCATAAAGACATGGTTCTTAACAGGTTTTTAAACATCAAGAAAGAGGCAGGTTTCAAAAAGACAACAGGAGCAAATCTAAGCAGAACAAACGGTATCTGTTTTATGGTGGCAGATGAAACAGATGCAAAAAAGGTGATAAATTTTCAGAAGTTCAATTTAAAAGAAATTTTGGAAAATATGCAAAATGATGAAAACAGAAAAAAACTCATCAAAAATTTTAAAGAAAAATTCTCCCATATCATTGAGGAGCTTCAGGAAAATTCCCATTATGATCTTTTTGAAACTCTATCGGCACTTTTGGAACTCAAAGAGAGAGGTTTTGAAGAACTCAGTGATAAAGCTTTGGAATTTCGCGGAAACGGCGGACTTAAGATAGATACCCTCTTCAAAGAGGGAGGATTTGATTATACCTCTTTTTTGGGTTCTGTTATGAGCTTCAAACTTGCAGACTGTGAAGAAAAATTTCTGGCATACTCCATATTTGAAGCTTTCGGGGATATGAGTATGGATATACTAAACCAGTTAAAAAGAAAATTTGAGATAAATAATGTAATAATGATGGGAAATATGTTTGAAAACAGTGTGCTTTACAGCAGAATTTTAAGCAAATACCAGTTAGCAAATCCATACTTTGGCAAATCTTTTGCACTGGATGATTAAAAGGGAGATATTATGCACCATTTGGGACTTATTATTGTTTTTTGGTATGGAATCCTACATGCCTTTGGACCGGATCACTTAACAGCAATAGCAGATTTTTCAATAGGCAAAAGCAAGAAAAAAACGATGCTCATCACTTTTTTGTTTGCCGTAGGACACGGTATAAGCCTCTTTGTTTTTGCAAAGCTGCTGGAATCTTTCAACATAAGTGACAAAATACTCTCCTACGGAGATGTTATCAGCTCAAGTGTGATCATTTTTATAGGTTTGTATCTGCTTTATATGGTTTACAGCAACAAAGTTCATCTGAAAAAACATTATCACGAAGGAGTGGAACACATCCATATATGGTTTGGTAAAACTCATGATCACAAAAGCGATACGGCAGACAAAGCTTCTGCTTTCACAATAGGCGCATTGATGGGAATAGGAGGCGTAAGAGGCATGTTGATAACTTTGGGAGCCATAGAGTCTCAAAGTGTGGATCTAAGCATGGTAGCAGCATTTACCGCAGGAGTAATGCTTGTATTTTTAAGCTTTGGTCTGGTAATACTTTTTGTAAACAAAAATCTTCTGACAACACAAAAGAATGTAAGAAGAATTTTTGCAACAGCAGGAGTAATCTCTTTGATTGTGGGGGGAGGAATGCTTGTTTAAGAGATATTTTTATTTCTACTGCCCATAATTTCTGATCAATAGCTCTTTAACCGACCCTCTTCTTGAAGCTTTACAGTTTACCGCTCTTCTTGCGGTTACTGTTTTTATCCGATAATCTCTGTAAAGCTCCAGCACAAAATCGGTATAGGAGTTTGAGAGCATAAAATATCCCCCTGCCCTGTCGATATAATCACAAAACTCTTTTAGCTCAAACTGCATCTTTTTATCAAAACCTCTATCGGTATATGCCGTAAAATTGGAAGTTTGGTTTAGAGGCACATAAGGGGGATCAAGATAGATAAAATCACCCTTTTTTATCTCTTTTTTTATCTCTTTGAAATCTTCGTTTAAAATAACACTATTTTGTAAAACTCTGCTGCACAAAAGTATATTTTTCTCATCACAAATAGCAGGATTTTTATATCTGCCGTAGGGAGAGTTAAACTCGTTTTTTTTATTTACCCGATAAAGTCCGTTAAAACAGGTTTTATTCAAAAAAACAAATCTTCCTGCTCTTTTGACATCAGAGAGTTTTTTATAAGAGAGAGGATCTCTGTCCAATCCCCTTATTTTATAATAGTACTCTTTTTCGTTTTTATGTTTTTTCAGATCCTCTATAAGCTCAAAAGGCTTCTGTTTTACCACTCTATAGAGATTTATAAGCTCTTCATTGTAGTCATTGATAAAAGCCTCTTTTGGGCGGAGAGAAAAAAAGAGCGCACCTCCTCCGACAAAAGGCTCAAAATAGCGGTTATAGCTTTTTGGCATATTTTTTTTCAACTCTTTTAAAAGCTGCCTTTTACCGCCTACCCACTTGACAAGCGGTTTTGGCTCACCTGCCATATCCCCCGCCTCCTGGTGTATAGATAACGATCCTGTCGCCTTTTTTGACTTTAAGACTCACTTTTGGGGGAAGTCTTCTTTTTTTGCCGTTTCTTATGAGTATGTTTTTCCCTCTTTTGCCGTTTTTTCCACCTTTTGCTCCCCACGGAGAGAAAACTCTTCTCTCTGTCAAGAGTGTAACTTGAAGATTTTTCAAAAATTCCATCTCTCTTACGATACCGTTTCCGCCTCTGTATTTTCCTTTTCCACCGGAATTTTTTCTTATCTGAAATCTTCTTACAACTACCGGATATCTCTCTTCCACCACTTCCGTATCTGTTATTCTGGTATTTGTCATGTGAGTATGAACTCCGTCTGCTCCGTCATACCCCTTTGTTGCGCCGCTGCCTCCGCCTATGGTTTCATAGTATCCAAAACTTTTATCACCAAAGCTAAAATTATTCATACAACCCTGAGAAGCACCGCATAGACCAAAAGCCTTTAAAATAACATCCGTTATCCGTTGCGATGTCGTTACATTTCCTCCGACTACCGCCGCTTTTTTATCGGGATTTAGAAGAGAATTTTTTGCCGTTTTTATCTTTATGGGTCTTAAAAATCCCTGATTTAAAGGTAAATCCTCTTTTAAAAGAGTTCTTAGAACATAGACTATCGCCGAAGCCGTAACGGAAAAAGGGGTATTTTGGTTGGTAAAACTCTCGATAGAGCTTTTTGTAAAATCAAAAACCGTTTTTTTGCCTTTTTTGAAAATCTCAACCTCTATCCTGCTTCCGTCATCAAGATAATCAAAAGCTCTCAATCTTTTTGTTATCATCTTGTCCAAAAGTTTTCCGACAGCCTTCTTGCTGATATTTTGGATATATTCCATATAGGCATCCGTTACATCTTTGGAGTATTTTTGCCATATCTCTTTCATCAGAGATATTCCCTTTTGATTGGCACTCAAGGCTGCTTTTATATCGCTTATGTTTTCATCTGTCTTTCTGGCTTTGGCTTTTTTAAATATCTCTCTTATCTCTTTTTCCAAAAATCTGCCATCTTCTACTATCTTCATCGCCTCTATCACTGCGCCCTCCTCCTTTATCGAAGTGGAAAAAGGAGGCATCGAACCGGCGCTTTTTCCTCCTATATCGGCATGATGACCTCTGTTTGCCGTTACAAAAGCAACCTCTCCGTCAACGATATATGGAGTTATCACCGTAATATCGGGAAGATGTGAACCTCCTTCATAGGGAGCGTTTGTTATAAAACTCTCTTTTGGTTTTATCTTTCCTTCAAATTTTTTAAGCACCTTTTTAACGGCATAACTCATAGAGCCAAGATGTACCGGAATATGAGGCGCATTTGCTATGAGATTGCCCTCTTTGTCAAAAAGAGCGCATGAGAAATCAAGCCTCTCTTTTATATTGGTGGAAACCGCTGTTTTTTGAAACATTTTTCCCATCTGCTCTGCAGTTGAGATAAAAAGAGTGTTAAAAACAGAAAGAAGGATCGGATCATATTTTGTCGTATATCTTTTTTGTTCTATATCCAAAAGCTCTATTTTTATATTTTTATACTCATCTACAAATATCTTTGAATGAGGCTCTATAACAAGAGTGGAAGTATCATTGATAATAACGGCGGGAGCTTTTAGAGAACTTTTTGGAGAAATATCATCAAGCAGATAAAAAGGTGTTTTGATCCAGCCCTTTTCAAAATAGACATCTTTGTAAGCTTTTGGTTTTGGCTTTTTTTTGGATGGTTTTTCTCTGATATCTTCTGTGGTTTCATTTTCCAAAACCACATCCACGATCACCTCCGCCACCTCTATCTCTTTATCTTTCATCACAAAACCAAACTCTCTTTTATGCTCTCTTTCAAACGCTTTTTTGTATGAATCCTCTTTTGCGGAGATTTTGATAAGATTTTCCACATTTTTATATCTTAGATTGAGAAATGATTTTATCTTCGGTTTTGTGGAGGGATTTAGCTCTTTTATGATCTTTGTTGCAATTTTCTTTATCTCTTTTTTCAAAAAAGATTTTTTGAGTTTTTTTAGATCAATATTCAAAGTTTTTATCTGCTGTTTGGATATTTTGGCATTATTCAATCCGACAGCCGAAAGGATACCGGCGTGGCGGTGGATATATATCTCTTTTATACCAAGCTTTCTTGCAACTGCACAGGCGTGTTGTCCTCCCGCACCTCCAAACGGGCATAAAATATGCTCTCTTATATCATAACCCTTTGCAATCGATATCTCTTTTATCGGTTTTATCATATTTTCATTTGCAACTTCGACAAATCCCAAAGCCACCTCTTCAACAGTCAGATTTTTACCGCTTTGTGAGTTTATCTCTTTTGTCAGTTCCAAAAAAGCCTCTCTCGCCTCATCAAATCCCAAAGGTTCATCTTGTTTTTTGCCAAATATCTCAGGAAAAAAATCTTTTTGGATTCTGCCCAAAATCAAATTGGCATCGGTTATGCTCAGATATCCCCCTTTTTTGTAACAGACAGGACCGGGATTTGCACCTGAACTCTCAGGTCCCACAACAAACAGAGAATTTTTGTAAAAAAGTCTCGAACCCCCTCCGGCAGCGGTCGTCAAAATCTCTATCTGCGGAGTTTTTACTCTGATAGAGTCTATCTCATTTTCATAAGAGAGTGAAATCTCTCCGTCATACCTTGATATATCCGTACTCGTACCTCCCATATCAAAACCGATAAGAGGTTTTTTAAATTTCTCAAAAATCTTTGCATATCCTGTTATTCCTCCGGCGGGACCTGACAAAAGCGCATTTGCTCCTCTGAAATTCTCCGCTTCGCAAAGTCCGCCGTGAGACTGCATAAACAGAAGTTTCTCCTTTTCCAAAGGAGATGAAAAAGCTTTTTTGAAAGAGGATATATACTCTTTTATATGAGGCGTAAGATAGGCATCGATAACAGTTGTGTCGGCTCTGTCAATAAGCTTCACAGAGGGTATCACTTCACTTGAGAGAGAAATGTTTTTGAATCCTGCCTCTTTTGCTGTTTTTTTGATAATCTTTTCATGTTTGTCAAAAGAGTAAGAGTGTAAAAGAGCAACTGCCAAAGAGTCTATACCGCTCTTTTTCAGTTTTTTAAGCTCTTTTTTTATCTTCTTTTTATCGGGTGCTTTCTGCACTTTGAATTTTTTGTTTTTGATAATTACTCTCTCATCTATTTCAAGACTCTTTTCATAAAGTACAGAGGGTTTTTTGATATTCAGTTCAAACAGTTTGGGTCTGTTTTGATAGCCTATTTTGAGAGAATCTCTAAATCCTTTTGTCGTAACAAAAGCGCATTTTGCCCCTTTTCTCTCCAAAAGGGCATTCGTAGCAACGGTGGTTCCCATACGAATCCACTTTATATAAGAGGGATCTATCTTTTCATCTTCTATATTGAATATCTCTTTTAAAATTCTCCTGATACCTTCGCTTGGCGCATCTTCATAATTTAGAGGATCTGATGAGAGGAGTTTTTTGATATAGACTTTTTTCTTATAAAATGCATAGATATCGGTAAAAGTACCGCCTCTGTCTATCGAAAAAGAGACCATGACAAAAACCTTTTTTGGAGATATTTTACCTTGAAGAAAATTATAAAGTCTTAAAACAAAGAGGGAAAGAAAAGGAAACAAGTAATAAAAAGTTACCTTTATTTAATCTTATTTGTTATAAAAATGTAAAATTTTATTTAAGAAATTTATGGAAGAATTTTATAATTTTACACTCTATACATTTATGGACAAGATAGATTTCCTCTTTTTGAACAATATTATTTGACCATTTATAAAATATTTTTTCTCTATTTTTGCAAAATATATTTAATAAGTTATAAAATATATTCAATATACTATCCTCCTTATCTATAATTTAAATTATAACATATATTTTTTAATTTAAGAAGGAAATTCAGTAAAAATTTACAAAGAAGTTTATTCAAAAAATTACAGTGAAATTAAAACTTTCTCCAAAAGTCGCCTATAAACAAAACAAAAAATGTATAACACTCAAGTCTTCCTATGATCATCGAGATCGATAGAAAGATTTTGTCATACCAGCTGAAAAAAGCAAAATTATCCGTAGGTCCCACGGCTCCAAAACCGGGACCAACATTGCCCACCGTTGCCAAAGAAGCGGTTATGGAAGTCAAAGCATCAAAATCTCTCACATAAAGATAAAGTGCTGTAATGGCAAGTGTAAACACATATAAAAACAAAAAGCCGAAAATTGAAAAAAATATAG
>Ga0256914_1001444_pt1 | contig 21433 bp, 14 predicted proteins | sample HulkmetaG_FD_191571 | JGI IMG/M metagenome (GOLD analysis project Ga0256914, IMG submission 191571) | Hydrothermal chimney microbial communities from Main Endeavour vent field at the Juan de Fuca Ridge, Pacific Ocean - Hulk | ecosystem: Environmental > Aquatic > Marine > Hydrothermal vents ... | reverse complement strand
GATGCGGTCCTAGGGCCGCTCCCGCCCGGCTCCGCCCGGACGGGCCTCCCGGATCCGGCCGGCGGTTCAGCGCATTTTGGCCAACTCTTCGAAAAGGTTGACTTTCCTGAACCCCCCCTTCTGGGCCGGGACGGGGCCGGCCATGGCGATCCGGACGTCCCCGGTCCCGGGCCGCATCACCAGGGACCAGACGCAGGCTCCGCTGTAGGTGAGAGGGCCCCTCTTGCGGCTCTTGAAGTACCGGACGTCCTTGGAGAGGACCTTGTCCTTGGCCCAGATGTCGGCGATGGCGTCGGCGTCGAGTTCGTCCCAGCCGATGAACTTCTTCCACTTCATGGAATACCGCTCACTGACGAGAGAGAGCATGGTCTTCACGGTGATCTTCCCGAAATTGTCCTTCAGGAGCCGCCGGGTCCGGTCGTAACGCCCCTTCGTCCAGAGGGGAAGGCTCTTCTGCCACGATTCGATGGAGTCCAGTTTCAGGTGGTAGGACTTTTTCTGGAGTGCGGGCATGTTGACAGGGCCGGTGTAACCCTGCCAGCCGGGGAAGCAGTTGAAGTGGTTGGTGGACCAGATGGTTCCGCTGCCCTTTCCGGGCAGGCGGATGGCAACGGCGTCCGCCGTGGTCTCGACGACTACGGCCTTCCCGGCCTTCGCGTCGCATACGAGGAAGATGTTTCCGCAGGGCCTGGGATGGACGGTGAGGGTGTCGATCGCGTCCTCGATGCTGTCGGCGTATTTCAAGACGAGGAGGGAGAGGAAGTGCCATCCCGCGCCTTTCATGGTCTCCCTGTCGGACCGGCTGATCTGCATGCCGAAGCAGACCTTCTTCTCGTTGGTTCCTTCGATCCCGGAGATCCAGCCGGGATAGGCGGGGGTGAGGTAGGCGTAACCTCCGTCCGTGGGCTCCACGACCAGCACGATGGGGTGCTTCCTCATTTCGGGCGTGGCGTACCAGTCCATGTTCTTCCCCACGACCATGTCCCCGTCCCGGGTGGCCGGGCCGAAGGCGCAGACCGTCATGCATCCTCCCCTGTAGGGGGGATAGGGGATCCTCTTGCCCGGGGGAAGGTCGTCCTCGATGGAGCAGGGCCCCCTGTGGAGCATCTTGCTGTCGTTGACGGTGTTCCACATGAGGATGTCGTCGTAGGTGAGGTCCGAACCGGCGGCCCGGAGGGCGTCGGCCATGCCCCGCATCTCCTCCCGGAATTCGTAGGGGATGAAGTTTTCCATCTCCTTCGCCCCGCGGGCGATGCGCTCCAAGCCCTTGTCGAAGTTCCGGTCCCCTATATAGAGGGCGAACATGGTCATCCCCGACTTCAGGGTTTCTTCGATCTCCTCCTTGAGCATGGCCCCGTACTGGTAGCCTCTTTCGTACCCCGTGCCCTTCAAGTGGAGCACGTGCAGGCCGTCGGGAAGGACCTCGTAGAAACCCGGACCTTGCCGCCTGAGGATGCGGCCCTTCCCCGCCGGGGGGGCGTTCCTGGCCGCCCGGAGCGATCGGGGAGAGGAACATCCCGGGGAGAGGAGGACCAGGGCGGAGAAGGACAGGAGTCCAGAGAGAAGGGAAAGGAGCTTTTCTTTCATCATGGGTGCAGGATGTCCGGACTGGGATCGCAGGGAAACGGGGAGTTTCCTCCTTGTCGAAAGAGCCGCGAAAGGAGAGTCCCTTCCGGTTCGAGGGGGGGTAGGAGGGAACCCGGCCGGCTCCGGCCTTCATCGAGCCGGAAAAGGGAAAACCCCTTTGGTCGGGCAGGCCGGATTTGAACCGGCGACTTCTTGGTCCCAAACCAAGTGCGCTACCAAGCTGCGCTACTGCCCGGAGGGCCGCCATCCTAACGGGGCCGCCCGGCGGGGAAAACCCCGCCGTTGACCGGGCCGGGGGGTTCCGGGAGACTGGGCCCCTCTTTTTTCAGAAGGCCCTGGTCTCTTTCCGCGGGAGGCAGCTTTGAAGGTCCTGGTCGTAGGCGGCGGAGGCCGCGAACACGCTCTTTGCTGGAAGATCGCCCGGTCCCCCTTGCTGGACCGGCTCTTCTGCGCTCCAGGGAACGCCGGAACGGCCAAGGTGGCGGAGAACGTGGACATCTCCGGAACGGACGTCCCGGCCCTCGTCCGTTTCGCCAAGGAGAACGGGATCGACCTCACCGTCGTGGGCCCCGAGGCCCCCCTGGTGGCCGGCCTGGCCGACGCCTTGAGAGCCGAAGGGCTCCTGGTCTTCGGGCCGGATCAGAAGGCCGCCGAGATCGAAGGCTCGAAGGCCTTCTGCCGCACCCTCTGCCGGAACCACAAGATCCCCTCCCCACCTTTCCAGGTCTTCGAGGACAGCAAACTGGCCCAGGCCTACCTGGCGAACCGCCAGAACTGGCCCGTCGTCATCAAGGCCTCGGGGCTCGCCGCCGGGAAAGGGGTGGTGGTGGCCCACTCCCTGGAAGAGGGGGTGCGACTGGTGCGCAAGATCATGGAGGAGGGCCTCTTCGGCCCGGCGGGCAAGGCCATCGTGATCGAGGAGTTCCTGGAGGGGCCCGAACTCTCGGTCCTTGCCGTCACCGACGGCCAGACCATCATGCCCCTGGAGCCCGCCCAGGATCACAAGAAGGCCTACGAGGGGGACCAAGGTCCCAACACGGGCGGGATGGGGGCCATCTCGCCCGTTCCCGTGGCGAACCAGAGGACCCGAAGGCAGGTGGAGTCCCAGATCCTCATCCAGGCCGTCCACGCCATGAACCGGGAGGACAGGCCTTATACGGGCGTGCTCTACGCTGGATTGATGATCACCCCCGCCGGGCCCAGGCTCCTGGAATTCAACTGTCGTTTCGGCGACCCCGAGGCCCAGCCCTTGATGATGCGCCTCGAGTCGGACCTGCTCCCCATCCTCCACGCCACGGCCAGGAACGAGCTTGAACAGGTGGATCCCCCCCAATGGGACCCCCGGCACGCCATATGCGTGGTGGCCTGTTCGGAGGGCTATCCGGGTCCCTACGAGAAGGGCTATCCCATCGAGGGGTTGGAGGACGTGGAGGAGGGAGATGACCTGGTGGTCTTCCACGCCGGAACGGCCTTCGACCAGGACGGCCGGGTGATCACCGCCGGAGGGCGGGTCCTTGGGGTTACGGCCTTGGGTGACTCCCTCGAGGCCGCCCGGGAGAAGGCCCTGGGCGCCCTGGAGAAGATACGCTTCCAGGGCATGTGGTTCCGCAGGGACATCGGGAAGGGGGCCCAATTCCCGGGGGGGAGGCGGGAGACTTCGGGAAGCGCCTGAGAAGGGCTCCTGCGGGGAGGGCCCCTCGAAGAGGGGAGGGGCCACGCACGGCCGTCCCCGGCCGGGTGGGTCGGAGCGGGGTGGCCCCGGCGATCCTCCGGGGACGGATCAGGCCCCGTAGATTACGGAGACCTTGTTCTCCAGGTGGGCCAGGAGGGCTTCCGGCGAAGGGGGAGCGCCCGCCGCCTCGGTGACGAGCCGTTCCGGGGGGAGGACGCTTCCGTGGCGGTGGATCTTCTCCCGGAGCCACTCCCGCAAGGGGAGGAGTTCCCTCTTGCGGAATCCTTCCTCCAGGTCCGGGAGGTCCCGGCGGGCCGCCTCGAAGAGGTGGGCGGCATAGAGGTTCCCCAGGGTGTAGGTGGGGAAATACCCCAGGGCGCCCATGGCCCAGTGGATGTCCTGGAGGACCCCCTCGGCGTCGTTCCCGGGACGGACCCCGAGGAGTTCTTCCGAGAGGTCGTTCCATGCGGCGGGCAGGTCCGGCAGGGAGAGCCTTTCCGAGAGGAGCTCCCGCTCCAGGCGGAACCGAAGGAGGATGTGCAGGTTGTAGGTCACTTCGTCGGCCTCGACCCGGATGAGGCTGGGCCTCACCTCGCCGGCGGCCCGGAAGAGGGCCTCCGGATCGGCCGGCCCCTTCCGGCGGGGCAGGGCCTTTTCCAGGACGGGAGCGAAGCCCTCCCAGAAGGGGAGGGACCGGGCCACCAGGTTCTCCCAGAGGCGGGACTGGGATTCATGGACTCCCAGGGAGGCGGCCCCTCCTGCGGGGGTTCGGTCCAGGGCCGGGTCCAGGCCCTGCTCGTAGAGGGCGTGGCCCCCTTCGTGGACCAGCCCGAAGAGGGCCGGCCTGATGTCGGTCCGGGAGTAGCGCCATGTGATCCGCACGTCCCCGGGGCCGTGGCCCGAGCAGAAGGGGTGGACAGCCCTGTCGATTCGCCCGGCCCGGAAATCGAAGCCCATGGCCTCCAGGACCTTCCGGCCGAAAGCGAGCTGGGCTTCGGGATCCAGGTCACCCTGGAAAGGAGAGAGGTCCACCCTCCGGCCCGACTCCCTCACCCGGGCCGCCAGGGCGGAGAGGGGGCCCTGGAGCCCTGAGAAGAGCTCTTCCAGCCGGGCCGAGGTCATTCCGGGCTCGTAGTCGTCCAGGAGGGGATCGTAGAGGTCCTTTCCGTCTCCGCCGCCGCCAAGGCAACGGGACTCCTCCCTCTTGAGGTCCAGGATCTCCTTCAAGTGGGGGAGGAAGAGGGAGAAATCGGCCCTCTCCCTGGCTCTCTTCCAGGCTTCCAGGCCGAGGGATGTGGCCCGGGACATGCGCTCCACCAGGTCCCGGGGGATCTTGACGGCCTTCTCCCTGGCCCGGGCGGCCTCCCTCAGGTGGGCCTTTTCCAAAGGATCCAACTCCTCCTTCCTCTCCTCGAGGAAGGCCAGGATCTCCCCCGTCTCCGGGGAGGTGAGCTTCTCGTGGGCCAGGCCCGAGAGGGTGGCCAGGACCTGGGCCCTGTGGGGGATCCCCGAAGGAGGCATCACGGTCTCCTGGTCCCACTCCAGGAGGGCCCTGGCCCGGGAGACGTCCGAGATCCTTCCCCAGGCCTGGAAGAGTTCCTTCATCTTCTCCTGGACGTTCACGGTCTTCCTCCTTCGGGGGCCTTTCCCCGGAAGTGGTCTTCCACAACCTGGTCGAAATAGTCGATCACCTGGCGGACGTAGGCCCGTTTCTCCGTGTACGGGCCGGGGAAGAAGCTCCGCTTGAAGCCGTAGATGAGGAGGTTCTTCAGCCGTGTCAGGTCGATGTCGAAGGCCCGGACCGCCCGCGAGATCTCCTGGGTTACGGTAGTCCGCGAAACCAGGCGGTTGTCCGTGCAGAAGGTGGCGGAGAGCTTGTTCTCCAGCATCTTCCGGAAGGGATGTGCCTCCAGGCCGGGGATGGAGGGGGATGTCTGGAGGTTGCTGGTGAGGCAGATTTCCATGGTGATGCGCCGGTCCGCGATGAACCGGACCAGGGCCCGGACGTAGGCTTCGGGATCGGCGATCTCCGGGTTGGTCACCTTGGAAGGATCCAGGAGCCAGGTGCCGTGGCCGATCCGGTCGGCGTGGAGCTCGGTGATGGCCTGGAAGATGGACTCCGGGCCGTAGGCCTCGCCGGCGTGGACCGTCTTGCCCAGGAAGTTCTGGTGGGCGTGCTGGAAGGCCTCCCAGTGGTCCCTGGCGGGGTAGCCCTTCTCCTTTCCCGCCAGGTCGATGCCCACGATGGGAACCTGGGGGTGCTCCTTGAGGAAGGCCGTGGTCATCCTGGCCAGTTCCAGGGAGGCCATGGCGTAGACCCGGTGGGGGTCGGAGAACTTGTGGGCCAGGATGAAATGGCGGAAGAGAGAGGAGAATCCGGCGGTGAAGAACCGGAGGGCGCAAACGATGATGCCGTAGCGGAAGGGAGGCTCCTTTCCCTCCCGGACGGCGGGCCGGGCGTTCCACTCTTCCTGGGCCCTCCGCAGCCCCCTGTCCACGCTCAGGAGCACCTGGTCCGAGGAGAATCCCGAGTGGATGTGGAGCTGGGGAGCGAAGCGGACTTCGATGTAGCGGACCCCTTCGGCCTGGTTGTCCAGGGCCAGCTCGTAGGCGGCCCGCTCCATGGCCTCGGCGTCCTGGAGGACCGCCGTAGTGAACCGGAAGCCCTCCAGGTATTCCGGCAGGCTCCGGTAGGTCTCCTTGAAGACCAGGTCGAGAAGGCCTTCCTCGGTCCAGGAGGGAAGTTCCACCCTCCTCTCCCGGGCAAGTTCCAGGAGAGTGGAGAGCCGAAGGGAGCCGTCCAGGTGGAGATGGAGGTCCGTCTTGGGTAGCTTTCTGATGAGATCCGGTTCCGGCCGGACGTTCCTTTTGGTTTCCATGGATCCAGTCTGGGACGGCGGCGGGCCGGGCGCAACGGGCCTCCTCCCTTTCCCCCGGGCCGGGCTCGTCCTTTTTGAGGAACCCTTTTTCCCTGGGGGCGTTCCATGGAGGTTTCCAACGGGAGAGATCCATGAATCCCAGAGAACCCCTGGATGAACGGGTGAGCGACTGGCTGGAGGGTCGGCTGGATCCCCAGGAAGCCCGGGCCCTGGAGCAGGAACTGGCCCGGGAGGGTCGCTTGGAGGAGGCCCGGGAGTTGGCCCGGATGGTCCGCCTCCTGGAAAAGGCTCCAGGCGAGAAGGCGCCTCCCGGCCTGGCCGAGAGGGTCTACGGAAAGATCGTCTCTCCTCCGGCTCCCCAGGTGCCTCCCGCCGCCGGAACGGGACGGTTCCTCCCCTGGTTCCTTTCCGCCGCCGCCGCCGCGGCAGCCGCTCTCCTGGTCTACCTGACCCTTCCTTCTACGCCCCTTCGGCCCGCCGGGGAGGGGGGGAGCCGTCTCGAGATGGCCCGGAGGGACCGGCCGCCTGCAACCAAGGCTTCCCGCCCGGCGCCGGCCGAAAGGGACAAGGCCCTCCCCCCCCCTGCCGAGGTGGTGAAGAAGGTCGTCCTGGGAAGGGATTCTTTGGAGAAGGACGGGAGAGAGGAGAAGGAGGAGAAGGAACGGAGCCGGGGCGCCCCCCCGGAGGGGAGACGGGCCGTCGGGGGGAACGACCTTCCCCGATCGCTCCTGGGCTGGATGGCGAAGAAGGGTGGGGCCGAGAAGAAGGCCGGGGCCCTGGACGAGGACCTTGAGACGGGAAGGCCCCGTCCGGCCGGGAAGGCCCCGGCCAAGAAGCAGCTCGCCGGGGGGGCCGGGAAGGAGGTCTCCCTGGGGGGCCGACCCCCGGAACGGACCGGGGGCTCCAGGCCCTCGATTCCAAGAGCCCGGAGAAGGATCAAGTTCACCGGTCCTGGGGAAACAACTCTGAAAGACCTGGAAGAGGCCCCCTTGCCGGAGGTCCCGGGGAAGAACGCTCCTCCCACTCCTGCCACGCCCTCCGGGCGGGCCCTTCCGCCGGGGAAGCCCGCCGGCAAGGCTCCCCGCCTCGGGGGAAGAGGAGGAGCGGCGGCGAGGAAGAAGTCCTCTCCCGCGGGAGGGGCCCCTTCGGGCGCCCCGGCCGGGGCGGTCCGCCGGGGAAGAGCCCTGAAAAGGGAGGGTGGGAAGGGGAAGGCCCCTTCTCCCGGGCACTCTTCCCGCCGTCTCCTGGTGCTCTACGCCCCGGACTTCGCCGACCTGGGGTTTGCGGCCTTCCAGAAGAGGGGTGGGAAGACCGTGGCGAGACCCCTTGGGCCTGGCTCCCTCCCCGGGTTCTCTCCTTCCCCCCCGGGCAAGGTCTTCCTGGTGACCCTCTCGGGTCCCAAGTCCCTGGTCGAAGCGGCCGTGAAGGCCGCCGCCGCCAAGGCCCGGAAGGTGACCAGTTCCCTCCTCCCCCTGCCGCCGCCTCCCCAGGCCGGGGCGGGGGGGCTCACCGTGGAGGTCCTGGTGGTCCTGGAGAAGAGGAAATGAACCTTCCCGGGAACGAGGTGGAACAGGCCCGGGCCCTCCTTGGAAAGGCCCGGTTCGTGGGGGTTCTCACGGGAGCTGGAGTCTCGGCCGAGTCCGGTGTGCCCACCTTCCGGGGGAAGGACGGCCTGTGGAAGCAATACCGGGCCGAGGAACTTGCCACACCCGAGGCCTTCGCCCGGGATCCCTCCCTGGTCTGGGAGTGGTACCAGTGGAGGCGGAATCTCATCCGGGACAAGGAGCCCAACCCGGCCCACTTCGCCCTGGTGAGACTCGAGGAGGCCCTCCTGGAGCGGGGGGGCGATTTCGGGCTCATCACCCAGAACGTGGACGGCCTCCACGAGAAGGCCGGCTCCAGGAGGGTGATTCCCATCCACGGGAACATCTGGGAGGTCCGGTGCGCCGATCCTTCCTGCGGCTGGAAGGAAGTGGACCGGGGGGACCTGGATCCCCTGCCCAAGTGTCCCCGGTGCGGAGGCCCGGCCCGGCCGGGGGTTGTCTGGTTCGGCGAGGCCCTGCCGGAAGATGCCCTGGAGGAGGTGGACCGGGTCCTCCGGGGATGCGACCTCTTCCTCGTGGCCGGAACTTCCGGTGTGGTCCAGCCGGCGGCCTCCTTCGCCTGGGCCGCCCGGCGGCGGGGCGCCTGGGTGATCGAAGTGAACCTGGAACCCACCCCTCTCACCGAGGCGGCCCACCTGGCCTTCCACGGCCCCGCCGGGGAGATCCTGCCCCTCCTGGTGTAGGCGGGGCGGGACCTGCCGGCGGGAACCTCTCTCCTCAGGCGGCTACAGGGTCTCGATCCGTCCTCCCGCCCGGCGGAAGGCATCCATGGCTTTGCGGAGGGTCGGATTCTGCCAGAAGGATGTGGTCTTCATCGTGGCCGGCGAGGTCTCCCGGACCCCGGAGTCGAAGACCAGGACACGGACCCTGGGCCTCCCGTCGGGGGTCACCAGGACCTGGGCCAGGCCCTCGGGACGGATGGGGAGCCCCAGGTCCAGGACCAGGACCTTGCCCTTGGCCTGGAGGGCCTTCTCCCGGCCGGGCCGGTAGGTGAGGAGGAGGTAGTCCGTTCCCGGGGCGGGAAGCCTGAGGGCCTGGTATCCCCAGGGGAGGCGCCGGGACCCGGCGAAACAATCCTCCCTGTATCCCGGGTTCTCCTTGTCGATGAAGACGCCCGGGGCGACCTCGTTGATGTAGACGTCCGTGTTGGGCTGGAGATAACGGACGTACATGTTGTGCAGGAGCCCCAGGGCGAGGTCCATCTTCTTGCTTCCCCTGTTGAGGACCCGGACGTTCACCCTGCCCCCTTCGAGGCGCATGGAGAAGTCGAAGAGCCTCCCGTCGTGGCGGAGGCCGTCGCCGGCGAAGAAGGTCGCTCCCTTGGGGATCCTGGGGTTGAGCCTGAGGGTGCTCGGGTCGAAGGCCGGAACGGCGGCGTAGCGGATTCCCGTGAGGGCGAAGAGGAGGGCGTCCATGTTCACGCCGCTGTCCCAGATGCAGAGATGGTCCGGCGGCTCGTCACCCACCTGGAGGGGGCGGCCCTCACCGTCGTAGAGGCTGGACCACTCGCCCGAAGGCGAGGCGAGTTTCAGGATCCTGTCTACCGCATTGGGGAGGGACCGGTCCTCCAGGGTGGCCAGGTTGGCCGCCAGGTAACCCTGGGTGAAACCCAGGGTCTGGGAGAGGGCGGGAGTGGAGCCCACCCGGGTCCCGGGGAGCTTGAGGATCGCCACGGTCTCCTTCACGTTGGCCGTGTCCCTGTTGCCCGTGGCGAAGAGGTAGCCCACCCAGAGGGGAAAGAGGTTGATCTCCGCCACGGGGGGGACGTGGGCCTGGAGGGTCACGGGGGAGAAGGCCGGGATGTAGCGGCCCACGAGCTTTCCCGGTTCCTGCTTCACTCCGGGCCGGGGAAGCCAGAACCGTTGCTCGAACCGCTGCCCCACCTGGAGGGCCCGCTCCAGGAGGGTCTCCTTCTTCTTGCCCCAGGAGTCCTTCTCGGCCTTTCCGGAAGCGGCGTTTCCGATCACCGAGGCCACGTCGGCCAGGGCGTGGATGGACATGAGGTGGAGCAGGCTCGCCTCCATGGAGTAGGCCCGGCGGCCCCTGGATGCGTCCTGGGCGACCAGGTGGTTGGGGAAGGGCCTCTTCTCGGGGAAGAACCGCTTGCCGAGAATTCGGATCAGGGGATTCGATGGGGAGAAGGTGGTGAGGAGGTCTTCCTTGGAGGGGCGCTGGGCGTCCAGGAGGTGCTTCAGGAAGGCCCAGCGTTCCCGGAGGAAGGAGACGTCGTTCGTGGCCCGGTAGTACCAGTAGTGCTCCAGGAGGAGCCAGGCCGGGGCCTCGCTGTCCTCGGCCCGGACCTGGTTCCAGTCCGGGTCGGCCAGGTTCTTCGGGAAGGTGAGGGCCAGGGGGTATTCGGCCCGTATCTTACCGGTGAAGCGCACGCAGTTCCGGGCGTAGTCCAGGACCCGCCTGGCCTCGTTCCACATGCCGGCCCTGAGGAAGATCAGGATCGCCCCGGCGGCGTCGCGGACCCGGAAGACCCGGTGGTTCATGGATGCCGCCACTCCTCCTCCCGGAAGGGCCTGGAGGAGGCAGGCCCGGACCTTCCAGTCCTGGATCAGGTCCATGTATTTCCTGTCGTCCGTCCTGAACCGGGTGGACGGCTTGAGCCTGAGTCGCCACCATCCCTGGCACTCCCCGGCGGCCCCGATGCAGTCCTCCTTGAGGTAGTCGTCCGGATCGGGCCTCTTGTTTCCTTCGTAGTAGAAATGCATGAGCAGGACGGCCTGGCCGATCTTCCCTGCCTCGATCTTGTCGAATCCCCTGTGAAGCCCGTCGTCCCCGGGCTTGCTCCTTTCGGCGAAGCGCACCTCCATGACCTGGACACGCCCGTCGGACAGGGGGTTGCGGAAGAGAATGGAGCCGCCTTTGATCCGGGCCTTTCCCTGGAAGCGGGCCACCAGGTCCACCTTCTCGAGGGTCTTGCCCGTACCGTTGTAGACGTCCACGATCCGGTAGATCGTGCGGAAGGGGGCCTTGGACCACTCGCAGCGGAAGGGATCCAGGGCGGCCCGGCCCGCTTCGTCTCCTTTGAGCCCCTCGGGATACTTGGGCCCGGACCAGGCGAAGGTCAGGACTCTGAGTGCGATCCCTTCCGGTCCTTTGTCCTCGGTCCAGACCATGGGAGCCCCCCGGACCATTCCGATCCGGGAGGGGGAGAGGGAGATCTCCTTCCCTCCGGCGAGGAGGTCCAGGGTGGATTCGCCGAAGCTTCCCCGGGAAGGAGGTGCCTGCCCGGTGTTGAAATCCGGCCCGGTGATACCCTGAAGGGTGTTGGCCCTCTTTCCGAGGCCCAGGACGGCGAAGGTCCAGCCGTCTCCGACGGGAAAGGCCCCCCTCCCGGCTGGGGGGAGGGACCCCAGGTCCTCTTCCTTCCATGTGTCCAGCCGGTCCCACTGGAGGAAGGGAAACATACGGGTCGTCTCGATGACCTCCTTCTTCCGGGGCGGAGCCTCCCCGGGGGGGCGGTCCGCCGGAACGGGTCTCCCCTGGGGAGGGACCTGGCAGGGAAGGGCCGGGGCGAGAAAGAGGAGCAACAGGGCGGAAAGGATCGTTCCGGGACGGTTCATGGCATCTATCCTGGTAAGTCTTTCTTGGGAAAGAGACAGAGATAAACAGATACGGGGCGGAAAGGCCAGAAGGGAGTGGCTCCCTCCGCGGAGAGGCCCCCTTTCTCCAGGAGAGGTCGGGCCCGGCGGCCCGACCTGTGTTGTAATGAGGCCCATGAATCCATCGGGCGGCAGAGCCTTGCTCCTTTTCGGTCTGGACCCGGACTTTCCCCTGGTCCTGGGGGCCTTCCGCCGGGGTGGGGAGCCTGGGGACTGGTCCCGGCCTGGGGTCAGGGTGGGGAGGATTCCCGTCCTCGGTTCCTGGGAGAAGGCCCGGGGGCGGCTTTGGATCGGCCTGGGCCGTAGGGGGATCGCCGGGGCCTGCTGGGGAAGCCTTCCCTCCCGGGAGATCCTCCTGCCCGGCCTGGAGGCCGAGTCCCTTTCCGAGGGGATCGAGGCCTGTTCGGAGGCCCTGGCCGGGGGAGACCTCTCTCCCACGACAGGGGTGGTCCTGGCTTCCCGGGAGGGGGCCTGGGCCTGCCGGGCCGGCGAGGAAGGCCGGACCCTGGACAGGGGGGCGGCCTTCTTCCCCGCCTGGGACGGGAAGGGGGAGGCCTTCCTCCTGGAGGGGCTGGACTTCCCCGGCGCCGCCCTCAGGTGGATGGAGGAGAAGGGGGGGACCTCCTCGGGGAGCCCGGCCGTTGCTGCCGCCCTGGTGGCCTTGAAGTCGGGAAGCGACCCTTCCGGGAAGTTCCTCTTCGCTCCCGGCACTCCCGGGGCGAGGGAATTCCTGGACTACTCCAACCTCCTCAGGCGTCTATACGGGCCCGAGTAGGTTCTCAGGAATCCTACTTTTCCTTTCCCCGGCGGCTCTTGGCCGCCTTCCCCCTCTTCACTCTCTTCATGTTCCTCTTCAGGCGGGCCAGGTTGTTGAGGGCGTCCCGGAGGGCCGAGGCGGCCTCGGACTTGTCGGCGGGCTTGGCGTTCTTGTCCGCCAGGATCTTCCGGGCCGAGGCGACGGCCCTTTCGTAGAGTTTCTTGGCCAGCCCGAGATTACGATGGAGGTGATACTGAAGGATCAGGGCCGCGTCGTTCAGGATCCTCGGGTTCCGCGGGGCCTTGCCCAGGGCGTAGAGGTAGGCCTGCCAGGCTTCTTCGTATTCTCCCGTCTCCCTGCAGAGGAAAGCGTAGTTGTTCCAGTCCAGGGCTCCGCCCCGGACCGTGGCCAGGAGTAGGGAGAGATCCCGGGCGTCCCTGGTCCTTCCCTCGGCCACGGCCTTGGCGGCAAGAGCGTGCATCATGGCGGCGGCGGTCTTTCCCTCGGGGCCGCTGTTCCGGAGGAGATCACAGAATTCGGGGCGCCGCGAGCGGACGAGGAGGAGGAATTCCTTCTCGGCTTCCTTCTTGAGGCCCATCCACCAGCAACACCATCCCGCCCTGTAGCGGCTCCGCCATTGTCCCCCGGGGTCCAGGGCGAAGGAGCGGTCGTAGACGGCCCTGGCCTCCTTCCACTTCTTCTGCTTCTCCAGGAATGCCCCCGCCCAGGCCAGGAGGAAGGAGGCGCCCTTGCGGTCTCCCGCTTTCTCCCGGGCGGCGGCGGCCTTTTCGTAGAGGTCCACGCCCCGCGAGGGCGCGCACCGGGAGAAGAGCCAGTCGTGGGGCGCCTGGTAGGGGTCCAGGGCCAGGGCCCGGCCGTAGTAGCCGAGGGCCTTCTCCATGTCGCCCTCGTAGGTGGCCAGGTCTCCGAGCCTCCGGAAGGTCTTGGCCCGGGGGGCGCCACCCTGGAGGGCCTTTTCGTATTGGCCTGCGGCCCGGGCCCGGAGGGCCGCGGCCTCTTTGCGGTCCCGGGTCTTTCCCGCCTTGAGGAAGCAGATCTCTCCCATCAGGAACCGGGCCCCTCCGTCGCCGGGGTGGTCCTGGAGGATTCGGGAGACCTCCTTCTCGGCCTCCTGGATCTTTCCCCGCCCGTAGAGGGCCTGGGCCAGGAGCATCCGGGCGTCCCGGGAGGAAGGAAGGCTTTTCAGGGCGGCCCGGGCTTCTTCTTCCACCAGGGAGAGGTCTTCCAGGACCTCTCTTCCCAGGCGGGGGTCCTTGCTGGTCTCCATGGCCCTGATGTAGATCGCCTTGGCCGTGAGGACGTGGAGGCGGGGGTCCTCCGGCGAGGAGGAGATGGCCTCCTGGAGGAGGAGGAGGGCGTCGTTGATCTTCTTCTCCCGGATCAATTCCTCCGCTTTTGCGGCGGCGTCCCGGTCCTGGGCCCGGCAGGGGCCCGGCACGGTGAAGAGAAGAAGGGTTGGGAGGAGGAGCCGGGATGGATGGAGTCTCACCTTACGCCCCCTCCCCCGGCCTCGTCCCGGGCGGCCTTTTCCTCCTTCTCCTTCTTCTTCTTCAGGGCGGCCCGGTACTTCTCCAGGAGACGCAGGGCGGCCCTGGATTCGGCCCTCCTGTTGGGCGAGTAGTGCTTCAGGCTCTCCTTGTAGGCTTTTTCCGCGGCGTCCAGGTCCTTTCTCATGAGGGCCAGCTTTCCAAGGTTCTGCCAGGCGTCCCCGACCGCCTCGTCCAGGAATTGCTTCTTGCCCGGGTCCTTGTCGCCCAGGGCCTTCATCTGTTCCTTTCCCTTCTTTACGGCCTTGCGGAGCATCTTCTCCGCCCGGTCCAGGTCGCGCTTGAGATGGTAGACCAGGATGAGGGCCGTGTCGTTCAGGAGCCTGGGGTTGTCGGGCTCCACGGCAAGGGCCTTCTCGTATCCCCAGAGGGAGAGTTCGAAGAACTTGCGGGCTTCCTCCTTCTTTCCCCTGGCCCAAAGCAGCGTTCCCAGGTCACGGGCGAAGAGGCCCATGTTGTTGCCCCAGGTTGATTCTGTCGGGACGTAATCAAGGGCCTTCTTGTAGATCATGACCGCCTTGGCGACCAGGTCGGGGCGGTTGGAGCTCCGAAGGTCGTCGGTCACGTAGAGAATCCCCATGGCGGGGGTCTGCTGGAGGGCGTCCCGGGTGTCCTTGAGGGCCGGGTTCTCCTTGAGAGCCTGGAGGAACCAGTCGGCCGCCTTGTCCGTGTCCTTTTTGGCCCGGGCCGTATACCCCAACCCGGAGAGGGCGCGGACGATGTATTGCTGGGCCGAGGCGGCGTAGGTGGAGCGGAGACGGGCCGCGGCCCTGGATGCCTTCACGGCGGCCAGGTAGTCCTTCTCGGCCTCCTCATAGTTCCCGATGCGCCTGGCCTGGTCGCCGGCTTCGCAGAGATAGGCCCCCTGGTACCAAAGGAGGAGAGGATCCTTGGGCCGGGCGGCGAGGAGGGGCTTCAGGGCCTGGACCGCCTCGGCGGCGGCCCCGTTCCTGGCGGCGTTGAGGAGGGCCGTGAGGACCTGGGTGTCCTCTCCCGCCGCGGCGAGCCACTCCCCCAGGACCCGGGCGGCGCCCTTCTTGTCGCCCTTCCACAGGAGGAGGTTGCCCAGGTCGGCGGCGGCCACCTGGGGGGAAGGGACTCCAGGGACCCGGCCGCCGTTCTTCTTCCCTTCTTCCAGGACCTTCTCCAGGAGCTTCTGCGCCGTCGCGTCCTCACCGGGGGGCGGGGTCGCGCCGGCGGCCTTCTTCTTGGCGAAGTCGAAGTAGAGGGCGTGTCCCGCCATGGCTGCGGCCTTGAAGAACTTCTCCGGCGGGAGGGAGGAGCGGGCCTTCTCCAGGAGTGCCGCAGTCTTGCGGCCGGCCGCCGCCGCCCCCTCCACGGCCCCCCGTTCCAGTTCCACCGTGATCAGTAGGACCAGGGCGTCCAGGTTCTCGGGGTCCAGGGAGACGGCCTTCTTCAGGTTCCTGGCCGCTTCGTCGAGGTTGCCCTGGATGGTGATTCCGCTGGGGCGTGAACATTTCTTCTCCGCCTCCGCCAGGCCCCGGTAGGCCCGGGCCAGGAGGAGGTAGGCCCGGGCGCTGTTCATGCGCTTGGCCAGTTTCCCCAGGGTGTAGGCTGCGTCGGCGTAGATGCTCTTGGCCTCTTCGGGCGGGGCGGAAGCGGCCTGCTTCAACATGGCCTCCGCCTTCTCCAGGGCGGTGTCGTCTCCCGTTCCGCCCGGCGCCTGGAGCGCCAGGGGATACCAGGCCGGTTCCTTGCCCCCGCCCTTGTCTCCCGAGGCGGGGACGGCCTTCTTCTCCAGGGCCTTCTCGAGGCGCCTGGCGGCCCGGGCGGCGGAGCGCTGTGTGTAAGGATAGTAGGCCAGGGCCTTCCTGTAGAAGGAAAGGGCCTTGGCCGGGTCCTTCCTGTAGCGTTCGTACAGGAGTCCCAGGTTCTGCCAGGCGTCCCCAACGGCCTCTTCGAGGAATTTCATCTCCTTTACGGTGAGGGTGTTCGCCTTTTTCTTCTCCTCCAGGGCCGCCGTTCCCAGGCGGATGGCCTTCCTGAAGAGTTTCTCCGCCCGGTCCAGGTCCTTCCCCAGGTGGTAGACCTGGATGAGGGCGCAATCGTTAAGGATCCTCGGATCCTCGGGAAAGAACTCCACCGCCTTGGAGTAGGCCCGGTAGGACTCCTCCCAGCACTTCCTGGCTTCGGGGGGAGGGGTCCTGTCCCTCCTGCGGCCCGCCTTGCGGGCCAGGAGGCTGCCAAGGTCCCTCAGGGCCAGGCCCAGGTTGTTGTACCACCAGCCGAGATACTCCTTCTTGTCCTTGTGGCGGGCGATGAGGGTGCGGTAGAGCTTCACGGCGAGCCTGAGGCTCTTCTCCGGGTCCAGGGGATTGACCACCCGGCCCGATCCGGGGGAGAGGAAACCCCGGTTGCCGCCGAGGAGTATCCTTCCCAGGGCTTCCACGGCGGAGAGGTAGGAGACGCCGAAGCGGTCCCTCTTGTCGAAGATGCCTGGCCAGGCCTTCCATGCCAGGTCCAGGGCGTCCATGGCCTCGGGAAAGGCGCCTTTCTGGTAGAGGAGCCAGCCCTTCCCCAGGAGGGCCATGGCGATGCTCTGGTTGGAGGAAGAGGTGAAGGCGGGCTTCAACCGGGAGGCCTCGCGGAAGGCCTGCACGGCCTGGTCGTAGGCCTCCAGGGCCGCCTCGTCCTGGGCCTTCTCCCTGAGGGACTCCGCCAGGGCCACACGGGCTCTTCCCAGGTACCACCAGGCCACGGCGTTTCGGGGGTCTTCCCTCACCATGCGGGCCAGGAAACCCACGGCCTCTTCCTGGCGGCCGAGCTGGATGAGCCTGTCCTGGAAGTAGCTGTGGAGCTCCTCCGACCGGGGGAGGCGGGCCAGGGCCTGCTGGAGGACCTGGAGTTCCTTGGCCTCCCGGCCGGCCCAGGCGTAGGTGTTGGCCAGGTAGATCCATCCCTGGGGGTCGTCGGGAAGGATGGCCAATCCCTTCTGAAGATATTCCAGGGCCTTCTTCTCTGCGGCGGCGATCTCCTCCTTCGAGGCCTTCTTCCTGATCAGGCCGGCCATGATGGTGTTGGCCGCCCGGCCCGCCGCCAGGTAGGCCCGCCCCTTCTCTTCCCGGGTTCGGGCCAGGTCGAGGGCCTCCTCGGCCTTGGGAAGGGCCTCCTCCGGCCTTCCGTTCTCCAGGAGGATCCTGGCCAGGAGGATCCTCGTCTCGGGGTCCCTGCTTCCCAGGGTGCAGGCCTTTTCCAGGGCCTGGACGGCTTCGAAGAAGCCTCCACCCAGGCCGGCCTTCTGCCGCCTCGTTGCGATCCGGTAACAGATCTTTCCTTTCAATGCCCACAAGGAGGGGGAGTCCTTCCGGGCCTGGAGGAGTTCTTCCACCTGTTTGCGGGCCTCTTCCAGGCGTCCCTGGTCCAGGAGCCGGAGGACCCGGGCCGCCTGGGGGTCGGCGGGGGAGGGTGGGGTCTTTCCGGGGCCGGCGCAGGAAAGGAGGACCGGGGGGACCAGGAAAAGAGAAAGGAGAAGAAGGAAAGGAACAGGTCGCATGGAATCTCCTCGTCGATTTCTGACACCAGGCTCTTTCTCTCCCTCCCTCCTCTGGGTTACGGGCGAGGCAAAGGCCGTGCCGGAAGAGAGGTCCTGAAGGAAGAAAACAGGATGATAAAGGAAGTCCTCTCGACGGGACAGGCCGCCGGGAAAGGGTTTCCGTGTTCCTGTCCGGGGCGGTGCCCCCTATGATGGACCCCCATGCGCGGCCAGCCAGGGAGGAGCACGATCGGATGATTCCCAGGGATCCCAGCCTGGAAACGTCCGGAGATGCTGCGGGAGGGGAGATGCCCTTCCAGGCCGGGGGGGTGTGGACCTTGCAGGCTCCGCCCGTTCTGGACACGGCCGGGGCGGAGGACTTCCTCCGCCGCCTGGAGGACCTCTTCTCCCGGGAAGGAGACCGGGTGGTCCTGGATCTTGGAAGGGTGGAGAACTTCGACTCCGCCGGCCTCTCCGTCCTGGTCCGGGCGGTCTTCCTGGGGGAGGAGATGGGGAAACAGGTCCGTTTCGCCCGGGTGCCGCCGGAGATCCTGGACTACTTCTCCCTGGTCTCCCTGGAACGGCTGGTCCGGGCCGGTTCGGGGAAGCCCCCCAGGGAGGGCTTTCTCTCCTACCTGGGCGGCCTCGCCGTGCCGGGCCTGGAAGCCTTGAAGCTCTGGTTCTACGTGACGGTGGAGACCTTCTGGGGCGTGGTGGTCCGCCCCTTCAAAGGGGAGAGGATCCGCTGGGACCGGGTGGTGGAGGAGATTTCCGCCGTGGGGGCCGGAGCGGTTCCCCTGGTCTTCCTGATTGGTTTCCTGATGGGCCTCATCCTGGTCATGCAGACGGCAGGTTCCCTCAGGGCTTTCGGGGCCGAGGTGTACGTGGCGGACATGGTGGGGATCTCCATCACCAGGGAGATCGGCCCGCTCATGACGGCCATCCTTGTGGCGGCCCGGTCGGGCTCCTCCATCGCCGCCGAGATTGGAACGATGGTCGTCTCGGAGGAGGTGGACGCCCTCAGGCAGATGGGCATCCACCCTGTCAGGTTCCTGGTCCTTCCCAAGATCGTTGCCCTGGCGGTCTCCACTCCCTGCCTGGGGGTGATCTTCAATCTCTGCGCGATCCTCGGGGGGCTTCTCTTCGCCGTGGTGGCCCTGGGCCTCCCCTGGGGGGTCTACCTGGACCACACCCAGGCGGCGATCACCCAGTACGATATACTCGAAGGCGTGTTCAAGTGCGCCGTCTTCGGGTCCCTGGTGGGGCAGGTGGGGTGCGCCCTGGGGCTCGGCGTCCAGGGCGGATCCATCGGGGTGGCCAGGGCGACGACCTTCTCGGTTGTCCTTTCCATCTTTCTCGTGATCGTGTTCGACGCGTTCTTCGTGGCCCTCTTCAGGATGCTTTGATCCATGGGGATTTTCCGCAGGAGAAGGAGGACCTTCCTCCAGTCCCCTCCCGGCGGGGCCGGAGACGGGGACCACTTGAGGGTGGTGGCCCTTTCCATGCACTTCGAAGGAAAGCGGGTCCTCAGGGACATCGATCTTGGAATCCGCCGGGGCGAAATATTCGTGGTCATGGGGCCTTCCGGGTGCGGGAAGACCACCCTGCTGAAGCACGTCTGCGGACTCCTTCCTCCCGACCTGGGAACGGTCTACATAGACGGGAGGGACATCTATCTCCTGCCGGAGGACGAATTGAACCTCCTTCGCCGAAGGATGGGCATGTCCTTCCAAGGTGGTGCCCTGATCAATTCCATGACGGTCCTGGAGAACGTAATGCTTCCGATCCGGGAGTCCACGGGGCTTTCCTCCTCCCTGGCGGTTACCCTGGCGAGGGTAAAGCTGGACATGGTCGGCCTCCTCCACGCGGCCCATCTCCTGCCCGGGGACCTGTCGGGGGGGATGCGCAAGCGGGCCGCCGTGGCCAGGGCCATGGCCCTGGACCCGGAGATCCTCTTCTTCGACGAGCCCACCTCCGGGTTGGATCCGATCATGTCGGCCGAGCTGGACAACCTGATACTGAAACTCAATCACGTCTTCCGCATCACCATGGTGGTGGTGACCCACGACCTGGCCTCGGCCTTCACCATCGCCGACAGGATCGCCATGCTCAAGGACGGGCGGGTCCTGGCGCTTGGCACGAAGGAAGAGATCCAGGAAAGCCGCAACCCCGAGGTCCAGGCCTTCATCCGGCGCTCCATCGAGGAAGCGGCCGGGGAGGGGGTGGACTTCACGAAATACCTCCTAAGGTGACCCATGGCCCTCCAGACCGACAGGTTCAAAGTTGGAATCTTCCTCTTGGTGAGCGCCTTTCTCTTCGTGGGGTTCTTCGGGTTCTTCATCGGAAGGGCCGTGCTCAAGCCCACGAGGCGCTACACCATCCGTTTCAAGGAGACCGTCAAGGGGTTGGCCCGGGGTTCGAGGGTCAACTACCACGGAGTTCCCATCGGGACGGTCACGGGCATGCGCCTGGACGGCGACACCACGGTCGTGGAGATCCAGGTGGACCCGAGCCTCGCCAAGGTCCAGGAAGGGGTCACAAAAGCCTCACTGGAGCGGAATCCCCTCACCGGGTTGGCCACGGTGGAACTGGAGGGCTGGAAGGAAGGGGCCCCGGAACTTCCCGGTGGAGGGATCATCCCGGCGGGAACATCCTGGGGGTCGGAGGTGATGAAGACCCTCCCGGAGATCCTCAAGGACCTCTCGGCCACATTGAAGAACCTGGAGAAGGCGTCGGCGGCGGTGAACGAACTCCTGGGGCCGGATACGCGGATCCGTTTCCGGGACATGCTGGTCCACCTGGACGAGCTCTCCCGAAGGCTTCCTCCCCTGGTGGACCGGATGGACAGGGACGGGCGAAAGACCCTGGATGTCCTGCGGTCCGCGGCGGAGCGGCTGACCCGGGGCCTGGACCGGCTGGAGAAGGACTTCTCCCGTGTTTCAGGGGAGACCGAGGCCGCTCTCGCCGAGGCGAAGAAGACCATGGCCTCTGGGCGGAGGTTCCTGGAAGGAAAGGACCTCAGGGACCTCCTGGTGAAGGCCTCCAGGGCCGCCTCCGCCCTGGAGGCAACTCTTGGGGAGACCCGGAGTTTCCTGGCCCGGACCGGGGAGGCATTGCGGCAGGGTGAATACGATCTCCGGCCATTGGCGGACAGGCTCGCCGCCGCGGCCGAGGCCGTTGCCAGGCTCGCCTCCATGCTTGAGCGGGCCCCCGACGCCCTGATCTGGGGAAAGACGAGGGAGGAGAGAGTCATGGGGAACAGGGGGAGAAAGGGGACGGGAAGATGAGTGTTCGAAGCTTTGAGAGAGAAACTTTCCCCGGTGGTGGGGGGCTTTCTGTCCTTTCCATGGCTGTCTTGGCCCTGGGAACTCTCTTTTGGGGGTCCTGTTCCCAGGCCTCCGTTCCGAGGGAGCACCTCTATCTCCTTCCCCTTCCAGGCCGGGCCGGGGGACCGGGGGGGGAGGGAAGGGCCGTGGGGGGGCCGGTCCTTCTGGTCCTCCCAGTAGAGGGGCGGGGGCTCTTCCGGGGGGATCGCCTGTGGGCCAAGGTTTCCGAGATGGAGGTGGAACCCTGGGTCAACCACCGGTGGGCCCTGCCGGCTCCGGAAGTGGTCCGTCAGGCCCTGGCCGCCTGGGCCAGGGGGACGGGGCTCTTCTCAAGGGTCACGACGGCCGCCGCCTTTCTACCGGGGAGGGAGGGACTGACCCTTTCGGCGGTCCTCCTGGCCTTGGAGGAGGAAGATACCCCCAAGGGGATATGGGGGCGGGTTCGAATGGAACTCGAGTTGTCCGGAAGGGCCGCCGGGGGGAGGGTCCACTCGTGGAGGGGGATCGTGGAGGAGCGTGAACCTGTGGAAGAAAAGAGCGCCGCCGGCGTGGTTCGGGCCCTTGGCCGGGCTCTGGCCCGGGGCATGGACAAGGCCCTCCAGGCATGGAAGAAGGCGGGAATCCTGGGCGGGAACTGAGAGATCGACATACCCAAGCCCCGGCCCTCTCGTTCATGGGCGAAGCACAAATTTTCTTTCGTCAGCCCCGAGCGTGTCGGCCATGAGCGAAGCATACTTCCCCTTCGTCAACCCCGAGCGTCCTCGTCACGGCCCAAAGGGCATCTATTTTCCCGTCAGCCCCGGCCGGCCGAGTCACGGCCCGCAAGACCACTTTCTCTCTCTTCCCGTCAGCCCCGGCCGGCTCGGGCATGAGCGAAGTACAAATATTTTTCGTTAGCCCCGGCCGGCCGAGGTCCGGCCCCCTGGGCCGGACCGA
>Ga0256914_1001443_pt1 | contig 21440 bp, 19 predicted proteins | sample HulkmetaG_FD_191571 | JGI IMG/M metagenome (GOLD analysis project Ga0256914, IMG submission 191571) | Hydrothermal chimney microbial communities from Main Endeavour vent field at the Juan de Fuca Ridge, Pacific Ocean - Hulk | ecosystem: Environmental > Aquatic > Marine > Hydrothermal vents ... | reverse complement strand
CAGAAAACTCCTGACCATTGATGAGGATGGGTTGCTGAGGAAGGTGGAGGAGGCCCACAGGAGATGGATATAGGGACCGCAGGTTGAAGTCACTCATCTTGCAACTGCAAGATGAGTGCTCCTTTGCCACACTGTTATCCCTGCTTCTGCTCCTTTGATGCCTGTATGTCAGACTGTTCCTCAAGTTTCCTTTTCACCAGCTTGATTACATCTGCAGGTTTTTCCCTTGACATCAGCTCATTGAACTGGGTCCTGTAGTTCTTTATGAGGCTGATACCCTCTACCAGGACATCATAACCCCTCCAGGTATCCCCCTTCTTGTACAGCCTGTAAGTTATGGGAATTTCCTTGTTATTATATGTGACAATGGTTTCGACAATGGCTTTGCGCGGAGTTAGCAGACGCTCCTTGTCAAATTTTACCTTTGCGTCCTTGTATGTCTCTATCTTGGCAATATAGCTGTTTTCAAGGAGCTGTGAAAATATTTCAGAGAATTCGTTGAATTCGGCCTTGGTAAATTTTCTGACATTCTTTCCAAGTGCAAGCAAGGATATCTTCCTGAAGTCGAATATTCGCTTGGCAAGCTCTGTGATTTTCTGTCTGCGTTTTTCCTTTGCGGCCTCCCCCTGGTAGGCTGGATCGTTGAGCACAGTTATCAGTTCGTTGTAGGCTGACTGAATTACCTCCATGGGTGATTGTGGCTGCGGGGCGGCAAGGCATGTGCCTGTCGTGGTCATAATAACAATGAGTAGAACAAGTAATGGGGTGGATATATATGTTTTGAGAAAAGACATTTGCATCTCCATTAATTTGATTTCAGGTAAATTGACCATAAAAATGTATGTCGTTATGGTAGGTTATCATGTCCAGGCTGTTGTCCCCTCCACTTTGGATAACATGAGATTTTACGGAAAAGTTGGTTATTTCTTCACGTCTCCAAATACGTACTTGCTTATCAGGCTCTCTATGTCTATGGGTGGTTCAGTATCGGTGAGCACATCACCTTCGTGCAGCAGATCTTCAGAGCCACCTGGTGATATGCTGACGTACTTGTCCCCAATGAGGCCACTGGTACGGATGGATGCTATGGCATCGTCCTGGATTGGTACACCCTTCCTGATCTTCATGGCGATCCGCGCCGTCAGGCTTTTTATATCAAGCTGGATATCTCCTACCCTGCCGATTTCCACACCGGCCATACGGACACTGCTGTCTTTCTTGAGTCCGCCAATGGATTCAAAATTTGCATATATGGTGTAGAAATCACTACCCACCAGCTCCATCTTGCCAAGCTTGACTGTGAGGTATCCCACGAAGAGAAGCCCGATAAAGATAAAGATGCCAACTGCTGTTTCCATGGAATACTTTTTCATTTATTTAACCCCATTGCCGCTACAGGAGAGTTTTATCATGACCTTCTGGTTGCCTTTTGCCTGTTTGACAAGACTTTCTATGGTAACTGAACTGTCTGTACATGCAACTCCTGCAAGTACGGAAATGTCAACGCAGGTCTTTGAATGCTGGGTGGCCTTGAGAATGGCCTTGTGGCGCATCTCCTCTTTAAGGCTTTCTAAGAGCTTTTCTGCCCTTTCGCAGTCTGTGTGAGGCAGCACTGTCACGATGCTGCTGGAGTCGTACCTGGCAGAAGTACCAATCATGCCAAAGTGTTTCTTGAGCATGAGTCCAAGGCACTGGACGATACGTTGCTCCAGGATATAGCCAATTTTTTCCCTGACCTGCTTCAGGTCATCGATGGTAAAGAGGATCAGGGCAAGTTTTGCCTGATATCTTCCCATGCGGGCAAGCTCTGCACTGAGCAACCGTTCCATCTCCTGCCTCGTGAGCAGTCCGGTTAGTTCATCTTTCAGGCTCTCCTGACCCATGATGAACTGACGGACTATCTCGTCCTCTGACTGCTCCAGTTCCACGGGTGTGCCCTGAAACGGTATCTTCTTGTCTTCTATTATGGCTACCCTGTTGGCTATGAAGAAGACATCGGGTATGTCGTGGCTCACCATTATGGCAGTGAAGCCGATCTCCCTCTGGTGGTGTGCGATCATGGTGAGTACGGCATTTTTCCGCAGGGGATCGAGTCCTGTGGTGGGCTCATCGAACAGGATGATCTCCGGTTCGGTGACCAGCGCCCTGGCCAGGGCCACCCTCTTCTGCATGCCGCCTGATATCTGTGAAGGGTAGCGGTCAGCCACCTCGTCCAGTTCGAACTGTTCAAGTTTTTCTTCAACCCTTGTTCTGATCTCGCTGTCCTTCATCCTGGTCCGCTCTCTAAGAGGCAGCGCGATATTTTCAAATACGTTCAGCGAGTCAAATAGGGCGTTTTGCTGGAACATGTAGCTGACGCTGCGTTTGAAGGTAGTCCACTGCCCCCTGCTCATTTTGCTAAGTGGTTGGCCTTCAAACAGTATCTCCCCGCTGTCTGGTTTCATCAGGCCGATTATATGTTTCAGGAATACACTTTTGCCCACCCCGCTTTTGCCAATAATGGCGGTTATTTCACCCTTGTACATGGAGACGTTCACATTGTCGAGGATGGTGCGGTCTCCAAAGCGCTTGGTGACATTCCTGAATTCAATAAATGGTTTTTTCAAGTTTTCATCTGTCATTTCAGGTAATAGACCTGTGTTTGTGCTGTATCCTGTGGTCTGGCATGAGATAGCTTGCCCAACCTCCAATCCCTGCCATTACATCAAAAATGAAGTAAGGACATAGTCTGCAACCAGCACCAGTACGCATGAGATGACAACAGCCGATGTGGTAGCAAGGCTTACTCCCCTGGCACCGAACCCCCCAGGCCTCATATGGGTGAAATAGCCCTCATAGCAGCATATGGTGGAGACAATCACTGCAAACACAAGGGATTTGATGAATCCCTCGCTTATATCAGCCCACACCACACTGCTGTAAATGCTGTTCATGAATATGCCGGAGTTTATCTGTAACATGATGACGCCTGTGATGTATCCTCCAGCAATGCCGATAACATCGAAAAAGGCAGTAAGCAGCGGAAATACTATTATGGACGCAGCAATCTTGGGGCTGATCAGGTAGCGTATGGGATTTATGTCCATGGTGTCCAGTGCGTCAATCTGTTCAGATATCCGCATAATTCCAATTTCAGCGGCAATTGACGAACCAGCCCTGCCAATTATCATCAGGGCAGCAAGAACCGGTCCGAGCTCTCTTATGAGAGACAGTGCCACTGCAGCCCCAAGGAGTCCTTCAGATCCAAATTTTACAAGAGAGTAGTATCCCTGCAGGCCGAGCACCATGCCGGTAAAAAGTCCTATCAGGGAGATGATGAGGACGGATTTGACCCCTATGAAGTATATCTGCTGAATGATCTTGCGTATCTGGATTGGCAGGGAGAATATAAGGGCCAGACCATGGACAAAGAATATGGCCACGGCACCAAGTTCGCTCACAAATGAAAATGCACGCCTGCCAATAGCTGCAAAAAAGTCCAGAATGGCCACTGTTCCCCTGCTCTCGTGTGCGGAATCAGTCATGTTGTTCCAAGACAGCCCTTTTAAGCTGATCCACTACTGCTATTTTCATAACCCTGTTCATATTCCATCTCTTTGGCATTCTCTATGCGTAATTGCGCAACCGAATCGTATGCCTTGCTGTTGTCCCTCTATCATAATTACACGCCACCATTACTTATGTCGTCAACAAGAGCGCATAAGTTGAAATATGCAGGTCTTTAGTTCCAAGACCTTGTATGCAGGATAACTCCTGCATCCTGCCCGCTACTGGATCATGTCACACAGGTGTTATGCAGTATGGTTACAGGGTGTTGTCTGTCCAATGGTGGTAACATGAAAGTTTTGGGTATTAATCTTCATCCTTTTCAATTTCGATGCAGTTTGTGGGGCACATGGCAACCGCAAGTTCTGCCGTTTCTAAATCGCTGGCATGGCTGTCCACTATCTCGGCCTTTTCACCGGTATCGTCCATTTTGAATACACTGGGCGCCACTTCCGCGCATGCTCCGCAGCCCTTACAGTGAAATTTGTCAAGTTCAATCCTGTGGCTCATGGGTATCGTCAAGTCTCTTGCCGTATCTTATGTTTTGGGTACGGTAAGGGCATTACACCTCAGGTTAATAAGATATATTACCGGTGGTGGAAACATGACATTAAAAAGTTTTTTTGGCTTCAAAAAAGGGAGACGGCCCTGTACTCCTATGGAACTGGGGAAGATGCAATCTGTAACAGGAATCATAAGTTACCTTTAGCCCCATGCCCTGTCAATATTGGTCTTTTTCCCCGGTTTTAGGATCTTGGGTGTCATCACGGCTAATGCCGCATCCTGCGAGATCGGGTCCTACTGCAGGGAGATACCTGCGGAACGAGTTGCCATATATCTCCCATATGGTTATGAACAGCGCCGCAATTATGGGACCAATTATTATCCCCTGTATTCCAAACATGCTGATTCCGCCAAGGGTGCCAAACAGCACAAACAGGTCATGCATCTCAGTGTCCTTGCCCACCAGCCTTGGCCTGAGGAGGTTGTCGAGGTTTCCTGCAACTGCACCGCACATAGCGGCAATAATGAGGGCGTCCTTCCAGTCTCCCTGCATTACAAGGATAATCAGTGCAGGTCCCCAGACAATAGCAGTCCCTACTGCGGGAACGATGGACATTACAGCCATTACCGTGCCCCAGAATACAGGGGCCTGGATACCGGCAAGACTGAAGCCTATGCCGCAAAGTAATCCCTGTAGCAGGCCAATTATCAGGGTACTTTTGATGGTGGCGCCAGCCACAGAGGTGAAACGGTTCAGCAATAACTGTTCATCACGGTCTTCAAGTGGGAGGTAGTAGAGTATCTTTCTCAATAGATTGCGTCCCATGGTGAGGAAGTAAAACATTACGTAGAGCATGATGATTATGCTGAACAGTGCGTTGACAGTGAGCCTGGTGGCCGATGAGAGGCTGTCGATAAAAAATGATGATATTGTTCCCACCAGCTCACCTGCCTTCTGCACGATGAAGTCCCTGTACGGGAGGGCCTGCTCGTAAAAGGGAATCTTGTGAAGATAGTCAGGCAGGACCGATGGCTCGTTTATGAACGAGTGTATCCACGGGGTTACGGACTGGCCTACACTTATGGCCTGGGCAACCACAATGCCAATCAGGATGCCAAGAGGAACGAGTATAAGTACAGTTATGCCTATAAGGGTAATGCCTGATGCCAGATTTTTTCTGCCGTTGAGCTTTGTACATAGCCAGCGGTACACCGGATGGACAAGGGCGGCAAACAGGCCGGCCATGAATATGGGCATGAGAAACTGCCTTATCATGGCAAGGAACAGGGCTGATATGGCAAATACCAGTATCAGCAGCACGGATTTGTTTACTGTTTCCCTTTTCATCTCTTTTGCATCACTGAAAGATTCAGACGACCTTGAGGATACCGGCTTGTGTCCATACAGAAATGAGAAACCTGAATTGAGCGATTTCCCAGTTTGCATGAAATACACGGCGGAGGATACGCAGACTGCTCCCTGTCCTTCAAGTGTCTGACAGCGCAGTAGATGTGGTACCCTGTAAGCAGATACCTGCCAACAAACAGACGTGACAATAACAGAAAACCAGTGAGTATGAAACAGGTATTGTCTGTTTGGGGCGGCATAATTTGGATCACATGAAAAGTCCTGATGAATCTCAAGCTATTTGGTCCACCTGTCGATAATCAACTATGAGACATTTGTGAGAAAATTGGGGTGGTGTTTGTGCCTGATCAAGACTTTCAGGTTATCCCATTGTACAGGCATTTCGCCATTGTCCAATTCATTTTCAGGAGATCGGGGTTCTGTTCTGTCTATTAAGCAGGGGGAACGTGGAAAAGAGTTTTTATGAGTGAGGTTTCAAAAGATAAAAAGGGAGGGGATGATCTCCAGCACGGCAGGATAATGGTGGTGGAGGACGATCTCATGCAACGGATGCTGCTTGCCCGGGTGCTTGAGACCCAGGGGCATACGGTGGTCTATGCAGAAAATGGCCGTCAGGCCCTTGATGCGCTTCCAGATGCAGAACCTGATCTTATAATTTCAGATATTATAATGCCAGAGGTGGACGGGTTCGAGTTATGCCGCAGGATCAAGAGTGATCCCAGTCTCTTAACCATACCTATCATACTTGTTACTGCCCTTGATACAAAGGACGATATTATCAAGGGTATTGATGCTGGCGCAAACGAATTTCTTACAAAACCTATAGAACCCAGGGAGCTGGCCCTAAGGGTGAGGAACGCCATACGTGCCAAGAAACTCTATGAGAAGGTGGAGAAGAATCTGCAGAAACTCAAGGACCTTGAGGCCATGCGGGACAATCTTGTGCATATGGTGGTGCATGATATGCGGTCAGTCCTTACAGGTATACTGTCCAGTGCAGATTTCCTGCATGCGCGCATAAGTGATCGACTGAACGATGTTGAGGAAAAACTCTTTTCAAATATTCTCACCAGCTCCACTACCCTGGTGGAGATGGTAAGCACAGTGCTTGACGTGAGTCGAATGGAGGAGGGCAAGATGCCCCTTGACAGGACAGTTACTGATCTCAGGTCAGTGCTGCTCCTTGCCTTTGACCTGATGGGCGTGTCCAACAGCAGTGACCGGGTGCAGTACAGTCTGCCAGACAAGCCTGTATATGTGTACTGTGATACGGGAATGATATGCCGTGTGGTTACAAATTTCATCTCAAACGCACTGAAATATACCCGATCCAACAAGGACGGCCTTGTAAAGATTGATCTGCATGCCAGGGACGGCAAGGCAAGGGTTACCGTATCTGACAATGGGTTGGGTATTCCACCCTCAGATGCAGAGTTGATCTTTGAAAAATTTGCTCAATCCAGCCTTAGACAGCAGAAGAAACGCTACTCCTCAGGCCTTGGGCTCTACTTTTGTAAGCTTGCTGTGGAGTCCCACGGTGGCAGGATAGGAGTGGAGAGCGAAACCGGCCATGGCGCCACATTCTTTTTTGAGCTTGATGAGTGCCCGTCCCCATAGGCATGTATGGGAGATATGTCAGGGTGTCGTTTCCGGTCTCTCTATGGTTCATGTTACAGACGTTCCGCATGAAGTATTTGAAGGTTAAAAGTTGAGGGAGTGATTTTGCCATGATTTTTGACATCGAAGCATTAAAGAGACATCTGTCAGCAGCATTCAACCTGCCTGAAGACAGGGCTGCCGAAATACTTTGTGCAGCTGCACAGTCCCTGTCTGAAAACCTGGAACGGGCAGAGGCAGGGGTGGTTACTGGTGATTATGACCGTGTGTTCAGGGCCGCTCATTCCCTGAAAGGGGCACTTGGCAACCTGAATCTCAAGGAATTTGCCGTCAAGGCCCAGGATATTGAAATACATGCGAGAAGGGCCATGGATTATGATTATGCGGCAAGGCTCATGGAGCTGAGGGCGGGCTTGGCCCCCTTGATTTCAGATGGTCGCCATGCCCTGGGGTGTTGAACCCCATTAATTGGAAAAGGCGGCACTGTCACCTGTTGGGGTGACAGGATGCCGCCTTCTGTGTTCTGGTCTATTTCAGGGTGTCCCTACTTGCCCTGATGCATGGTGGAAAATATTGACCATGCCTTCAGTATCCTCAATGCCTCCTTCATCTGATTATCCATAGGTTTTTCCTTTTCCTCAGACTTGTCATTGGATTTTTTCTCAGAGGTATCCTTTTTCTGTTCGTCTTTCTTGGAGTTTTTCTCATCTTCTCCTGACAGGTGGCCCTTGAGGTCCTTCTCCTTGAGGAAATGGAACTCATTGGTGTTTTCTTTCTTCTTCTCTTCAGGCACGAAGGGCACGACAATGTCAGGGGTTATCCCCTTGGCCTGGATGGATCTGCCGTTTGGTGTGTAATATCTGGCAGTCGTGAGCCTTACGGCAGCACCATCTTCGAGCGGGATAATGGTCTGTACGGAACCTTTTCCGAAGGTCTGCGTTCCAAGTATGATGGCCCGTTTGTGGTCCTGTAGTGCCCCTGCCACGATTTCAGAAGCGCTGGCGCTGCCACCGTTCACAAGGACCACAATTGGATAGGACGGTTCTGTACCTGATTTATGGGCTGTAAAACGCATCTGCTGCTCCTTGAGTCTGCCGTCTGTATATACGATAAGTCCGTGGTCAAGGAAGGTGTCCGATACTTTTACTGCCTGATCTAACAGACCACCGGGGTTGTTCCGCAGGTCAAGTACAAGTCCCTTGAGCTTGCCCTTTGAGGATAGCTTCTTCAGTGCCTTGTGCAGGTCTGAAGAGGTTTTGGACTGGAAGTTGGTAATGCGCACATAGCCGTATCCGTCTTCCAGCATGCGGCTCTTCACACTCTTTATGGGAATTACGTCACGTATCAGTGTAAAGTCCTTGAGGTCGTGCCACCCCTTTCTGTAAATGGAGACAGTCACCTTGGTGCCTTTTGGCCCCCTGAGCAGTTTTACAGCCTCCATGAGGCTCATGTTCTTAGTGCTTTTGCCGTTGATCTTGAGAATCTTGTCATTGGACTTGAGGCCTGCCTTGTATGCAGGGGTACCCTCAATTGGAGAAACAACGGTAAGTACACGGTCAACCAGGGTGATTTCAATGCCTATGCCTGTGAAACTGCCCTTGGTCTCCACCTTCAGTTCCTTGAAGTCTTCGGGCTTCATGAAAGATGAGTGTGGGTCAAGGGAGGTGAGCATGCCGTCAATGGCACCATATATCAGTTTTTTGGCATCTACCGGCTCAACATAATCTCTCTGTACCAGATCCAGTACAGATGCGAAGAGTCTGAGCTGTTCGTAGGTGCTGCTGTCCCCTGCAGTTGCAACCTTGCTGGCCTGATATGTGCCTATCATGAAGAATATGGCTGACAGAACAACCACAGCAGTGAAGTAGAATTTTTTCCCAAAAGGCGATTTCATGTTTGAACTCCGAAACGATATTTTTTAAAAATTACGGTGAAGATACTCACCGTTTCAAGACTGTACGACAGGATTCACTTACAAGCTTAGGTCTTTCCTGGCCCTTAGTGTCCTGGTTTTTGGCCAATGCCTCTGAAGTCGAACCATACTAAAGGATTTTCCTGTTTTTTTCCATGCCTCAGTTCAAAATAAATTCCTTCCTTGACCCACGGTCCTCCTCCACTGATACCCACCACGTCTCCCTCCATGATCTTATCCCCTTCCTTTTTGAAAAATTTTGCCCCTTGTGCAGTAAGGCTCATGTACCTGTGGCCATGATCAATAATGATAACCTGACCGTAACCTGGCAGAGGGCGGCAGTAGACCACGGTGCCATCGAATATGGCCCTTATCTCGGTACCCCAGGGAACGGCAATTGTCATGCCTCGAACGGTCTTGTTGCGTCCTGTGCTGTAAACAGGGGTTGGCACTCCCATGACTGGCGGATTTAACTGGCCCTTCTGTGTCTGGAAATCAAATAGGTCTTCCTTGGAGGGCCCGGTCTGGAGTTTCAGCTCCTGGTTCAGTTCATCTATGATGCCCTGAAGGGATTTTTTGGCCTGCCGGAGTTCCCTTATCATGGCAGCATATTTTTTCCCCTGCCGTTCCAGGTCTTGGAGAAATGCCGCCTTTTCCTTCTTTCTGGTTTCAAGCAGCAGGGCCTGTTCTTCAACGTCCCTTGACAGCTTGCTTAGGGCCTGGTTCTGTTTTTCCAGCCGCCTTCTTTTTTCTTCAAGGTCCTTTAGTACCTCAAAGTATTCCTGACGTTTTTTCTGATCGTTTTTGAGAATGAGTCTGATGTACTGCTCTCTTGACATCAGATCAGGAAGGCTGGTGGCCTCGAACAGTATGTTTAACACACCTACCATCCCCATCTCTCTAAGGGCTATCAGTCTTGCTTCAATGTACTGTTTCAGCTCCTGGACCTCCCTTTCCTTTTTGGAAAGGGCCTGTTTGGTGATTTCAAGTTCGAGTTCTGACGCAGACCACTCCTTTTTCACCTGTTGCAGCCTGTCCCACTGCTCCTGAATCCTCTGGTCCAGTTCCTGTAGCTCGGTCAGTATGGCTACCTTGCTCCTCTCTACCCCTATGGCCTTTCTGCGCTGCCTCTTTATCTCCCTGTCTATTGTCTTGAGGCGGTGGTGCTGTGCCTGGATCTCCTGTTGCAGAAGTTCACTTCCCTTGATATCCGCGGCATATCCCTGGGCCCTGGGCCCTGGTGTGAGTAAAAGAATGAATGTGAGGAGAAAGATGCTTTTCTTCAAGGTGTTATTGTCAGTGTCTCAGAGTCGCAGGAACCTGCGCATTGAAACTGCCGTGCCAGCCACGCATACCAGGATGCTTCCACCGATTATGGTCAACAGATACGGCATGGGCAGGAAGACAAGACTTACCTGTTTGAACAGGGGGTGTTGGGACATGAGTGACTGCAGATAGTTGTACGTGGCAAATACGATGCCTGTGGCAAGCAGTGAGCCTGCAAGGCCCTGAAACATGGCCTCGACCAGGAACGGGCCTGCAATGAAGCCGTTGGTGGCCCCTACGAGCCTAAGTATCTCCAGTTCTTCCTGCTTGGCATATGTGGTCAGCTTGATGGTGTTCGTTACCACAAAGGCAGCAGTTATCAGCAGAAGGAGGCCGGCGCCCACAACCGCCTTTTCGGTAATGCCTGAAAAGACCTCCAGGCGGTCTATCCACTCCTCACCGTACTGTACCTTTGAAACCTCTTTCCAGCGGCTCAGTTCTGCTGCAACCTCCCTGATCCTGTCAATATTGAATACTGCCCGGTTTATCTGTATCTCAAAGGATGGCGGAAGAAAGTTTGCATCCACCCCCTCCAGAACCTGCTTTTCCCTGTCGAGGTAGGACTCAAGTTTTCTGAAAGCATCCTCCGACGATGTATAGTTTACGGCCTCAATGCCCCTGAGGGCAGATATTCTCTTGTAAAGGGAGGGAATAGCCTCCTGAGGCACGTCTTTTTTGAGATACACCACTATGCCCAGTTTTGAGCCCAGCTCCTCTACAAAATGCCTGAAATTGAAGGAGAACATGGCAAAGAACGTAAGGAGCAGCATCGATAGTGTCACAACCAAGGTGGTCATAACCTGCGTGGTGAAGTTCTGTTTCAGGTCTGCTATGGCCCTCTTGTAGATTATACCCGCGATCATCTTATAAGCCTGCCGTTGTCCAGTCTCAATACCCGCCTGTGAGTGTGTTCAAAGAGTTTTTCATCGTGCGTGGCAAATATTATGGTGGTGCCCCTGGCGTTGAGTTCTTCCATGAGTTCCATGACTTCCATGGTCCGGTCCCTGTCAAGGTTCCCTGTGGGTTCATCAGCCAGTATTATTGGCGGACGGTTTACGACTGCCCTTGCAATCGCAACACGTTGCTGCTCTCCGCCGGAAAGCTGTATGGCCTTCCTGTCGATCTTTCCTATTAGCCCTACATTGGTGATGATGTCCCGTACCCGTTTCTCCACCTGGGATTTCTTGAGTCCCAGCACCTCGAGGCTCAGCGCCACGTTGTCAAATACAGTGTACTGGTCCAGGAGCTTGAAATCCTGAAATATAACTCCGACCTTCCGCCTCAGTGTGGGGACCTGCGATGGCGAAAGAGTGGACAGGTCCATGCCGTCTACCCGGATATCACCCTCTGTGGGGCGTTCAGCGCAGAACAGGAGCTTGAGCAGGGTGCTCTTGCCTGATCCGCTGGGACCTGTGAGAAAGACAAACTCTCCCTTTTTCACCTCAAGGGATATCTTGTACAGGGCCAGGTTCTCGACAGTATAGCGCTTGGAGACCTCTGTAAGTTTTACAATAGCCGGATCAATGTATGTCATATCTCAAGGGTTGATGTCTCTATGGTGTGCCTGCCCGGATGCGTAGCAGTTTTTCCAGCAGCGTGAACAAACAGGTATGGAGGAGCATCTATGATATTGTAAGGTTTTTTTATTTTTAGTAAAGCCCTTATGCCATTGGCTGCCTTTGTGTGAATTTTTCTTTTGATTACCAGTAGATAATAACATTACTCTGGGGTTGTGCTGTGGTCGTTCAGGTGAAGGGGAATTAATTTTTTTTAGTAGGAATCCGATTATCAGAACAGCAGTCCATAAACACCATATCGGCATGCGGCAGATTTCCTGCCAGCATATTTCCCCTGATTCAGTGATTAGCGGGCTCGCGGAATTTGAAAGGATCAGGCTTCGCGTCCCGTGGATGCATATGATCCACAGACAGCTACAACAGAATGTACTGGAGGGACAGGGGCAAGTAGCGGGATGTCTGCCCATATGGAGTATTTATTAATTACACCTGAATTGAGCGATTCCCAAGTTTGTATGAGATGCAAGGCGGAGGATACGCAGACGTGCTGTTGTACTTCAAGTATCCGACAGCACAGCAGATCATGCGAAATTGGGAATCCCGCAGCGGTTTCAAATTATGTAGAAAGCAAAACAGTTACAGCAAACCCGTTGGGTGACGGGTAATTTTACAAAAAACAGCATTAATTTACTGTAATTAAAGATAAAACAAGATTTCACATGATTTGAAACGCTCAATTCAGGTTACAGTGAGTTACAGGGTGAGTCTATGGCAAAGATAGATGCTTTTTTCAAACTCCTCAATGAGCAGGGCGGTTCTGACCTTCATCTGACCTCCGGATCACCGCCGGTGCTTCGTCTGCAGGGTGATCTTCAGCGAGTGAAGTATAAGGTCCTTGAGAACGATGAACTCAAGGCAATGCTCTATGAGATTGCCCCTGAGGAGAAGATCAAGCAGTTTGAAGAGACAGGTGATGTGGACTTCGGTTATGAGATCCCCAATCTGGCACGTTACCGTGCCAACTTCTTTATGCAGAAGAATGGCATAGGTGCGGTGTTCAGGGAGATCCCCAGCGAGATACTCTCTGCGGAAAAACTGGGTCTGCCAGAGATCATGACAAAGCTTGCAATGCTGCCCCGAGGCCTGGTGCTGGTCACAGGGCCCACAGGAAGCGGCAAATCCACAACCCTTGCGGCCATAATTGACCATGCAAACAGGAATCGTAAGGATCATATCCTCACGGTGGAAGACCCCATTGAGTTCGTGCACGAGAACAAGGGATGTCTTGTGAATCACAGGGAGGTTGGGACCCATACCAAGAGCTTCAGCGCTGCGCTCAGGGGCGCTCTTCGTGAAGACCCGGATATCATCCTGGTTGGTGAAATGAGGGACCTTGAGACCATCTCACTTGCCATTGAGGCAGCCATGACCGGTCACCTGGTCATGGGTACTCTCCATACCATAAGTGCTGCAAAGACAGTTGACAGGGTTATAGAGATATTCCCCACGCACCAGCAGCCTCAGGTCAGGGCCACGCTTGCCGATGCCTTGAGGGCAGTAATCTCGCAGACCATGTTCAAGCGCATTGATATCAAGGGCCGGTGCGTTGCCTTTGAGATACTCATTGCCACACCGGCTGTCCGCAACCTAATACGTGAGGGCAAGACGTATCAGATCCCGTCATCCATGCAGACAGGGAAGAAGTACGGCATGCAGACACTGGATGATGCCATCATGGACCTGCTCCAGAAGGGCTGGATTGATCCGGACGAGGCATACACCAAGTGCGTTGACAAGGCAAAGTTCAAGCCCTTCGCAAAGAGCGCACCTGCTGATTTCACAGAGGTTGGCTGATGAAGAAGATTGATCTTGACCAGATTATCCAGGACATGCTCGTGGCAAGAAAGGGCATATCTGACCTGAATTTCACTGTGGGACGTCCGTGCCAGGTGGCTGCCAACGGCAGGCTGCACCCGGTTGAAATTGATATTGCCAACGGCAGGCTGACGCCGTTTCAGACAGAGCAGATGGCCCTTGCACTGATTCAGGATGACAGGCGGCTTCTGATGGATTTTTTCAGGCACGGTTCATGCGACTTTTCGTACAACCTGCCAGACGGTCCCAGGTTCCGTGTGAATGTATTCTCCCAGCGTGGCACAATAAGCATTGTCATGAGAAAGCTTGAGAGCAGGGTGCCCACCATTGAGGAACTGAACCTGCCTGAATGTTTCCTCAAGATGGCCATGGAGAAGAACGGGATCATCCTCTTTACCGGTGCTACTGGTACAGGCAAGACCACATCCCTTGCCGCCATACTTGATGCAATAAACAGCAGGGAGAACCTCCATGTGGTTACCCTGGAGGACCCCATTGAGTATGTGCATCCTCACAGAAAGGCCACCTTTAACCAGCGGGAGCTGGGCCAGGATTTCGACACGTTCGCAAATGGGCTCAGGGCCGCACTGAGGCAGGCCCCCAACGTGGTGCTGGTAGGTGAGATCCGTGACAGGGAGACCATGGAGATTGCCATGAACGCGTCCGAGACCGGCCACCTGGTATTCAGTACCCTGCATACAGTAAGTGCAGGTCATACTGTCAACCGTATCATAGGTATGTTTTCCACTGAGGAGGAGCGCCAGGTGAGGTTCAGGCTGGCCGATACCCTCAGGTGGGTTGTGGGGCAGAGGCTCTTGCCCAAGGAGGGCGGGGGACGTATTGCCATCTTTGAGATCATGCAGAACAATATCCGCGTCAAGGACGCCATAATCAATGGAGAACGCGAGGGCAAGACCTTCTACGAGATCATTGAGGCTGGTCAGGCCTTTGACATGCAGACCTTTGACCAGCATCTCGTGAGGTTGTTCGATGAAGGTCAGATAGATGCAGATACAGCCCTTGCCTATGCAAGCAGCAAGGCCCGTGTACGCCAGGGTATTGACAGGGTCAAGTCTAAGAAGGGCGAAAAGACATCTGATATCGAGGATCTGGTGATTGACAGTGAGTATCGCTGATGTGGTGCCTGGAACATTCCTGGTAGCTGTGAGATAGCCAAAGATAGTCACAGGAGAAGATATGGAAGTTTCGTGTACAGGTTGCGGGAAGAAATACAGGATAGATGACGGAAAGCTACCCCCTGTGGGAAAGGCAGTTATAAAGTGTCCGGGTTGTGGAAACAGGATCGAGATAAGGATTTCCGAAAGAAACGAGACTGCCTCATCAGAACCCGCTTCTGCACCCATGGGACATGGCACTGGGCCGGAGGTTTCCTCTCAGGGGGGGACAGATACGCAATATGGCCAGGGTGATAGGTGCCGGGATGCAAGGGCTGGCTCGCAGTCACAGGGGGAAGATCCTGGCATGGAGTTCTTTGAGCCTGGCACCAAGACTGCTCTGGTATTCTGCCCTGACTATGAGGCAATGGCCCAGATCGAGAAAGGGCTCAAGGCAGACGGTTACCAGATTCGTCAGGTGTCCGGTGCAGGAGATGTCCAGTCCAGGTTCAGGTATCATATATATGACCTTCTCATCCTTTACCAGTCAGGTCCTGAGCCGGATGACAGGCTTAGTGGCATACTGAGCTGGATAAACAGTGTGAACATGGATATCAGACGCCGTGTGCTTGTGGTCCACATCTCCATGAACGGCAACCGTTTTGACTCCATGCAGGCATTCTCGCTTGGCGTGGATGCCACGCTCAGTCCTCTCAACATTGCCAAGCTCCCTGAGGTGCTCGACAAGGTTACCCGTGAGAGAGAGGCCATGTACAAGATATTCAACGAGTGTCTGGCCAGGGTAAAGGAAGAGGTCTTTTAAATTAGTAAAAATCAGGCTAAGCTCAGGACTGGGTGAGCGCAAGCTTCATGGTAGAGGGGGACTGTTTTCTCGAAATGGTCTTCCCTTGAGCGTTTCCCATATCATTGTCCGGAGAGGAGAGATTTACATGAGCGGTTTTGATGAACAGATTCAGGCTCTTACCAGGATAAGTGACAAGATAGAACCTCCTGAGCGGGTGAAGCAGGAGGCCTTTGTCAAGGATTATGACTCGGTTTATGCCTACTCTATCCGTGATCCAGAAGGCTTCTGGGGACAGATTGCCCATGAACTCGAGTGGATTGAGCCGTGGACACGGGTCAGGGAGATTGATCTTCCCAGCCATCGCTGGTTCATAGGCGGAAAGACCAACATTACCATAAACGCACTGGACAGGCATGCGGATTCCTGGCGCAGGAACAAGGTTGCCATGATCTGGCTGTCTGAAGAGGGTGAGGAGCAGGTGGCCACCTATGGCCAGCTCAGGGACAGGGTCAATCAGTTTGCCAACGCCCTGAAGGCAAAGGGGGTAAAGAAGGGTGACCGGGTAGTAATCTACATGCCTCTTACCATAGAGGGGGCCATTGCCATGCTTGCGTGTGCAAGGATCGGTGCTGTCCACTCTGTGGTGTATGCGGGCATGGGGGCTGGGGCCCTGAAGACACGGATCGAGGATTCGAGGGCTGCCACCGTGATCTGTGCTGACGTTGGATACAGGCGTGGCAAGGTGGTGAGGCTCAAGGCCACGGTGGATGATGCCCTGAAGGACATTGACTTCGTGGAGAACGTGATCGTGCTCAGGCGTCAGGAACCTGCCATTGAGCTCAACGAGGGTGAGGAGGATTTCTGGGAGGTCCTTAACGCCCAGTCCAACAGGTGTGATGCCGAGGTCATGGATGCCGAGGACCCGCTTTTCATCCTGTATACTTCCGGTACCACAGGAAAACCAAAGGGTGTGCTCCATGTGCACGGTGGCTACATGGTGGGTACGTACTATCTGACCAAGGCCTTCTTTGATGTCAAGGACAGGGATGTCTACTGGTCCACCTCTGATATCGGCTGGATAGTTGGTCATTCATATATCGTTTACGGCCCGCTTTGTGCCGGTGCTACCGTGCTCATCCGGGAGGGAGCGCCTGACTATCCACATCAGGGAGTGGTGTGGGAGAAGGTGCAGAAGTATGGTGTGTCAGTGATGTTCACCGCGCCTACGGCCCTGAGGATGTTCATGCGTTTCGGCAAGGAGCATATTGAAAAGTATGACAGGTCCACGCTCCGGATACTTGCCTGTGCTGGAGAACCCCTGAACCCGGAGGCATGGAACTTTGCCAGAGAGGTGATCCTGGACAACAACGGCCACTGCATAGACAACTTCTGGCAGACCGAGGTGGCCTCTCCCATGCTTGGGACAATGCCCTCCATGCCAACCAAGCCTGGCAGATGCGGAAAACCCATGCCAGGGGTTGTGGCAGACGTGGTGGACAGTGAGGGGAATCCGGTAGAGGCAGGCAAGGGCGGAAACCTTGTGATACGCCAGCCCCTGCCCTACATGATGCGTACCATTTACGGCAATCCTGAAAAGTACGAAGAGGTGTGGAATATCATACCGGGTTGTTACTTTACCGGTGATGTGGCAGTATGTGATGAAGACGGATACTTTTCAGTGCTGGGCCGTTCTGATGACGTGCTCAATGTGGCAGGCCACCGGATAGGTACGGCAGATGTGGAGAATGCGCTGGTGAGTCATCCGGCAGTGGCAGAGGCTGCGGCAATAGGTCTGCCTGACGAGATCAAGGGTGAGACAATCAAGGTGTATGTGGTGCTGATTGCCGGAAAGGAACCTTCTGACGGCCTCAGAAAGACCATAGTCCGCCATGTGCGCCACGAGCTTGGTCCAATTGCCACCCCCGGCGAGGTTGAGTTCGTTGACAAGCTGCCCAAGACCAGGAGCGGAAAGATAATGAGACGGCTCCTCAAGGCCCAGGAACTTGGAATGGAGCTTGGTGATACCTCCACCCTGGAAGATTAGGGCCTTTCCCTATTTTGCTGATTATACCGGAGGACACCTGTATGGAAATGGTGCTTTTTTCATGCTTTTAAGGCTCATCAGTTGCAATGATTTGTTGATGATATATTTGCACATGGTCAAAACCATGAGCAAAGGCATCATCTGCCCTTGTCAATTGTATTTCAGGTGTCCTGCAGTATGTATGGTGACAACAGCGTGAGCTTATTATAAAGCAGGAGGTTGGAATGCGTGTAAAAAAGGCGGTTGTCCCTGTGGCAGGGCTTGGAACAAGGTTCCTGCCAGCCACCAAGGTTATACCCAAGGAGATGTTGACTGTGGTTGACAGGCCCACCATCCAGTACATCGTGGAAGAGGTGGTTGCTTCCGGGGTCACAGAGGTGGTGCTTGTGACAGCCTCAGGCAAGAGCGCCATTGAAGACCATTTCGACTACTCCTATGAGCTGGAGTCATTTCTTTCACAAAAGGGCAAGTTTGATCTCTTAAAGGAAGTACGTCACATCTCACGCCTCATAGACGTTGTGTCTGTGAGGCAGAAGGAGCCCCTTGGCCTTGGCCATGCAGTAAAGGTGACCAGGGATGTGGTTGGGAACCAGCCCTTTGTGGTATCCCTTGGCGATGACCTTGTGGACGCCGAGACCCCCTGTGTCTATCAGATGCTCAAGGTATTTGAGAAGTATCAGGAGTCTGTGGTGGCAGTGCAGGAGGTGCCAGATGAACAGGTGGACCGCTACGGCATAGTGGAGGGCGAAGAGGTGGAGGACGGTGTCTTCAAGGTACACCGAATGGTTGAGAAGCCGGCAGTGGGCACCACCAGATCAAACCTCGCTGTCATAGGGAGATACATACTGAGGCCAGAGATATACGACTGCTTGGACCGCACCCTTCCTGGTGTTGGCGGGGAGATCCAGCTTACTGACGCCCTGGACATCCTTAGAAAGGAGAGGGGCATGTATGCCTACAGGTTCAAGGGCAAGCGTTTTGATGCCGGTGACAAGCTGGGATATCTCAAGGCCACGGTGAACTATGCACTGGCCCATTCGGAGCTGGGGGGGCCTTTCAGGCTCTATCTGGAAGAACTGCTCAAGAATATGAATGAATGAAGAACGATGTGTGGAGGTGGCGGTCCCTTTGCCTGTAAGGGGACCGCTTACCTATTCAGTGCCGGATGACATGCCTGTGCCCGAGCCTGGTACAAGACTCAGGGTGCCTGTGGCACGGCGTCATATGGTTGGCGTCTGCATGGGGCCTGCCAGGGCTGAAAGCATTGGCAAGTACAGGCTTCGCAATGTTTCCGGACTGGTTGATGAGGCCCCGTTACTGCCAGACTTTCTCCTTGATTTTTTAAAATGGGTCTCTGATTATTACTTCTATCCCCTGGGCCAGGTGGTTTCCGAGGCCCTGCCCCCTGGTTTCCTCTCTGCACGCGCATCTGCCATCTCCCGCCTTCTTAGCAAGGGGTCTGCAAGGGGCAGAAGCCGGTTTCGTATGCCCAAGTGGGATTCCGCATCCATGATAAACCTCACTTCCCAGCAGAGTGAGGTACTTTCCCATATCGAGAAGTCCATTTCAAAACGTAATTACTCTCCTGTCCTGCTTCATGGTGTGACAGGCAGTGGAAAGACAGAGGTCTATATAAGGGCTGCGGCAAGGTGCATTGAGTCAGGCCGATGCGTGCTCGTGATGGTGCCGGAGATAGCCATGACCACCCAGACTACAGGGTGGTTTGCTGCCCGGTTTGGCCGTCTGCTCAGTGTGCTCCACAGCGGCATGACCGATGCTCAGAGGCGGGACCAGTGGTGGCGGATACGGTCAGGCGACAGTCCCATTGTGGTGGGTACGAGGTCATCGGTATTCGCCCCCCTTGCTGATGTGGGGCTTATCGTTGTGGATGAGGAGCACGATTCCTCGTACAAGCAGACTGAAAAACTCTGTTACAATGCACGCGACATGGCACTTGTCCTTGGCAAGATGCACAATGCCACTGTGCTTCTTGGTTCTGCTACCCCCTCTCTTGCAAGTTATACCCATGCCCTTAGAGGAAAGTATCATCTGTTGCAGCTTCCAGACAGGGTCACTGGCAGAAGGCTTCCAGAGGTTACGGTTATCGATCGGCGCAAGGAGGATAACCGGCATGGATACAGTCGGGGCGGAAAGGGTGTTTCTCCAAAGGGGACATGGCTTACACCCCGGCTTGAAACTGCTATACGTGAGACCGTATCAAGGGGTGAGCAGGTCATACTGTTTCTTAACCGTAGGGGATTTGCCACCTATGTATTCTGTCCTGAATGCGGTCATGTATTCAGGTGCAGAAATTGTGACGTGACCCTTACCTGGCATCGGCAGAGGGATGATAATTTCCGGGTGGCAGAGGCTGCTACAGGCAGAGGTATGTCCGGTTTTCTGATGTGTCACTACTGTGGTCATGGCGCACCTGCACCTCCTGTGTGTCCAACATGCGGAGGGCAGGCGGTCAAGGCCTTCGGGTACGGTACGGAAAAGGTGGAGCAGGAAGTTGTTGAACACTTCCCCGGTATCCGTACAGCAAGGATAGACAGGGATACTGTATCTTCAACGAGGCGTCTCAACGAGGTAATAGAGAGGTTCAGGGCCGGTGATATAGACCTGATAGTGGGTACCCAGATGATTACCAAGGGGCATGACTTTCCAGGATTGACGCTGGTGGGCATACTGTGGGCAGATATGGGGCTGAACGTCCCTGAATTCAATGCAGCAGAAAAGACATTCCAGCTCATAACCCAGGTGGCCGGCAGGGCAGGGCGTGGAGATCGTCCCGGAAGGGTGTTGGTTCAGACCTTTATGGCAGGTCACTTTGCCATTCAGGCTGCATGTGCGCAGGACTATGAGACCTTTTACAGGAAAGAGTCTGGATTGCGCCAGGGGCTTGGGTATGCCCCGTTTTCTCGCATGATAAACTTCAAGATTTCAGGCAAGAGCAAGAGTGCGGTGCATAAGGCATCTGAAAGTTTGGCCCTTGAGGCCAGAAAGATATGTGATGAGTTGCTGAACAAGCCGGTTCAGGAGGCCAAGCAACAGCCGGTGGATGTGCTTGGGCCGGCACCAGCGCCAAGGGCACGCATAAAGAACAGGTACAGGAGCCAGCTTCTTATCAAGAGTGTGTCCATTGGGGCTGTCCGGAGTGTCTGCGGCGCGCTTATTGAAAGGGGCAAGGACATAATACCTTCTTCGGTACGTGTGGAGGTGGATGTGGACCCTGACAGTATGTTATGATGCGGGGGAGTCATACTACATGACGTCAGATGGTGTTTTTTTATCATGTTATACATTTCATGTGGAGTGTAGTATGGCCCTGAAGCATGTGCCCAGGGCTGCAGATGTGCGGACGTGTCTGTGATGTTGATTGTTGATGTCAGATGTGCAAGGTGATTTAATCGTTATGGATAAAGAGTCGGAAAAGGTAAAAAAGGACAGGACAGGGGGCAGGAGGCGGAGTAAGAAGTCGTTCAGGTGCCATGCCTGTAAACGCGAGCTTCCCTTTTGCTGGAACTGCCCGTGCGGTTTTCAGATATGCGATGACTGCATGAAGGAAAACGCATGGGGCCTTACCAATGGCCCTACGTGGGTATGCCCTGACTGTGGCAGGGTGAGGATGTTCTGAGGCACCTGTGCACACCAGCGTGGCAGCTCTCTGTTTGCCGGGTTCATATCGTATTTTTTCATATCTTTCATATCTTCAGAACGTGCAGGTCAGCCTCGCTGCCTGAAGGCATTTCTCCAAAGATGAGTGACTTCACAGTCCCGTCCACCTTTACATAGTACGAATCCTGGGGG
>Ga0256914_1001442_pt1 | contig 21442 bp, 23 predicted proteins | sample HulkmetaG_FD_191571 | JGI IMG/M metagenome (GOLD analysis project Ga0256914, IMG submission 191571) | Hydrothermal chimney microbial communities from Main Endeavour vent field at the Juan de Fuca Ridge, Pacific Ocean - Hulk | ecosystem: Environmental > Aquatic > Marine > Hydrothermal vents ... | reverse complement strand
TAAAGTAACCTAGCCTCCTCAAAACACCGCACCACAAGTTTTACTTCCTCGCGAGTTAATTTAAAGGAGTAATTACTTAAGACTGGTTCGCAAATGAGGTATTACTTAATAGGTATTACGTAATACCCGGTTGCCCTAAGTACTGCATTATTAGTGATTAAGTGTAAGTCCTTTAAGTTCGCGGATCACTTGTCAAGCGCGTTCCTCACTTAGATCTTAAATCCTTCAATACCTTAGCTAATTTCTTCATGAGTGAAAGTTTACTTTCATTAGTTCTAACTACTAAGTACCATCCATAACTACTAAACCATGTCCTAGGATATTTCTTCCCTTCAATAATCTCGCAGTCTAGATTCATTTCTTTACAAGCTAGTATTACTTCCTCCTTCTTAATTCTATCTAGAGCAATTTCCTTAGGTACTTTTCTTCCTAATCTCCTACTTAATCTAATATCGATATATTCAGGCCATATAATTCGTTCCTTCCTCTCACTACTCAATTAAGTTACCCTTATAGGTGATGCGTCGCTGGTACTTATTTCCTAGCCTCTATCAGTACTGCATTTATTACTCCATCCTGCCCTGGTCTTGATGTTACCTTGGCAATACCTAATTCAGTCTCTATTATAGTTCCTTTAGTTATTATGCCTAACCTAGCATGCTCTCTATTATCTGGGGTCTCTATAATCTTAAGTATCTTAACTTTCTTAGTCTCACCTGTTTCAGGGTTTGTTAGGTTTACGTAACTAGCCTCCTTAACTCTTACTTTGAAGTTACCTCCTCTAACTCTTTCCACCACTACTCTATCCCTACTTGATAACTTAGTGTTTGTTGGGAACCTACCTAATTCGTACTTACGCTTCTTTCTGTAGGGCCTCTTCCTACCGCCAGTTATCTTTCTTAGGTCATTACCTTGGTATATCCCCACGCAAACCCCTTCAGAAGGGATATAACGCTCCTTAAAAGCTTTATATTGTGTGAGGCGTGCTGTGTCTTGAAAATGAGACTGGGGAGGAATCCAATAGTACTTGGTGCTTTGAGGAGAGTAGGTAAGATACTTCTCCGTATTGCTAAGCCTATTTACAAGCTCTACGAGCTGATTCTGTGGACGCAGATATGTTGCGGCCCCATACCTAAGCACGTAGCTATAATACCTGACGGTAATAGAAGGTGGGCTAGGTTATACGGGTTAGACTCTAAGTACGGACATAGTATGGGGTATGAGAAATTAAAGGAAGTACTAAACTGGATATGGGACTTAGGAGTTAAGGTAATTACAATATACGCGATGTCATATGAAAATTGCTTAAAAAGACCTAAGGACGAGAGGGAGCACTTACTCAACTTACTTAGTAAAGCAATTGATGAATTCTTAAGTAATGGTGAGATAGATAGAAAGAAGGTAAGGGTTAAGTTCTTTGGTAGGTTCAACCTAATACCAGACGAGATAATTAATAAAATGAGGAAGCTAGAGGAGTATAGCTCGAAGTACAAAGACAGATACCTAAACATAGCTGTATGTTACGGCGGTAGGCAGGAGATAATAGATGCTGTTAATAAAATAATTGAGGATTTCAAAAAGGGTAAGATAAGCTCTAGACTTGATGAGAATACATTTAGAAAGTACTTAGGAATTTCTCACCTAGTAAATGAGGAGGGATTGGAGGAACCCGACTTAGTGATTAGGACATCAGGTGAGTTGAGGATAAGTAATTTCTTACTATGGCAGATAGCATATAGTGAGCTGTACTTCTGTGATGTTTACTGGCCTGACTTTAGAAAGATAGATTTATGGAGAGCCATTAGGTCTTATCAGAAGAGAGAGCGTAGGTTTGGGAAGTGAATTAATTACTCCACCTCACCGTATATGGCTTTAAGATCTTCCAACGTAAGTCTCTTGCCCTCCTTTAGTTTACGTATAGCCCTCTCCCTCTTCTCCTTAAGTATTCGCTCCTCAACGGCTTTCTTCTTACTTATTCTTAAGTTACGTAATTTCTCCTGTAATTCTCTGTAACTGCTCATTAACTTCTCAAGTTCCTCAGATAAACTTAATAATTCATTAACCTTCGATTTAATATCGTTATTACATTCATTAATCTCATTTTGGAGATTATTAATGATATTCTTTAACTCGCCTATCCTCCCTCTCACCTCATTGATCCTATTACTCACTTCTCCAATTCGAGTATTTATATCATTTAATTTAATTAGTAGGCTCTTTAGTTCCGCTTTTAATTCACTATACTCTTCCTGTGTCTTCTTGGCTTCTATTATCTTAGATAATTTAGCCTCTAATCTAGCGATTTCCTTAATTATACGGTTCTCTTCCTCTAGTGGTAATGATTCAGTAATTATTCTCCATTCAAGCTCATCTATCCTTGATTTTATTTTATTGAGTGAGACGATCCTACCTATGTTCTTACCTAAATTATTTAGAAATTCTCTAGTTGAGAATAACTTACTCTTCACTTCCCTAATTTTCCTTATTAGGGCTCTCCGATCCTCAATAAGTTTTGAACGAGTAGTCTTAAGCTCATTAAGTAATTCACGTTCATTCTTTAATCTCTCTCTTAACTCTTTAATCCTCTGTATTTTCTCTCCTCTAACTTGCTTAATCCTCCGTATCTCCTCAGCTAACTCACGTCGCTTACTCTTTAGTTCCTTAATTCTGTCTCTTAAATTACTTAATTCCCTTATTATAGTTTCTTCGTCACTTGCTCCGGACATAATGATTACACTCTCTTAATGTCTTTCTTCAGTTTTTAGTAGTACACGTGCATCTGCTACCTTAGCTCCCTTCCCTTTCTCAAACGCCATTATCGGGTTTAGATCTACGTCGGATACTTCATTAAGATCCTCCATTAACTTTGATAGATTAACTATTATCTCCACTAGTGCTTCCTTGTCCCTTGGGGGCTCACCCCTATAGCCGTCAAGGATCCTAGCAGCTCTGATTTCCTTAAGCATGGTCTCAGCATCGTATCTAGTAACTGGGGCTATTCTGAAGCTTACGTCCTTAAGTACTTCAACGAAGATTCCGCCTAAGCCGAACATTATTATCGGTCCGAAGGTTGGGTCTCTAGTAGCTCCTACTATGACTTCTAAAGCGTCGGGGACCATCTCCTGAACTAATACTCCAGCTACCTTGGCATTAGGTGCTCTCTTACTTACGTTGCTCATTATCTCATTAAAAGCCTTCTCAACCTCTGTTTCATCTTTAAGACCTACTTTGACACCACCTACATCACTCTTATGTACGATATCCGGGCTCACTATCTTAAGAACTACTGGAAAGCCCACGTTCCTGGCTATCTTGACGGCCTCCTCAGGTGATCTGGCTAAGTCAGCATTGGGTACGGGTATGTTGTAGGCTCTTAGTAGGGTATATGCTTCATGTTCTAATAACTTTCTCCTACCCTCACTTAATGCCTTATCTATTATCTCCTTAACTAACGCGTGACCCATCTTTTACCCCGCCTTACATTAGAAAGTAGTCATTTAAAGGTTATATATGCGTACTCACATGAAGCCCTCATAACTTCCCACTAGGCTCCTCAGTTAAGTAGTCCTCACCACCGGCGACAACCTTCTGAATAGCTCCGTATAGTACCTCTAGATTTATTTCATCCCTAGCTGAAATAGGGATTACATCAGAGTACAGTTGCTTAAGTGATTCACACAGCTTAACTACGGCGTCGTAATCAATCAAGGGAGTAACTACTGGTAATTCATGGCAACTATATTCCTCACTTAATATCTTCATTAAGTATAAATCACTGATGATCTTACCTATCTCATTCTCCCCTAAACCCCTCTGAGTTATCAGTAAGTCAATCTTATTAATAGCGAGGATCTGAGGTAACTGCATCCTATAAAGTGTTGATAGGGATAGTAGAAGAAGTGAGAATGCCGAGGCCGGGGTTGAGGCTAGTCTAGCATCAACTATAAACACAACAGCTGTCTTGTATCCACGTGTCAACTCACGTATTATCTGAGGACCTAAGCGCCGAAAAGCAATTACCTCGAGCTGGCCAGGTAAGTCAACTAATGCGTAATTAGCCCTTACCTCCTCAATATCCCTTCTAATATCCTCAACGTAATTAATCAGCATATCAACACTAGCTACTAAAGCACCGTTAGGACCTAGGCCCTTCTCGATCATTAAGTCGTATGTCCTTACATACCTCCTAACATCGACGTCAGGTACGTAAGGTAATGACTCAGCCGCTGGGTCGAAGTTCACTTTAGCTACACTCATTTGGGAGTCCTCAATCCAGTCAGAAAGCGCCTTAACTAATGTTGACTTACCCGAACCCGCCGGACCTGCAATGATTACGTAGTACATAACCTAGAACCCGCTTATAGTGTTTATAAGAGCCAAAATAACCTACGTCTTTTATACTTACCAACGATGTTTAGTCTATAGCCGCATTTAGGGCATTTCCCGTCTTCACTCAATTTGTAGCTAATTACCTCGAAACCGTACCTCTCAATAACTAACTCACCGCATTTAGGGCAGTACGTGTGCTCTAGTGGGTGACCAGGTACGTTACCTAGGTACACGTGCTTTAACCCCTCCTCCTTAGCAACTTTAGCGCATTTTTCCAGTAAACTCAACGGTGTGGGTTCAACGTCAGTCATTAAGTAGTTGGGGTAAAATCTAAGTAGGTGAAGGGGGACTTCATCACTCAATTCATTTACGATCCACCTAACTAATCTTCTTAGATCCTTAAGGTCTTCATCAGCTCCTGGTATTATTAAGTTAGTTATCTCTATAAACACGCCACCTCTCTTCAGCTCAAGAATGGTATCGAATATGGGGTCAGGATCAGGTACGCTCATGAACTTACGGTAAAACTCACGATTGCCTGACGCTTTTAAATCAATCGTTGCTGCGTCCATGTACTTACTAATCTCCTTAGCGGCTTCAATACTCATGTAGCCATTAGTTACCATGGTGTTAAATAATCCATTCTTCCTAGCTAATTTAGCTGTGTCGTACATTAACTCGAAGAACACGGTTGGTTCATTATATGTGTAGCTAATACCATCACTTCCCCTTCTTAAAGCCATTTCAACGATTCTGCTAGGCTCTATATACTCGCCGAAAATCTCATCCTTACGGGCTTGACTAATTGACCAGTTAAGGCAGAACTTACAGAAGAAGTTACATCCTGATGTCGATATGGAGAATACCAAGGAACCTGGGTGGAAGTGGTATAGTGGTTTCTTCTCTATAGGATCTACATTAGCTGCTGTAAGTAATCCGTAGACTAACGTGTATAACTTACCCCCTTGATTGTACCTAACGCCGCATGCACCGTACTCCCCCTCACTTATGATGCAGTACCTATGACACAGTCTACACCTAACCTTACCATTGATGCGTTCCCAGAACATCGCTTCCTTAATCCAAGGCTTACTTAAGTCAATCATGAGTATACTACACCTAATTACATCTTGCTAAGCCCTAGGTTAAATTTTAATAAAATAGCTAACTGAAGCAATATCGGGATACATGGTGGGGTTGAGGATTGTACCGCTTAGTAATTCATTAGGCTTAGGAAGGAGTATTGCGGATTTACTCAATGCAGAACTTACTAAGGTATTTACTAAAACCTTTCCTGATGGTGAATTATACGTTAGGGTAGAAGATGACCTAAGCGGTGATGACGTAGTAGTAATTCAGTCTCTATACCCTAACCAAAACACATCAATAATTGAGTTACTGCTGGGTATCGACGCGGTTAGGAGGTGTGGAGCTAGTAGAGTTATTGCTGTAGTACCTTACTTAGCGTATTCAAGACAGGATAGGCAGTTTCTTAAGGGTGAGGCAGTTAGTTCATATGTACTGCTAAGTACCATTAAGACTTTAGGTACTAACTACTTACTAACTATTGACGCACATAGTGATAGGCTTAAGGAGTACTTCGGTAATGGATTTACTAATATACTCCCTATGGAGATCTTCTCAAAGTATCTAATTGAGAAGGAAGGCGTTAAGGAAGGAAGTGAGGATGCAATTATAGTAGCACCTGATAAAGGGGCTGAGCATAGGGCTAGGGCGTTAAGTGAAGTACTTAGGATTAACTACGTGGTCATTAAGAAGGTTAGAAATAGGTATACAGGGGAAATTAAGCATGAATTCCCTAAAGAGATTGACGTTAAAGGTAAGATTGCTGTAGTAGTTGATGACATAATAAGTACTGGAGGTACCGTAGCAAGTATAGCTAAATTCCTAAATAGCTTAGGTACCGAGAAAGTAGTGGTTTTAGCTAGCCACGGATTATTCGTAGGTAATGCTATTGAGAAATTAAGGAGGGCAGGAGTATCTAGGGTGGTGATTATTAAGACCGTAGGTAGGTATCCTAGTAGCGACCTTATAGAGGTAATTGATCCATCAGCGTTATTAGCTAGGCATTTAAGGAATCTAACTTTAGCACTATGACCTAACTACTTAGGGATAGAGATGCTTACCTACTTAAGACTATCAGGAGAGCACCGTACATTACCTCTAGCTGAAGTAAGGGCTGTCCTAGAAGCTGAGGATATAGTCTACAAGGAACTAATCAATATCGATCAATTAGTTGTGCTTGAAATACCTAAACACGGTATTAAATCATTAACTAACAGATTATCCCTCACAATATCCCTAGGTGAAGTGATAGGTATTTACGATAGGGGAGTAGGTATTAAGGATATTGTGAGAGACTTAAAGGATAACCTAGCCAGCGATAAGGTCATGGTCGTATATGATAGAGTTAAGGGTAGGCAGGCATTCAGTTATGAGGAGCTACTTAACGCGTTAAGGAGTAGTAACATAATATGTAGCGTAAAGGACTACGAAGAGGTTATTGAGGTGATTATTAGTGACTTAGTTGTTGTTGGTAGGAGGTTATATAGAAGGAGGTTACAATCGTTCTTTGACAGAATGCCTCAGAAGAGACCTGTGTATAGACCAGGAACCTTAACTCCTCAAGTCTCTAGGTTATTCGTTAACCTAAGTAGAGCTAGTTCAAGTAATTCTCCTTACCTAGATCCATTCTGTGGTGTGGGAGGGTTCCTGATTGAAGCGTGCCTCATGGGTGTAGGAAATTACTTAGGTGTAGAAATTAATGAGGACTATGCTAGAGGGGCTAGGATTAATTTACTTCACTATGGATGCATCCCTAACGTGGTTGTAGGTGACGCATGTAGCGTCCCTATTAATAAGGTAGGAGCTATAGGTACTGACCCACCTTATGGTAGAATGACTAAGTCTGTAAGCAGGGAGCTTAAGGATCTCATGATGTGCTTCCTTGAGGAAGCATCTAAGGTGCTTAGGAAGGGCTCATACTTAGTATTTGCTCAACGTAAAGGAGTAATCAGTGACGAAGATATAGTAAGTATTAGTGGACTAGAGCTTATTGAGAAGCACCTTAACTGGGTTCACGGATCCTTAACAAGGGACATCTATGTGGTGAGGAGGGTATGAATCCAGTAATAATTACGTTCCTAGGGTCTAGAGGGCCTTACGCTGGTAGTGACGAGTTGCCTGCAGTTGTTATTAGGTTCGGAAGGAGGGTTTTACTACTAGATGCAGGTGAGGGCGTCCAACATAGGTTAATGGATGTAGGCGTAAGTGTTGCTAAGGTATCTACAATCCTAATTACTCACATGCATGGAGACCACATTCTAGGTTTAATACCGCTCATTCAGTCCAGATCATTAAGTAACGTAAGGAAGGAACTAACTATAGTAGGTCCCAGAGGCTTAAGGGAGTACTTAGAAGCAAACTTTAAAATGCTTAAGTTCACCCCGTGCTTTGACGTCATTATTCATGAAGTCGATAAGGGATGTGGTGATCTAAGTATAGGTGGCTTAAGGCTAAGTTATTTAAGACTAGATCACGATATTGACACTTATGGCTACCTAATCAATGTAGGTGGTAATGATGAAGTAAATATATGTTACGTAACCGACACTAGGCCCATAAGCCTTAACGAGTACTTCACTAAATGTAAAATACTGATTCATGACTCTACATTCTTAAGCTATGATAGGGATCTAGCTATCAATTACGGACACTCAACAGCAGCAGATGCTGCTAAAGCAGCTATTGATGTTAATGCTGAAATGCTACTGTTGTTCCACATGTCTCCTAGGTATAGGGATCTAGAGTTATTTGAAGCCGAGGCTAGGAGGTACTTTAGATTTTCTTATGTTGCTAAGAAATTTACTAAGGTTTTCATTAAGTAATGTATGGAAAAGAAGCTGTCTCTCCTACAGATTTTCCCGATCTATGAACTATAATTGAACATTGATGTAGTTACCTACGCTAGGGTTACATATCTCTAATAATAGAAATCGCTATGAACCCATACCAAGGCTCGTAATGACGCATAGTGAAAATAGTTCTTTAAAGAGACTTTAATGAGGTGCGGTACTAACGCATTATGCAGTATTAAAGCTTAGGTACTTCTCTCTCCCATAGGGGTTTCCCAGCCTTTGTCTTCGGTGCTAACCAATCGATTATGTCATTTATCTTATTACTTGATATAGTGACCGTTATAGGTCCTAGAGGTGATTCATCATCGTATGATACGAAGGATATGTGGCCTGCGTACGCGCTTTGCTTATGTAACTTGAAGGTAATTATATTGCCACTTCTTGAATTAAGTAATACGTGCCTAGCAGTATCTAGGATGCGTTCCTGCCTTAATAGGTCATGGAACCTAAAGAGGGGGGTTAAGCTATTACTCTCAACAACTAATAGTTTAAACCCTTCCTCAAGGTCAACCTCTTTAATGTCCTTATCCCTAATAAGGAATAAATTCATTAAAGCCTTCTTAACCCTCCTAACGTCCTCAGTAGGTCTAACCTCCGTCTCTATCCTAATTACGGTCATTATTCCCTACCAGTCTATGTGCAATATCTTTTACTTCCCTAATTAATTCACTGATCTCCTTATCTTCATTGACTACCATATAATCAGCTAATGCAATCACATTTCCAATACCGAATTTAAGTTCCTTCTCATCCCTTAATCTGAATTCATCCCATGTCTTAGGATCATCAGGTCTTCCCCTCTCCTTCAATCTCCTAAAGCGTGTTTTAGGTGATGAATGTATAGCTACTATAGCTACATCGTTAAAGTTTCTTCTAAATACCTCAACCTCACTTAAACTCCTAACACCATCGATGATGAGTACCTCCTTCCCTATGTTTAATTTCCTAATATACAATACAGTTAGCTTAGCTACTGCGTCCTTTCCATACATTCTCCTTAATTCTTCAGCGAACTTCATCATCGATATTAAGTCCTTGCCTATCCCTCTTCTAGACGCTTCATACCTTACTACATCACCCATTGAAATCACTTGAGTGTTTAGTGCTTCAGCCAATGCCTTAGATACTATAGATTTACCTGCTCCTGGCATTCCAACAACGCATATTACCTTCCTAATCTGTGCCACTCTCTAATCCCCTACACAGAATAAGTAATACGGAATTAAAGGTAAGGGACCCCAAGTAAGTTTATTTGAGTAATTAATTTAAGGTATTACTAAGGGTCAGTAATACCTAAACCCGTATTTTTAGTTGCTACAGTTTTGAGTATAAAGCACTAATATCTAATTCGGTGAAGTTATGCCAGTCATTTTCAGATGCAGTTCATGCGGTTCAGTAATATATGTGTTTAAACGCGTGGGTCAAGATTGCTTCGGGCTTCCATCACCTACAGAACTAATAAATAGACTAGGTGGTGTATGCCCGAAGTGCGGAAGTGCATTAAGTATACCTAAGATATCCGATATTAAGATAATTGGAAGAGTTAGTGAATTACTTGAGAGCTACATAGAACGAAACTTAGTTAATGATCTAGGTAGCCAAGAGGGCATTCTTAGAATTACTTCAGCTATCCATGAGTGAAATGATTCGTTCTTTAAAATCTCTTGAGGTGTTTTATTTAAATCATTAAAATCGATAATATTAAGTAGTGTGAAGTACTTGCTGTAACTACTTTTAAGTAAGTTACTTATCGTATTACTAACTATCTTTGACGCATCGGTGCAGTTTCTCTTAATCATTACTCTAATACTACCTAATCTATCGATCCACGGACCAATCACTCCACTTCTCATAAAGTTCTTCTCGTAGAACCTAATCACGTCCTCAAACATATGGGTAGGGGGTCCCCTACGTAACTCATAATGCGGTAATTCGCTCTTAAGTACTTCAATGGCTATTACCGCGTACATTCTATCATCACTCCATATAGATAAGTCAATAACCTCAATATCGGCTGAAGTTAATTTCCTCTCAATAGTGTTTACTAACTTACTTAACTTACCCCATATAATATCGGGTGAGGTTTCGGTATTTATAATCTTAAGTAGCACTATGTATACACTACGTCTCTGTCCTTTGTAATAATTAATTAGGTCATTAAGTCCTATGTGAGGTTTAGCGGGGAAGAAGTATGTTATGTCAGGGTACTTAAGAAATAGAGCGGATGCCGTACTCATTATTGACAAGCTCCTCCGTGATACGGCTGCTGCGGCGTTTCTCCTAGGATCTACAGGATCCGGAACCCTTAGGATCGCGTTTGGGAACATCTTATTAACTTCACTTAAGCTGTAAGGAACCTTATCTACGATTATTACAGAGCCTACTCGCCACTTTCTAGCATTCTTAAGAACGTCAAGGAACGTCCCGTACTTAATAATGAGTAACTCACAAAGGTAACCTGAGAAACCTTTAGTCTTTATTTCAGCACCGTAAATACCTACTCCTTTAAGGAACTTCTTTAAGAGCCTAACATCATCTTTCTGACGACTACTTAATTTACTAACTACGTATTTAGTATGGAACGGCGTTCTATCGACTGGAGTCATTATTTCATCTATGGTTTCAGCCCAATAAGCAGGCACTATATCAGCTTGAAAACGGTCTTTAATGACTCTAATGTAGGGATGTGATGCATACCTTAATTCAGCAGTAACGCCCTTTTCTTTAAGTACCCTCACTAAGGGCTTAATTACGTGTTTTTTAATCCATTCATTACTTAACTCCCTATATTTAATTAATATAAATATATCTAAGTCTATCTCGCCTCTTATGCATGTCCCCTTAGCAAGTGAACCTTCAAGAGTTACCTTAAATTCATAAGGAATTTTCAAGTTTTCTTCTATATAGCCCCTTAGCTCCTCGTAGAGATTAATGGCCTCTAGTAATTCATCGTTAGTAGGTCTTATTCTCTTAATTACTTCATTTAATACTTCGGTGTATTGGTTATTCATGATGTAGACCCTATCCCTTAAGCTTAATAGTAAATACATCTCTATAGACAGGTCCCTGAGGTCTTAAGATACTCTGCTTAAGCTTCACCATAGTTACTGATGTAGTACCTAGCTCAACATCAGTGTAGGTTTGGAAGAAGTTGCTTAAGCATCTGGGGTCGTAGCCCCTGCTCTTTATCCTAGCTATAGTTATGTGAGGAACAAATTCCTGCCTCTCAGGCCTTACTATAGTATTTAAGCACTTATCAAGTAACTTACGTAGAAGCTTAAGCTCATTAACACCTTCACTAACGCCTACCCACACAACCCTAGGTCTTGAAGTGCTTGGGAATGCACCGACACCTCTTAGTACTATTCGAAAACTACTGACCTCTTCGCACTTCCTTAAGCAAGACTTAATACTAGGTATTAAAGCCTCGCTAACCTCACCTAAAAACCTAATAGTTAAGTGGATATTCTCGTCTTCAACAGGTTTTATACTCCTAACATCACGTACGCAAGAAAGTAACTCGTTCTTAAGGGATATTACCTTACTTAATACGTTACTATCCTCAATCTCAACAGCTATAAAAAGCCTCAACCTACCACCTTATGTCTAATCCTTAAAGGCTTAAAAATAGCTTACTTAATAATGAAGTGGGAAGCGGGGCCGTCGTCTAGCTTGGCTAGGATGCCAGCCTGGGGAGGAATCCCCGCCGGAACGCTGGTGGTCCCGGGTTCAAATCCCGGCGGCCCCACCATAGATTAAGTATTTAAGTACTAACGTTGATACCTAACTTACTTATGATGTCCAAAGCCCTCTTAACAGCTTCTTCAAGGGTGTCTGCTGATACGTTCAAGATGATGTTCGTTCCCTTAATCCTTACTCTAAACCTCTTTTCGTTATTTATTATGTATTCCTCAATCAGCTCTAGCTCGATATTCTTCAAGGTACGTAACCCCCTACTTGAATACTAATTCCTAAAGTATTTTAAGGGGATGGAGATTTACGTACTTGATGATGAATGCCCTATCCACTAAGTTAGATTAATTCTAATGCGGAAAGCGACCCCGCCTGATCATGCTCTAGGAGCTATCCAGAACACTACTTTAGACCCATCATCTACTGATAAAGTTATCTTCATAGGTAATGCAGGACCAAACTCCACTAACGCTATGTCGGCTACGTTAAATGATGCTGATATTGACTTAAGTAAATCTACATCATACTTGCTGCTTACCATGGACTCGCTAGACTCTAAACTGTATAACGGCTTATCAAGAGCTAGTGACTCCTTAAATTCCTTACCTTCAGATCGGGATGATACCTCAATGACTCCTTCCTTATAAACTACCTCAAGCTCGTCACCTACCAACTTAGCGTCTCTAACTAACTTCCTAAGGTCATCAGTAGCTATTTGAAACCTAACGGGTAAGTCTAGCTGTAGTGACTGTACGGGCTCAGTGCCTGCTTCACTTATTTCTATGTCATAAGCCCTCTCAGTACCTGTTTGAGTGTTTGTTAAGATTAACTTAAGGTATCTCTCACCCTCACGATACTCCAGAGTAACTGTGTCCCTTCTGAGGGCCCTCCTCACCGATTTAAGCATCTGATCTCTAGATGCGGTAACCGTAGTCTCGTCACTCACCTCGAAAGCCTCAAAAGCTGCGTTAGGGATAGTTATCTCAACGAGTATGTTCTTGTCGGGGCTTAATGCCCTTATTAAGAAGTACTCATTAGTGACTTGAATCGGTACCTCACCCAATGGCTTAAGTGCTCCTTGCATTATCTTCTTAAACGTAGCCCCATTAGGGTAAGTCACTCTAAACAACCTACTCCCCACTATTAATTGGCATTAAATTGAATAATAAAAGTACGCTACCTTACACCCTTGCTCAGACGTCCATACTCATTAATCTAGTTACTTAGGTGCCTTAGTACTTAAGGCTATTTTAGGCACAAGCTTTTCTCATTACTTTATTCATGTTCAGGCTTCATTAGGAATGCATTATTAGCTATCTGACTGGTTTCATTGGTGATTAGTATTAACCCTCTGCATCTGATAACTACTTTACGGTTAATGATATGAGAATGGAGGTTGAGGTATGTAAAGTATTAAGCATTAAAATCAAAAGTAGCTTTCGTATATAAACTGCTTCGTTACTAACTCTAGTTTTCCCCTTTATCCAAGCACTGAAGAGGTAATTTTCTACTATGGGCTGGCTAAGCTCATAGATAGTATTAGTTACTTCCTTAACTAACGTATTCCTATCTAACCCTTTAGTATACATCTTTACTGCCTTCATTAGTGATTTCATGAACCTATATGCTAGCAACACTAACTTCATGTGACTATCATTATCTAGAGGAGCTATCCTACCAGTTATCGTTACATGCGTTACCTCTGGGTTTCAGTACTTCTCAGCTATAACCTCCTCGATAGCCCTAGATATACTAAGAGTAAAGGAGTTAACTGTAGGATAATTAGGTTAAGTTCTTAAAAGGGATCTACTTCATCACCATAGTAATAGCGAGATATGCTTTGGAGTACGGATTTAAAGTGTACTTAGTGAGCCTAGTGTGCACCTCTAAGGTGGGAGAGAAGCTAGGAAAAGAGCTTGGTTTACGACAAAACATACGGTATCAGCATGCAAGTTGTACTTAAAACAAAAGGGTAACTAAAGTATTACCAAGTACCCATAGCAACTAAAAGAACTAAGCACTACTCATCGAATGGTCTAAATCGAGATTGTTTCTACTGCTGGAAACGTGTAAGGAGATACTCTAAGTACGATTTCCGGAAGCACCAAAATATAAAGTATAGGTAGCTACTAACGTATAAGTGGGGGGCTAATTTGGTGTTAACGCTTGAGAAGTCCTTCATGGGGTACTTATTCATTAGAGGACCTAAGGATGAAATCCTAAGACTACTGACTTACTTAAGAGATCAAAAAGGTAGGAGGACCGAGGACATTGATGATACTATAAGGATATTAAATAACTTCAACGTGTTCTATGAGATGGCTAAGAAGAAGTTTAAGGACTACATATCACCTAGAAAGAACGAGGGTGACTTGATCAGGGGTTTAGTGACTGTTGATAAAATAAAATTAATTAAGAGTGAGAGGGGTGATGAGGCAATAATAATATTCGATAAGAGAGTTGATGAGGAAATGATACGTAGTTCTGCTAAGGAATTAGGAATCGAACTTAATACAAATTACTGAATTACCTACGCTTCCTCCTCCTAGAGACCTTAGCTCTAGATACTTTCCTAACTAGTTTACTACGTACTTCACTAATTATATTAACGGCCTCATTGATATCTAGCTCCCCTAAAGCGGCTTTCCTAAGTGTATCACCCACGGTTATCATTACATCCAAACTAACATCATCTATGGATGTTGATGGTGTTGTTACCTCCTCTTCAGTAGGTAAGTACTCTTCAGCGCTGCTTTCCTCCTCACTAGTCGTTGTTGCCTCCTCTGTTTCCTCAATGGCGCTAGCCTCTGTCTCTTCCTTTTCTTCGGTACTCATTACTATCCCTCTTTTAACATCAACTACTCGCTAATATAAGTTTTAATATGGTATACTACCTTTTCGCTTTGGCTAACTACTAGCGCCGATCCTTGACTTAAGTTACTAAGAAGCTCCCTAATATTTTTAATGAATTCCTCATTAAGTATTGATTTTATGAAGCCTATATACTGTGATTGGAGAAGCGAGGGAAGCATTATTACCCACTTGAAGTTAGATAGGGGTGCTTCGGGTATGTCATGTAAACTCTGGGTGATAGCTACTAGGTTTAAGTTGAACTTTCTACCCTCCCGTAGTATCTTAGTAATTATGTCATTACCTGATTTAGTTATGAAGTTATGTGCTTCCTCAAATACTATAACGTACCTGTACTTAGGGTTCTTTCTTAAATTATTAAACAACATCCTAGCTAAAACTTCTGTATAGACCCTAATTAAGTACTTATTACTAACTGTACTCAAGTTAATTACTACGTTACGGTTCATGATGTCCTCGGCATTGATCCACTCATAACTCTTACCTGCAACACCCCGTAGCTGTGTAAGGTATGGTATGAGGGATTTTAATGTACTGGGATCGACACCGTATTTACTACATAATTCCTTATCCTTAATAACGTTATTTATTAAGGATATTAAATCATCTACTGTGGGATTCTCGCTAGTATTGAGTAGCATCAGCAGTACCTTCCTTAGGTTATCTAACTGTATATCCCCTAACCTAAATACTTCAGCTAATATACCCGTAATTTCCTCCACGAGTATTTCCTTATCATTTATACCTAAATTAAGAATGTTAATCTTATTTACCTTAGGGTTTAACTTGAATGCATTAAGCTCAAGGTATTCCCCATGTACATCAAAAACTAAGTACCTTACGTCACTCCGGTCACTTAATTGCCTTAGTAAATACCTAACCAAGGTCGTCTTACCTGATCCAGTAGCTCCTACTACTAATACATGATTGTTTTGCCCCCTACCTAACTCAATACATAATTCCCTACTTAGTACTTCCTTCCCACCTACTGCATCAATTACCTTACCTAGGCATATATCATACGTAACCTCCACTCCCTTACTCCTAGTAATTAACGAATAAGCTTGTCTTGGAGTAGCTAGGGCAATGATTAGTAACGGCATCGAGAGTGGTATGAAGTAAGTAATTAGGGATATTAGAGCGTACCTACTAGCACTTTTACTTATTCTTAAGCTTAATGTACCTGAAGCACCCTTTAAAGCGCTGATGAAGATCGTCACTACTAAAATAGTAATTAAGGAAATTACATAGGGATTGATTCCTAAGTACGTGACGTTAGTAACTACGTAACCAGCGAGTAAGGGAGCGTACATCGGAAATAACTTATTGAGCACTAGGGTAATTACGTAATAGGATATAAGTACTAAGCCTACTAAACCTAGGAGCTCCGTAGCTAGGTCCTTAATACGTAGTACAGGTTTAGTTATTAACCTAATTCCTTTAGAAAGTGATTCCATCATATACGTTTGAGACCCTTTCTTACGTAACGCAAATAAAACAGCTACTGAATACGACACTAAACCGATTAGTAAGTACTGAAGTATGAAGTGAATATCGGTATTCAGTAGTACGTAGGCAGATCCAGTAACTATTAAGGTAATCGATAGTACCTCAAGTAGTGTAACGTAGGTATTACCCAAGTAGCCGCATATAAAACCTATAATTACTATAAAGGAAAGTAAGAGGGTGTTATACGTAGTTATACTTATGGCACTATTACTGAATGTTCTTAGTACGATTATGAAGAGAACTAAGTTAAACAACGTTAAGATCACTAACGATAGGGCTTCCCTAATGTAATGACTACCCTGATTTACTTCCATCATTTTATCAGTAGATTTAAGAGTAATAAGAGCTGGTATCTATGGGTACGCAGTATTCATGACCAGTAAGAGCAGTAGGGCAAAGGATGCGGTCGTAAAGAACTTAGCATCTAAGATACTTAGTAAGTTAGGATATAAGAAACTGACTGAAATTCAAGTTAAGTCGATACCTTTAGTACTTAAGTGTAGGAATGTATTGATAATAGCACCGACGGGTTCCGGAAAGACCGAGGCTGCTTTACTACCAATAATAATCAGCTTAATAATCAGGAGACTAAGTCCGATTTCGGTTCTCTACATCACACCACTTAGGGCATTGAATAGAGATATATTTAGGAGGTTAATTAAGCTATGTAGTGAGTTAGGTATAACGGTTGATATTAGACATGGAGATACGCCATACAGGGCTAGGAAGAAGATAGAACGTAATCCTCCGCAAATACTAATAACAACACCCGAAACGTTCTCATATATTCTCATATGCGATAAACTTAGAGATTACTTAAGGAATGTTGAGTGGGTAATTATTGATGAGTACCACGAATTAATTAGTAGTAAAAGAGGTACTCAGCTCCTACTAAATATATCAAGGTTAGAGCACCTTAAAGGTAGGTCTGTAAGAAAGATAGCGCTTTCAGCTAGTTTAGGTAATGTTGATAAAGCTGCTGAACTACTCTCACCTAGTCGTGATGTTTGTAAAGCTGTAGTACCCGGTATTAGGGAATCTGAGATTAAGGTGATTAACGTTACATCCTACTGTAGCTACTTAAGTAATGGCGGGTCATGCGATAAGGTAGGTGTTATCGCCGATATAATTAGGAAATATCGTAAAGTTTTGGTATTCGTGAATACGCGTGATGAAGCTGAATGGTTAGGTTCTAGACTTAACTCATTAGGCATTAACGTTAGGGTGCATCATGGGAGCTTATCGAGAAAGGAGAGGGAGGAAGTTGAGTACTTACTAAGGGAGGGATTAGTGAATGCTGTAATAGCTACATCTAGTTTAGAGTTAGGTATTGATATAGGCGATATAGATCTAGTAATTCAAGTTTCATCACCCAAACAAGCAGTCAAGTTACTTCAACGTATAGGGAGGTCGTTGCATGGTGTAGGTACTGTAGCTAGGGGTGTTATAGTTACTGATGACTTAAGCGATGACATACTCGAGTCTATAGTTTTGGCTAGGAGGGTTAAGGCAGGTAATATAGAGGATCCCATACCATTCACTAATTCCCTAGACGTGCTAGCGCATGCAGTGGTTGGTATGGCGTTGGAGAGCAATGGTATTGACATTAATGAATTATATGATGTGATTACGAAATCAGTACCTTATAGAGACCTTAGTTATACTGACTACCTAAAATTAATTGATTTCTTAAATACTCATGGATTAGTGAAGTTGAGGAATAGTAAGGTATTACCTACAGGTAAAGGTAGGCTGTACTACTTAAGAACCACGATGATCGTTGATACAGGTAAGTACTCAGTAATTAATGCAGTCACTAATGAAAAGATAGGTGATCTTGATGAGGACTTCATAGCACTTAATGTCGAGCAAGGTAAGTCTTTAGTACTTGGGGGTAGGGTATGGACCGTACTGTCAATTGATGACGAAGGCAAAAGAGTGTTTGTTGAGCCTTTAAATGTGGAGGAGGCTATAATACCTTCTTGGACTGGGGAGACAATACCAGTAGATTATAGGGTTGCAAGGGAGGTTTGCAGATTAAGAGTGTTAATTGGCGCAGGCCACATACCTAGTTATTATGTAGATTTAATTAGTAATGACGTACTACGTACTGTTAGGAACATACTGAGAAGTCACTTAAGTAAGGGGTACGTAATACCTCACGATAATAACGTCACCATCGAGATTATTAGGGGTAAGAGGCCATTAATAATACTACATACTTGCTTAGGCACTAAAGGTAATAGGGGACTAGGTATCTTAATTTCGTACTTAATTAGTAAGTACCTAGGTACTCAGCCTTTAATGAAGATTGATGCTTATAGAGTAATCATTGAGGTACCTATGACACTTTCAGAAGGTTACGTAGCTAATGTATTAAGTACGGTAATCGAGGATCTTAGGGGTAGTAATGTTAGGAACTTAATCCTAGAGGCAGTAAGGAGTACTAAGCTATATGACTTAGTAGTTAGTAGAGTGTTAAGTAGGTTAGGTATTGTCAGTAATGAAATGCCTAGGAACATCGTAAAGACCTTAGTCAGGAGATATAGAGATGTTGATGTAATATCTGCTGAGGCACTTAATGAGGTAATGACTAAGTACGTAGATATAGATGCGGTAATGAGGTTTATTGATGTTGTCACTAAGGGTAATTACAGGCTTTACATAATTAACGAGCCGTCGCCACTGGCTAGTGAAGGACTTAAGTTAACTATATACTACGACAGAATTAAGTCTCAGATAATGCCTAAAAACGTAATTATTGAGTTGATGAAGCGTAAAATAATGAGTAAGGAAGTAACGTTAGTGTGTATGTCATGTGGTTACCTCTGGAAGTCAAAAGTAGCTGACCTACCTGAGAGGGTAAAGTGCCCTAGATGTGGTTTATCTCTTATTGCATTAAGTAACCTTGATGTTAATAAGGTACGTGAAATAGTTAGGAAGGGTAAGGAGGCGGGATTTAGGTATAAATTTGTGTTGAGTGATGAAGAGAGAAAGATATTTGAGAAACTCATAGATATTGCTAAGTTAGTGTTGATATATGGTAAGAGAGCTGTGATGGCGTTATCATGTAGAGGCGTAGGTGTTAATAACGCCAAGCAGGCACTGTCAGTGTTTAATGATAATGAGTTCTTTCTAAAACTCTACGAGTTAGAGAGGAACTACTTAAGAACAAGGAAATATTGGCACTAATAGCAACTATCAAAGTATTTCTACCCCTACAACATAGAATTCAAGGGTTGTGGGCGTGCCTTGGTCAATAGTTGAGATATTAAGGAAGGAGCCTGACGTAATGAGAATTAACTTAATGAGGAGATTCATGGATCCTAAATTAGTTGATGAGTTCATAGAGGTGGATATGGCCTGGAGAAGGACGCAGACTGAGCTCAATAAGCTAAGACATAAACACAACGTAATTAGCTCCCAAATACCTAAATTAAGTCCTGAAGAGAGGAGGGAGAAGATAAGGGAGGCTAAAGAGCTTATTAAGGAGATTGAAGTATTAGAGAGTAAGCTTAAGGAGCTTCAAGAAAGACGGAGGGAACTATTAGATCAAATGCCTAGTATACTACATCCAAAAGTTCCCATAGGTCCTGATGAAACATTCAATGAGGTAGTTAGCGTATGGGGTAAGGCCAAAGTCCAGAGGAAGCATTTAATGCAGTTCTTGAGTGAGACCGTCGGTAAAGGGCATTACATGGATTATGAAGTAATAGATTATGAAGTATATGGGCACGCAGATGAGTTGGAGAAGGTGCTTAAATTAGGTGATACTTTAAAGGCAGGTGAAGTAGCTGGGTCACGTTTCTACTATCTCTTCGACGATATTGTTTGGCTAGACATGGCCCTACTCATGTACGCGATAGACTTCCTAACCAATAAGGGATTTAAGCTAGTCCTACCCCCCTACATGCTTAAAGGTAAGTACATGGCAGCTGTTGAGGAGCTTGAGGCCTTCAAGGATGCTCTTTACAAGATTGAGAATGATGACTTATACCTAATAGCTACTGCTGAGCACCCATTAGCTGCTCTACACGCTAAGGAGATAATACCTGAGGAAGATCTTCCCATACTCTACGTGGGTGTTAGCCCCTGCTTTAGAAGAGAAGCTGGTGCGGCTAGTAGAGATATTAAGGGTATATTTAGGGTTCATCAATTCCATAAGGTTGAGCAATTCGCATTCACATTACCTGAGCAGAGCTGGGACATCTTCTTTATGCTCATTAGGAATGCTGAAGAGTTATACCGAGGTTTAGGAATACCTTATAGGGTAGTTAATATAGCATCTGGCGAGCTAAACTTAAGAGCAGCTATGAAGTTCGACTTAGAGGCTTGGTACCCAGCTCAAGGCAGGTTTAGGGAGTTAGTAAGTTGTAGCAACGTACTTGATTGGCAAGCATACAGGCTAAACATTAGATTTGTTAGGAGGAAGGGTATGGTAAAGGATTACGTCCACATGCTAAATTCAACAGCTATAGCATCTACTAGAACAATAACAGCGATCCTTGAGAACTACCAGAGAAGCGATGGGTGTGTTGAGATACCTAAGATACTAAGGAAGTACTTAGAGATATTTAGTAAAGCACCGAAGGATGTGATATGCCCTAAGAAGGGCTGAGACACCTTAACTCTTAGTAATCTTATTAGTTCGGAAGTAGTATTTTTCGTGATGAATTTTGAGTGTAGAAAAGAAAGTGTTACAATTCCTGAAGGATAACCCGGGTGCTACACCTCGTGAAATAGCCGATGCCTTAGGGGTGCCTCTCAACTTAGTTCGTATAGCGTTAACTAGACTTAGAGAGTCAGGGCATGTAGTTAAGTCAAGTAGGGGTGGTTACTTAGTTAGGGTTTCAAGATTAATGGATTTAGAAGGTTACGGAAATTCAGTAATAACTAGGGGGGAGTTTAGGCATCATAACGATGTCGGTAAGTTACTTAAGCTTATTGAAGAGTTAAGGAAGGACGTTGAGGAATTGAAGAATAGGGTCGGTAAAATAGAATCTGAGCTTAAAGTCATTAAGCTGACGGTAAAGAATACCAGTACAGACCTCGTTAAAGCTGGTGATAGAGGTGTAGTTGGGGATGAGGGAGATAGGAGAGGA
>Ga0256914_1001441_pt1 | contig 21486 bp, 26 predicted proteins | sample HulkmetaG_FD_191571 | JGI IMG/M metagenome (GOLD analysis project Ga0256914, IMG submission 191571) | Hydrothermal chimney microbial communities from Main Endeavour vent field at the Juan de Fuca Ridge, Pacific Ocean - Hulk | ecosystem: Environmental > Aquatic > Marine > Hydrothermal vents ... | reverse complement strand
AAATAACACGAAAATGATGACTAAAAAGCCCTCTTTTTCAAGCTCGTTCTCTCAAACAAGGACGAAATTATATAGCAAAGATGCTTAAAGGAAGGTTAATTCAAAGAAACAAATAAAATAAATTTTTGTACTTTGCAAGATTTTTTGAAAATGGTCTTAATTTTGCATTAAATCTTTTTTGGATAAAATAAATTCCATTTTTTTAAAAGAGGAATTATGAAACAAACAATAACAGAAAAGATTTTTAGTGCACATATGAATAAAAAAGTAAAAGCCGGAGATATTATCGACTGCGATATAGATATGATAATCGGCAATGACATAACAACTCCGATCTCCATAAAAGCTTTTGAAGAATCAGGTGCAAAAAAGATAGCAAAGCCGGATAATTTTTCTATAGTAATGGACCATTTTATACCCGCTAAAGATATAGCCAGTGCAAATCAAGCCAAAATAAGCAGAGATTTTGCATACAAACATAATTTAAAACTTTTTTTTGATGAAAAAGATATGGGTATTGAACATGCACTCTTGCCTGAAAAAGGATTGGTGCTACCTGGCGATGTTATCATAGGTGCCGACTCGCATACTTGTACGCATGGTGCGCTTGGGGCATTTTCTACCGGAATGGGTTCAACCGATTTGGCATATGCCATGGTAACCGGTAAAAACTGGTTTAAAGTACCTGAAGCTATCAAAGTAGAATTATACGGAAAGCCGGGACTTCATATATATGGAAAAGATATCATATTGGAAGTTATAAGAATACTTGGAGTTGATGGTGCTTTGTATAAAACTCTTGAATTTACCGGTAATACATTGAAATATCTTGGAATGGATGATAGATTTTCACTTTGCAATATGGCTATAGAAGCAGGTGCAAAAAATGGCATCATTGCGGCTGATGATATAACGAAAGAATTTTTACAAGACAAAAAGTTACGAAATGAGCCAAAATATTTTTACAGTGATGAAGATGCTATCTACACAAAAACTATTAAGATAGATGTTGCGGCTCTAAGTCCGATTGTAGCTTATCCCCATCTTCCTTCAAATGGTAAAAGTATCGAAAGAGCAGTTGGCGATGATATAAATATAGATCAAGTATTTATAGGTAGCTGTACAAACGGCAGGCTTGAAGATCTTAGAATAGCGGCCAAAATACTAAAAGGTAAAAAAGTAGCAAAAAAAACAAGAATGATTATAACTCCTGCGACCAATAAAATAGCTCTACAAGCCCAAAAAGAGGGACTAACCGATATATTCAGTGAAGCCGGAGCAGTATTTAGCAATCCAACATGCGGGGCATGTCTTGGCGGATATATGGGCATTTTGGGTCATGACGAAAAATGTGTATCTACTACAAATAGAAATTTTGTAGGAAGAATGGGGGACAGGACAAGTGAAATATATCTTGCCAATTCAGCTGTAGCAGCAGCCAGTGCGGTTGCAGGAAAAATAATAGATCCAAGGGAGCTATAAGAATAATTATGGACGAAGACTCGAAATATAAAGATATTGCCTGCATAATATTTGCAGGAGGCAAGAGCAGACGAATGGGTGAGGACAAAGCACTTTTGCCATTTAAAGATGAAAAAACACTAACAGAGTATCAATATAAAAAATTTAAACCGTATTTTAAAGATATTTACATAAGCACCAAATATAAAAACAAGTTTGACTTTGACGGAAATTTTATAGAAGATATGGATTTTTTTGAAAGAGATAACCCCGAAAAACCTGTATATTCACCGGCAGTTGCTTTATACAGTGTTTTTAAAAAATATGATTTTGACAAAGTTTTTGCAATAAGTGTGGATACACCTTTTTTTGATATTTCACATTTCAAAAAATTATATTCCGCAGACAATAATTCTCTTGATATGATTATTCCAAGGACCAAGGAGGGCATTCATCCTCTTTGTTCAATATACAAAAAAAGTTGTCAGGACGAGCTTTTAAAAATGATAGAGCAAGATGTACACAAATTAAGAATTTTAGCAAAAAGCCTGAATACTGAGTATATTGACTTTGAAGATGAGTTTGCATTTTTAAATCTTAACGACAAAGAAACATACAAAAAAGCTATGAAGATAAAATGATAAGACATATAGTTTTTAAGCTTCAAGATAATTCACAGGACAATAAAAATAAAATTTAAACTCAAAGTAGTTAACTTTAAGTATTAGAATATAGCTTCTATTGATTTGTATTGCCTTTGATTGGATGCTTAACAATATTCTCAAGCCATCCAATCAAACTCAAAGTTATTTTTTTTGAGGCCTTGTTAAGTGCACCTACTCCTCCTTTAGCATCTTTACTTTTGCATTTAACAATCTCATCAAACAGTTTTTGAGCTATCAAGTCTCCTTTACTGTTTTTAACATAAAAAAGAATTTTTACCTCCCCATAGCTTTGCTTGTTGATAAATTTTTGGGAAAAATCCAATATATTACTGTTTAAATCATACTGTGTGGATATACTTATGTCTTCTGGCAGTATCATTTTGCATATTTCTTTTTTTTGCAAACTAAAAAGCACCAATTTATAAAGCATTTCATTTGGAGTTTCATACCACTTACTAAAATAGTAAGAATTTTTTTGCAAACCTTTTTGATATATTATATTTTTGCTAAAAATTTCATTGCTACTTTGAGGAAAACTTATCTTTATATTTTTACATTCTGGTATCTTATCAGTTGCAATGGCTATATCTATTTTGTCATCAATAGTATATTTTTTGATTGGGGGTAAAGTTTTTGTATTGCATCCTGCAAGCAAAACAATAATTAAAAAAATTAGTAAAATTTTTATGTTTCTCATGGCATTTTTTCTCCGGGTCCAAGTGTTGGAGTTTGTTTTTTATAAATCAAATCACTTGGTGAATTTTTTAACTCTTCTATTGTCTCTTCTCCTTCATGAAGCAACAGTTTTAATTCTCTTATAGCTTGATTTATCCGAATAATTGTTAGAGCAGAAATTTGTTTTAAATTGTAATCCCCGTTATTTATACTTTTCATAATATCTTTTATGAGAATATTTGTTTGTTTAGTTACGCTATTTACAGATAAGAGCAATTGGTCAAGTTTCTCTTTTGCATTATTTTTTATAGAAAGAGACATATCTTTAAAAGCATCAGATGATGATGATATCTTTTTTGAAGCCTCTTTCAAAGAATCACTTAAAGAATTTATATTTTTTTCGATCTTTAAAAAGTTGGATATAGTTTCTTTGATATCTTCTTTGGAATCTTTTAAGGCTCCTGTTACCTCTTTGGTATTTTCTATAGTCTTGCTGATATTTTCTATATTTTTATCATTTAAAAGTTTATCTATTTTGTCAAGCGTGATAGATATCTTTGCCGTAACATCAGTCAAGGTTGTATCAAGTCTGGTATAAAGTGATGGCTTTGTTTGCAAAATCGGAATTTTGCCTTCTTTGCCTTTTAAAAGCACAGCACCCTCTTTGCCTCCTGTTAATTCTATATAAGCCAAACCCGTTAATCCAAAATATTTAAGCTCGGCTTTCATACCTTTTGTTACAGGTGTTCCTTTTTTTACCTTTAAAAGTATTACTATCTCTTTTGTATTTTTAGGATTGATACTGATTTTTCCAACCGAGCCTACATCAACACCTCTGTATTTTACAGATGCATCTACACTAAGTCCTGAAACAGACTCCGTCGTATAAACCTTATACAAATCATACTCATCATTAAACCCGTACTTTCCAAGCCAAAATACAAAAAATACCACTCCTGCACTAAACAATAAAACAAAAATTCCAACTATTGCATAATTGGCTCTACTTTCCATCTGCATTCCTTCTGAGCATTCCTCTTTTTCCTTTAAAAAAACTATTTACTATGGGATTATCAACTTTTAAAACTTCTTTCAATGTGCCTTCGGCAACAACCTTTGAATTTCCCAATAATGCCAATCTGTCAACTATATTCCATACTGTATCAAGATCATGCGTAACCATAACAACACTAAAACCCAGCATATTTCTCAAATTATACAGCATATCATCAAATTCTTGAGCTCCAACCGGATCCAATCCGCTTGTCGGCTCATCTAAAAATAAAATCTTCGGATCCATTACAAGTGCTCTGGCTAAAGCTACTCTTTTTATCATCCCTCCACTTAATTCACTGGGGTACAACCCAAGTACATCCATCTTTAAGCCAACCAATTCGATTTTGAGCTTAATTATCTCATCTCTTGTTTTTTTACTTAAATTTGTATATTCTTTTAAAACAGTATCAATATTTTCTCTAACATTCAATGAAGAAAAAAGTGCCCCGCTTTGAAATAAAACACCCCAATTATGTTTTAAATAAAGAGCATCCTTTTTTGAAATATCAGTAACACTTTTTCCAAGAACTTTTATTTCACCCTTGGTTGGTTTTAAAAGCATTATCATTTCATTTAACAATGTTGATTTACCGCTTCCGCTACCTCCAAGAAGTCCATATATCTCTCCTTTGTTTACATATAAGCTTATATTATCATGTACAACCTTTTTACCAAATTTTGTTGTTATATTTTTTACCTCAACAACTTTTTTGCCTATAGCATCCATCTACACCCCAAGCTTTGTAAAAATAACTGAAAAAAGTGCATCACATGCAATCACTAAAAATATTGCATTCACAACACTTACAGTAGTATACCTGCCTATGCTTTCGGTATTTTGTTCTACCTGAAGCCCTCTAAAGCATCCTATACTCGCTATAAGCAATGCAAATACCGGTCCTTTTAAAAATCCGATATAAAAATGTTTTAAATCCAAAACACTTTGAAGTCGCTTTAGAAATTCTGCATAAGATATATCTATCTGATAATTAGACACGACCATACCGCCAAAGATTCCAATCAAATCAGCAAAAAATATCATCAAAGGCATAGCTATCATCAAAGCTATAATACGAGGAAGCACTATAAATTCAAACAGATTGAAACCCATAGTTTCCATAGCATCCAATTCTCTTGTTATTTTCATAGCTCCTATTTGGGCAGTATAGGACGAACCGCTTCTGCCTGCTACAACTATAGCAGTAATAAGCGGGGAAAGTTCTCTTGTTACCGATATGCCTATCATATCTACTATAAAAATATTTGCTCCAAATTTTTGAAGTTGTACTGCACTTTGATATGCAACTACCACTCCAACCAAAAATGAAGTCAGAGCTATAATCGGCAGGGCGTTTACTCCTGCATTTTCTATTCCTTTTACAATTGATTTGAATCTTATCCTTTTCGGATGAGATATATACATAAAAAATGATGTGGTAGCCTGTCCTATAAAAACTGTAAACAGCCAAATATCTTTAAATAAATCTACAAAATATTTTCCTGTTCTTTCTAAAAAATTTAAAGGTTTTATAATTGCAGGTGTCCCTTTTTCCTTGGCTATAGAGGCATATATAAAATCTATAAATTTTTCTTCTTCCTTACTGGCTTTAAGCAAGTTAACTTTTTTATCTTTTTTCAATTCTTCAATCATTTCATGTATAATAACGGCACCTGCAGTATCAATATCTTTTAAGCCGGAGAGGTCGATAATAATATTATTTATATTTTGACTTTTTTTTAGAGCATAGTCGATCTCTTCTTGCATCTGTCTTGCATGATACATATCCCAATGATCGATACAGAATAAGATAAGTGAATTATTTTTTTTCATTACTTTTAAAAATTTCATGAGTTATTATACCAAATATGGTAAAATTAAAAAAACATTTTAGGATAATTAATGAAATTAACCCACTTAGATGAAAATGACAGACCAAAGATGGTTGATGTTTCCCCGAAAGAGGATACTTTAAGAATTGCAAGGGCAAGCGGTATCATACAAATGAGTAAAGATGCATATGAGATGATAACACATAACAAAACAAAAAAAGGACCTGTTTTGCAAACTGCTGTGATAGCCTCCATAATGGGTGCGAAACAAACCGGCTCTTTGATACCTATGTGTCATCCTCTAATGTTAACATCTGTAAATTGTGATATTGTTGAAATACCTGAACTTCCCGGTTTTAAACTTACAATAACTGCAAAACTAAAAGGAAAAACAGGTGTTGAAATGGAAGCTTTAACAGGTGTTAGCATTGGTTTGCTTACTATCTATGATATGGCAAAAGCAATTGACAAATCTATGATAATCAAAGAGGTATTGCTTGAAGAAAAAGATGGAGGAAAAAGTGGACACTTTAAACGAAAATCTTGACAAAGAGCTTGGCTTAAAGTATCCCTGCAACTGGGAATACAAACTCATAACGGACTCATCGGACAACTTAAAAAGCTCTATAAAAGATTTACTGGGCAACAGAAACTATAATCTTTTATTTTCAAAAAAAAGCAAAAACGGCAAATATGACAGCTATATTTTATCTTTGATAGTCCACAGTGACGAAGATAGAAAGAGCATATACGAATCTCTCAAAAAAGATACCAATATAAAGATTATAATATAAGGAAAAAAAATGCAAAATTTAAAAGATGAATTTTTAAAAGAAATGGGCAAAGAAAAAGAGGTAAACAAAATAGAACAAAATATTAAAAATGCATGTTATAAAATTACCGAACAAAAAATAAGCAGACTAAAAAATGATGAAAATAAAAAACAAAGAGTAGTAGAACTTATAAAAAATTATATTAAAATTTTAGAAAGTGAAAAAATAGAGAACATAGGTACTATTTCCTCCGTCATTGATGGCACCATGGATGCATTGTCAAAAGAAAAAGAGACAGGCATTTACAAAAAAATTTCAATGATTACAAAATTAAAAAAAGAGATAGATGCCGAAAAAGAGGAATTGAAAAATACACTTCAAAGTATTTACACAGAAATTGAAAAATTTTCTAAAAATTTCAATGAAAAAACTTCAAACTACTTGGAAATGGCCGTAAAGGATACCAAACTAAAAGAAGTGCTACTTCTTGGTATCCTAAAAGAAACCACGGAAGAGGCCATTATAACAACAATAGAAAACAGAAAAAATATACAAGAGGTTACTGAAATTATTATTCAAAATATTATCTTTCAGACGATAGAAGGCGATGACTTTAGCAAAGAAAAGACATTAGAGGCTGCAAAAACTATTTTAACTGTCGCAATCAATATCGCTGATGAATATCAGGCATTTGCGAAAGATATCCTCAAGGGTACGGTCAAAGGCATAAAAACCGGTATTGCCGATGCTGTAAATGATTTTAATACAAACTTGGAATTTTTACCTGATGAAATAAGAGATCAAAAAGAAGAAAAAATACTTTTTGAAGGCTTAAACATTATAGACCTCAATAGTGATTTTATGGATTTGATAAAGAATTCATCACAACAATCAAAAGGAATTTCAAAACAAATTTTAGAAGAAATTTTAGCCGAACTTGATAACTCAATGACAAAACTAATGAAAATTACTATTGATACAAAGGAAAATATTCTTAAAAAAGTTGAAAAATTAAAAGAGAGTCCAAAAGTCAACGAATTTAGGAAAAATTTAGCAAATAAGCTTTCTGAACTCCAATTGGATAAAAAGATAAAAAAGATAAAAAAAGAAGACTTGGAAAATGTAGCCAAAGAGTCTAAAAAACTTGGGCTAAGAGCATGGGAAATAGCTAAAAATACTATAGACACAGCTCTAAAATCAACAAGAGAAAGTATTAATAAAAATAAAAAAAAGAATGAGGATAAAGAGTAGCTTCTTTACTCTTTATCCGGCAGTTATAACTTTACATCTTTTTTTAAAATACTCATCAGGAGCTTTGCATAATGGACAGGCTTTTGGAGGCTTTTTTCCTTTATGAACATATCCGCATACTTCACAAACATAGTATTCATCTTGCTCACTCTTAAAAAACCCTTCATCTATCAGTGCTTGTTTTAGTGCAAGGTATTCAGCTTCATGCTCAACTTCAACCTTTCCTATAGCACTTAAAAGTCTTGCTATATCTTTTAAATTTTCCTCTTTTGCAATTGATGCAAAGTTTGGATACATGACAGTATGTTCATACTTTTCACCATCAGCAGCATACTGAAGATTTTTTATAGTAGAATCAAGATCTATCCCGTTTACAAGTTTATTGTATGCTTTTAATTCAGCCTGTGCATGATATTTTTCATTATCTGCTGCTTCTTGAAAAAATCTTGCAATTTTGTGCAATCCTTCTTCTCTTGCAATTTCTGCAAAAAATTCATACTTATTTCTTGCTTGAGATTCTCCGGCAAATGCTTTCATTAAATTAACAGGTGTAAGATTCTTAGTTATACATTCCATCTCTTTATCACAACATTTAAGAATTCCTCCTCCAACAACTTGCACCTCTACTTCGTTACCACACATTGAACATTTGTATGTTTCATATTGTCTCATTTTGTCTCCTAATCTTTATCATATTAAAGGAAAATTATTTTCTTTTGATAATTATATCGTATATTTCTTAAATAAAAATAATTATTAATAGCATATTATTTTACTGATATAGTTTTTTCTTTAATTGACATTTCTTTGTAACTTTTGTACAATTCTATAAAAAAACAGGATAACATTATGAAAGATTACAGGGAGATATTGAAAACATATAACTTGAAAGCAACTCCTCAGAGAATGTATATGATAGACGAAATTGAAAAAAAAGGGCATATAGACATAGACAATCTGTATGAATCTTTAAAAAATATATTTCCTTATATTTCTCTGGCAACAGTTTACAAAAATATAAACTCTATGATGGATAACGGCTTTATAACAGAAGTTAAAATACCAAAGCATAAAGCCAGGTATGAATTATCCAAAGAGAAACATGCACATCTTTTTTGTAAAAAATGCGGGGAATTACAAGATATTAAGATTGACGATACATGGATTGTAAACAATATTGCAAAAGATAGTGGTTACAATATAACAAATACTATTGTGACCTTTGAAGGGATTTGTCCCAAATGCCAACAAAAAGAGAAGTTGTAAGCTTCTCTTTTTTATCCGCCTAAATACTTTTTTCTTACCTCGTCATTACCAAGAAGCACTTTTGCATCATCTTCAAGAGCAATTTCTCCATTTTCCAAAACATATGCATAATCAGCAATCTTCAAAGCAGCAAAAGCATTTTGTTCGACTAAAAGTATGGTGATACTCTCTTTTAATCTTTGGATAATTTCAAAAAGTTCACCTACAATTTTTGGGGCCAATCCCAAGCTTGGCTCATCAAGCATCAAAAGTTTCGGCTCACTCATTAGGGCTCTTGCTATTGCAAGCATTTGCTGTTCTCCCCCGCTCATTGTTCCTGCAAGCTGATCTTTTCTACTTGCAAGCCTTGGAAAAATTTCATACATTTCATCTCTTAGGGTTTCAAAATTTTCATCATTGTTAAATGCACCCATTCTAAGATTTTCATCAACCGTAAGATTGATAAAAACTCTTCTTCCTTCAGGAACCAGCGATATGCCTCTTTTTATAATTTCATGGGTTTTCAGTTTTGCGATATCAACACCAAAATAATCAACCACACCTTTTTTCTTAACACTATTTACAACAGCATTGAGAGTTGAAGTTTTACCGGCACCGTTAGATCCTATCAAAGTTACTATATGTCCCTCACTAACCCTAAAATCAACACCTCTTACTGCTGCAATAACACCATAATAAACTTCTAAATTTTTTACTTTAAGCATTTGTAAAATCTCCTAAATATGCAGCTATAACATTTTTATCCAAGATAGCATCTGCCGGTTTTCCTTCAAATATCTCTTCGCCATAATCAAGCACAAGAACTTTGTCGCACATATTGTTAACAAATTTCATATCATGCTCAATCAAAAGCACAGTTAAACCATATTCATTTTTGATATTTCTAATAATATTTGACAAATCTTCTGTTTCTATAGGGTTCATTCCGGCTGCCGGCTCATCTAACAAAAGCAGTTTTGGCTCGGTTGCCAAAGCTCTTGCTATTTCAACTTTTCTTTGATTTCCGTAGCTTAAAGCGGTAGCATTATAATCAGCAAACTTTGCTATACCAAATCTTTCAAGTATATCCATAGCTGCGGCTTTCAACCTTTTTTCATTGGAAAAATATCTTGGCAATCTTAAAATTGACTCAAAAAAAGTATAGTTGGCTTGATTATGAAATCCTATTAGAACATTTTCAAGTACGGTCATACTTTTAAAAAGTCTGATATTTTGAAAAGTTCTTGCTATTCCTTTTCTTACTATTACATTTGGTTTTAATCCCGAGATAGATTCATGTAAAAAATAAACTTCACCTTCTGTTTGCTTGTAATTGCCTGTAATTATATTAAATATAGTTGTTTTTCCTGCACCATTCGGACCAATCAATCCAAAAATTTCACCTGATTTTACTCCAAAGCTTAAGTTATCAATTGCAGTAACACCGCCAAATTTCATTGTAACATTTTTTATCTCAAGGATCATTTTTTTGTCCTTTTAAAAATATCTGTTAATTCTTTGTTTCCGAACAGTCCTCTTCTGGCGAAAAGCATCATAACTATAAGCAATATGGAAAATACCACCATTCTCAGACCGGGATGAGCTCCGGTATTATAACCAAAAATATTCATATTTTGATCCAAAAATCTAAGCCATTCACTTCCGCCCATTACAAGTATGGTACCGAGTATAGCCCCGCTCATACTTCCAAGTCCGCCAAGAACTATGATAATAAGAAGTTGAAAAGTCAACAAAAATGTAAATTGATCAGGCGATATAGTTGTAAGAAGTGATGCCATAAGACCACCGCCTATACCTTCAAAAAATGCACTTGTCATAAATGCATAAGTTTTCATCCAAAAAGTATTGACACCCATTGCCGTTGCGGCATCCTCATCGTCTCTTACTGCTTTCATGGCTCGTCCGAATTTGGAATAAATGATATTGATCATTACTATAAAAGTAATAACTGCTATAAAGCCACACCAATACAAATTTGCCACTGAGGGTATATCGTTTAATCCCATAGCGCCATTTGTATATTTTGGATTGTTTATGGCATAAATTCTGATAATAAAACCAAAGCCAAGTGTAACAATAGCAAGATAATCACCTCTTACCCTGAAAACCGGTACAGAAAGTATAAAAGCTATAGCTGTAGCTACAATACCGCTCATTATAAGTGCAGGTAAAAAGGAAGTGTGCATAGCCATTACAATAGGAGCAGGATCTTCAAGTGCAAACATATCCAGCTTATCACTTCCGGGAATTAAAAATAAAGCCGTTACATAAGCACCAATTGCCACAAAACCGTTTGGTTCAAGGGAAAACTGTCCGGCAATTCCGTTTATAAGATTATAACTAAGTGCCAAGATGGCAAATATAGCAATATTATTTAAAATACTAACCGTATACGGATCCAAATGGTTTTGTGCATACCATATAAACCAGATTGTTGCAATTAAAAAAAATATTTGTAAAAAGTGTTTTTTTTCTATTAACATCATAACTCCTTAGAATCTGCTTCTATCCAAATCTTGGCCCATAATACCTGTAGGTTTAAACAGCAATACAAGTATTAGAAAAATAAAAGCAAAAGCATCTTTATATCCTCCAAGATCCGGCATAAATGCAACAACAACTATCTCGGTAAATCCCAAGATAAATCCTCCGACAACTGCTCCCGCAACACTTCCGATACCGCCAAGAACAGCGGCTGCAAAAGCTTTTAGACCTACTATGATACCCATAAGCGGATCAATGGAAGGATAACTTACAGCATAAAATACACCTCCGACTGCCGCCAAGGCAGATCCCAGAGCAAATACTATCATTATGATAAAGTCTGCATTTATACCCATCAGTTTTACCGTAGGTATATCAAATGCCAAAGCTCTGATAGCCATTCCGTATTTTGTTCTATAAAGTATCCAAAGTATAATGGCCAAAAGAATTACTGTAACAAGTGGTACGACAAATACCATAACAGGCATAACGACACTGCCTATATGCACCGTTCCCGTTAAATAATCCGGAGCTGAAAAAGCTCTGGGAACTCCTCCGAACATTACATTAAACAAATTTTCCAAAAAAAAGCTTATGCCAATAGCAGTTATCAACAAAGAAATTTTAGGAGCATTTCTAAGAGGTTTGTATGCTATTTTATCAGTCAAGATACCCACTATGGAAGCACCTATAATTGCTATAATAACCGAAAGCTCAAAAGGTATACCCGCTGTATGAGCCACATAAGCTATAAAAGCACCAACCATCATAATGTCACCATGTGCAAAGTTGATAAGCCTTAGCACACCATAAACCATTGTGTAGCCTATAGCAATAAGTGCATACATGCTGCCAAGGCTAACACCATTGACCATTTGTTGCATAAAAGTTGAAAAGTCCATATCTTACCCTATTTTAAAATGTAATTGTTATCATATCTTAACATTACATAATTATTTTTTAAATTTGAAAGATTTATTATAATTTTTTTAAGTTGTGTAGGAAGCATGTGTATATTGCTCCGAGCTACCGCCCGGAGCAAAAAATATTTATGGATTAACAGTTGTTAAGTAGGCAAATTTACCATTTTTAACAACATTTACTACTGCTGATTTTACAGCATTTCCATTTTTATCTATATTTATAATGCCTGTAATACCATGATAGTTTTTAGTGTTTCTAAGATTTGTATTAACACAAACTTTATCTGTTGGTGCTTTACCCGCATCTATACATTTATTCATAGCAACCAATATCATGCCATATGCATCAGCTGCCAATGCTCCCATAGAATCTGCAGCTTTATGATATTTTGCATGGAATGCATCAACATAAGCTTTAGCTTCAGGGCTTGTTGCCGCCGCTTCATTAAAATGGTCAGTATACATAAAACCTTCGGATGCTTTTCCACCAATCTTAATCAATTCCGGGAAACCAACACCGTCACCGCCTATAAAAGGAGCTTTAACCCCTACTGCTCTTGCTTGTCTTGCAAGAAGTGCACCTTCCGGATAATATCCTGTAAAGTCTATAATGTCCGGATGAAGTGATTTTATAGTAGAAACCTGGGCATTAAAGTCTTTGTCACCAGAGTTGATATAAACAGTTTTTAAAACTTTACCGCCACCTTTGGTGTAAGCTTTTCTAAAAGCCTTTGAAAGACCTACTGAATAATCTTGTTTTGTATCAGTAACTATAACAGCAGTTTTTAAACCTTTGCCAAGTGCATAGTTTGCAGCAACCGCACCTTGGAACGGGTCTATAAAACATGCTCTTGTTACAAATTTTTTACCTTTTGTAACTCTTGGATTTGTTGATGCATGAGTTATCATAGGAGTTTTTGCATTTTCCGCCACAGGTGCCATTGCCATAGAGTTTGAACTTGCAACTTCACCAAGAATCGCAGTAACATGATTTTTATCTATCAATCTTTTTGTAGCTGTTGCCGCTTCTACTTTATCTCCTCTGTCATCAAGCACTATCAATTTGACCGTATCACCGTTTTTAAGCTTATGGTTTTGTGCATAAGCTATATCCAAACCGCCCTTGCTTGTCTGTCCAAATGCTGCTATTGGTCCTGTTAGAGGAAGAACCACTCCTATCTTAACCTCTTTTGCTACCAAAGCACTGCTGATCAATACCGCTGCCGCGGCTACGCTCAAAACTTTTTTCATTAATACTCCTTAAAATTTTTTTAATTAATGTAAATTAATAATACCAAGTTGAAACTTTTATAAAACTTATAAAAGTTTTTATTATAATACTTTTTAAAGAAATTACAAAAATATTACAATTTTACACATACGGACACCTCTACTAATCTGTATAATTTATGTATTATTGGCAACTTAAACACTCTCCTGTCCTGTCTGCGATATCCTGTTCGCTCTCGGGCGACTGGCTTCTTAGATAATATGTAGATTTTATTCCGAGTCTCCAAGCAAGAGAGTATATTTCATGAAGATATTTACCGGATGCTTTTTCCAACTTCATAAAGATATTTAGACTCTGACCTTGATCTATCCACTTTTGTCTTACGGCACCTGCTTTTATGATAACTTTTTGATCAAGATCATATGCAGGAATATAATACCTCCATGTATCTATATTTAGATTTGGGGCACATACGGGTATAAGACCGCTTAAGTTTTCTTCAAACCATTTCTTTTTATATACGGGCTCTATCGTTTGTGTGGTTCCTACAAGTATGGAAATAGAACTCGTGGGAGCTATCGCCATAAGATATCCGTTTCTCATACCATCTTTTTTAACTTTTTCTCTTAACTTGTCCCAATCATAAATATAACCAAACAAACCTCCTCTGTTAGGTGTTAGCTTCTTTGCCTCTTCGTTGGCCAAATCTATAGGAAAAACACCTTTGCTCCAGTTAGAGCCTTCATATTCCGGATATTTACCTTTTTCAATAGCCAAATTAGATGAAGCTTTTATTGCATTGTAGCTAACCATTTCCATAATTTCATCTATCTTTTCAAAATGTTCGTCACTTCCCCATTCTATTTGGTTTTGTGCAAGCATTTGTGCTTCACCCATAATGCCAAGACCTATGGATCTGCTTTTTAAATTTGTCAATTTTACTTTTTCAAGAGGATAAAAATTTAATTCTATAACATTATCAAGCATTCTAATCGCAACAGGCATAATTCTTTCTATATCCTCTTTTGTATGGATTTTTGAAAGATTTATGCTTGCCAGATTGCAGACTGCTGTTTTTCCATCACTTTTCTCTTTTTCAACTATAAAAACTTTTTTATCGTCTATGGTATCCAATGCGGTTATCTTTTTGGCTTTTTTGATGATATTTGCTTCAACTCTTACCTCATCGTTTTCTTCATAGGTTTTGGTTGAACCGTCATCAAATTTTATTTTTATCTTGTAGTGATTCGGGTCTGTATTTTGAAAAATTTCTGTACAGAGGTTTGAACTTCTTATGATACCGATATGTGAGTTTGGATTGACTCTGTTTGCATTGTCTTTGAAGCAAAGAAATGGCATTCCTGTTTCAAAATAACTTAAAAGGACTTTTTTCCACAACTCTTTTGCACTTACATTTTCTTTTATGATAGAATCATCATTTTCATATGCAATATATCTTTTTTCAAACTCTTCACCCCATATATCTGTCAAATCAGGAACATCTAAAGGGTCAAAAAGAGTCCATCTTTCATTGTTTGCTACTCTTTTCATAAAAAGATCATTAATCCAAAGCGCAGGGAAAAGGTCATGTGCTCTTCGTCTCTCTTCTCCTGAATTTTTTCGCAAATCCAAAAAATCATTGATATCTATATGCCAAGGCTCAACATATACAGCTATCGCACCTTTTCTGGTACCCAATTGATCCACAGCAATCGCAACATCATTTGCTATCTTTAAAAACGGTATAATACCGCCCGCTGCATTTTTGTGTCCGTCTATACTGCTTCCTATCCCTCTTACTTTGCACCAGTCCCAGCCTATACCGCCTCCGAATTTGGACAATAGAGCCATCTCTTTAAAACCGTCAAAAATTCCTTCTATATTATCCGGAGTACTTCCTATATAGCAGGAACTTAACTGATGCCTTGGGGTTCTTGCATTTGAAAGGGTGGGGGTGGCAAGCATAACTTCAAATTTGCTAATAAGGTCATAAAATCTTTTTGCCCAACTCATTTTGTCAAATTCATTTTGAGCAAGAAACATCGCTATAGCCATGAACATATACTGAGGAAGTTCTATAGGGCCTCCTTGTCTGTTTTTTAAAAGATACCTATCATTAAGTGTTTTAACCCCAAGATAGGTAAACTGCATATCCCTTTCAGGTTTTATATAGCTTTCAAGTTCATCTATATCATACTTATCTCTTAATCCCTCGATAATTCTGCCCTCTTTCTCGCATGTTTCAAAATACTTTTTAAAAGATGGGTAAGGATTGCCTTTTTCTCCGCCTATGTTTCTTCCTACCTTATGATACAAATCATACAAAAAAAGTCTTGCCGCCACAAAAGTCCAATCAGGCTTGTCAACATCTATCTTGTCAACTGCGGTTTTTATAAGTGTTTGCTGAATTTCTTCAGTTGAAATACCATCACGAAACTGTATTCTTGCATCCAACTCAAGTTCGCTTTGAGAAACATTTTCAAGCCCTGCAACTGCAGATGAAGTATATTTTTGGATTTTTGTTATATCAAGCGGTTCTATTCTTCCGTTTCTTTTTGTAACAGTCAATACTTTAGTCATTTTTAAAAACCCTCTTGTATATTTTATCTATATTTTTAGTATAGTACGAATAGTCAAAACATTCTTTTATCTCTTCTTTGCTAAGCTTTTCTCCAAGCTCTTTGTCGTTTAAAAGATTTTCAAGAAACAGACTTTCACCTTTTTCATTTAGCGGAGATTTGCCCTGCTGTATCTCTTTCCAGACTTTCATAGCATTTCTTTGAACTATCTTGTATGCATCTTCTCTGCTTACACCTTTTTTGGGAAGCTCCAAAAGAACTCTTTGAGAAAAAACAAGTCCGCCTGTAAGATTTAGATTTTTCATCATATTTTCAGGGTACACAACAAGTTTTTCAATAATACCGGTAAGTCTGTCAAGCATAAAGTCAGTAGTCACAAATCCGTCAGGAAGAATAAACCTTTCAACCGAGCTGTGCGATATATCTCTTTCATGCCACAATGCCACATTCTCCATAGCCGGCAAAGCATAACTTCTTATCATTCTACAAAGTCCGGTTACATTTTCACTTAAAATAGGATTTCTTTTATGAGGCATTGCGGAACTTCCTTTTTGTCCTTCGCTAAAGAATTCTTCGGCCTCATAAACTTCCGTTCTTTGATAATGTCTGACAGCTACTGCTATCTTTTCGCAAGATGATGCAAGCAAAGCCAAAGCATTCATAAGATTGGCATATCTGTCTCTTTGAATAACCTGGTTTGAAACAGGTGCAGGCTTTAGTCCAAGCTCTTTACAGACATACTCTTCAAGCTCTATTGGCGCATGGGCTATATTGCCCATAGCTCCGCTTATCTGTCCAACTGATATAAATTCAAGTGCCTGTTCTAAATTTGCAAGATTTCTTTTTATTTCATCATACCAAACAGCAAGAACAAGTCCGAAAGTTATAGGCTCACCATGGATCCCATGGCTTCTTCCCACCATCAGGGTCATTTTATGCTCATACGCTCTTTTCTTTATAGCTTCCAAAAGTTTTTTAACATCCTCTATGATAAGCTCAAGTGAATCTTTCATCTGTAAAGCAACAGCAGTATCTATACAGTCACTGCTTGTCATTCCGTAATGCACCCATCTGCTCTCTTCGCCAAGACTTTCTGCTACACTTGTTAAAAATGCTATAACATCATGTTTTGTAGTTTTTTCTATCTCATCTATTCTTTTGATATCAAATTTTGCATTTTTAAGTATCTTGTTACAATCTTCATCCGAAACAAGACCAAGCTTATTCCATCCCTTTACTACGGCTTTTTCTACTTTTAACCAAGCATCATATTTGGCCTGGGTGGTCCATTTGTTCTTCATCTGTTCTCTTGCATATCTCTCTACCATTTTATGTTTCCTTTTGCTCTTTGTGTAATTAATTATTTTACAAAATATTTGCTTTTGAAGATATAAATTTTATTTTTTATGATAAAAATAAAACAAATTAAGTCAAGAGAGGGGTCAGTTTCTTTTTTCCAATGCCAGCCTTAACCCTAATCCTATCAAAACAATACCGCTTGTCTTGTAAATATATTTTAACACTACGGGTCTTGTCCTAATCCAGTGGGACAACATTCCTGATATTATCGCTATCGAGGATTTGATAAAAAAAGTCAATATGGCAAATGTAATTCCCAACATGAGAAGCTGTATTGCCTCATTTCCTTTGCCGGAAAAAACAAATTGGGGCAGATAAGAAAAATAAAATATTGCCACTTTGGGATTTGTTATATTGGATAATGCACCTTGCCTAAACATTTTAAAATAAGTTGCTTTTGGTAGATTTTTTGTGTTTATGGCATGCTCTTTACTGAGTATAAGCTGATATCCCATATATATCAAATAAATAGTTCCTATAAATTTTACGATATCAAACAATGTTTCAGATGCTAACAGCAAAGCACCCAGTCCGGCCGTAGCCAACAATGTATGCCCAATCAGCCCTGTGCTTACTCCAAAAGCAGTCACAACACCTGCTTTGTGCCCTTGAGTAATTGAACGAGACATTACTAAAATCATATCTTGACCGGGTACCAAAATGATGACCGCAGAAGCCATAAAAAAACTTAATGTAATAATTTCCATATAAATACTCTTTTTAAAAATTTATCATAAAACTATAGTTAAATTCACTCTGAAGCCACCAACCAATTTTATTGGTCCTTATATAAAATATTATGCTTTTTATATCTTTAATTTGATATTTTTACTACTCCTTCTTGCATAAGGGTTGAGTTGAATTATATAATTTATTGTGCATAATTTCAATTAAAATATCTTGTATATCTTTTTGTGATATATTTTTTAATGGCTTATGTATAAAAACTTCATTTTGGCTATTGACAAAAAACAGAGTCGGATATTCATCGGACCAATACATCTCTATTGGAAAACTGTGTCTATTGTCGATATTGACGATAACCGATACTGCATTTTGATTTAATTTATCTATATATGGCTTGTTAAAAAAAACATTTTTGACCAAATTTTTACATTTTTGACAATTGCTTTTTATCAATAAAACCATCAAAACTTTATTCTGTTCTCTTGCTTTTTTTAATGCCTTGTCATAATTGCCCTGCCATCTTATATGATTTGCATAAATCATTGATACGGTAAAAAACATTATAAATATTTGTTTCATTTTGCTATTTCCTTATTGTGATTTTATCATTATAAGAAATATTTTACAATAATCTGTACTGGTCCGTCATACATGGCACTTAATAATTTTCAAAAATATATTGTACCGAAGATTTCATTTGAAGAGTATGCGTGGTTGGATACTATGTATTCCAATAACATTTTTTTTAAAAATAGTTTTATACAATATAGCACCCTTAAATGTTGAATTTGTCAAATTATTATCTTCAAAGATTGCCGAGCCTAGTGCGGAATCATTGAAATTACAATTATCAATTTTTGCATACGAGAAGTTACCTTTCCAGATTCTTGCTTGTTCAAAATCTACATTTTGCAATATTGCATTAACAAATAAAGCACCTTTTATATTGGATTTGATGAATATTGCATTACTCAAATCCGAATTAGTAAAATTTGCTTTGTGTGCAAATATATTGGTGAAATTGGCATGTGATAAATTTGCATCATTTAAATCTGACATACTTAAATCCATACCACTTAAATCTGCATAACTTAAATCACACTTAGGACAATCACCATCTTCTTTAAGTTGTTGAAGATCATTTGCATTAAAGGAAAATAATAGATTTGAATAGATAAATATAAAGAATATAATCTTTTTCATTTTAAAATCTCCTTTTTGCCGGAAATGAATTCTGGCAAAAATTCCTATCACTAAAGCTACGCCTGTCGGCGAGAGAAACAATCATGATTTTTATTTGTGCTTGTGTTTTTTGAAACATGATTATTTCATTTAATAGCCTTAAGTTTTTTAAGAAAGATATTCGGTTTACTACCGCCAATAATTTTATATTTTTCTTTTGCATTTTTATCAAGAAAGAAAAAAACCGGAATACCACGATGCTCAAAACCCTTGGGCAGGGTATCTTTCTGGATATCAAGCAATAAAACAATAAATCTTTTTTTCAAATATGTACTAACTTTTTTGTTTTTAAATACAACATCTTTCATATAATTACATTCGGGACACCATGTTGCAGAATACATCATCATCACTTCTTTGTTTTGTTCTTTTGCTTTTTGTAGTGCTTTATTAAAATTATGCTCAAATTGAAGTTTGCCGGCACACAATACCAGTACCGATGCAAAAAGTAATATTATAAATTTCATATTTTACCTATTTCAATATCTGTTTTGCAAACGAGTGATAAAATTTTTGCTAATTTTCGAATATCTTGATTTGAACAATCTATAATATCAGTTTCTTTTAACTTCTTATAATCTTTTTTAAAGCTTGTAATTTTAAATATCTTATACATGTATTATGAATCCAAATCAGCAAATAGCTCTTCTACATTGTCAAAAGTTTTTCCCTCTCTTGTTTCTAACTCATGTAGAGCTTGTAAAGTATCACTATTTGGAAGTTTTAACTCAAATGGTAAACCTTTGTTGATAACTATCATATTGTTAAAGACATTTATAGCTTGAGAGTAGTTAAGTCCGATTTGGTTTAAAATCTCTTTTGCTTTCACATAATTTTCTTCATCAACTCTTATTGTAGTTTGAGTTTTACTCATGATAAATCCTCGTAGTTTTGTATATTATATCCCAAATAAAATACAAAATCAACATTTTCTGAGAAAATTTTGCTTCTTTTTTCTTGTGCTTTGCACTCTCTGTGAGCTTGTCTTAAGACTCTCTGTGAGAAAAAAAAGAGGAGAGTTTGATATATTGAGAATTTTTGATTTGTAAATTAGGTTTTATATAAAAATGACAGATAACGACCGACTTCACCGATAGCTGTTAAGCTATTCGGCGCTAGGTTTTGTTAGCTATTTTACCAACTATGCAGCAACCCTAAACTTTCTAATATCAACTTCTGTTCCATTTTTCAAAAGTTCATTTGCTTTTTTAAATAGCTCTTTGGTAGTTTTATCATCAACATACTTTTCACCACAATTATCACAGATTTGAGCTGGAACATCTTTAAAAACAATTGTAGAGTTACCTCTTTCTAAAGTAATTGTTGTTGTTCCGTCTTTTGTTTCACCATGTTTACAAATTACACATTTCATTTTTTTATCCTTGATTGATAATTATTTGTCCATTTTAACTCACTTGGTCGATAAACAGTTATAACTATAATATTTTTGTCATCTTTTGCAAAAACTACATGAATAGGCTTTTTTAAATCATCTTTTTCATAACCTAAAATTAAAAAAGATGGATACGGTTTATCATCTGGATACTCTTCAATAATTTTACCATTTTTTATAACTTTTTCTACAACTTCATCTGATATGTTTCTTTCAAACATTCTTTCTATTGCATGAGTTCTGTAAATAAAGTTCAAAAAAGTCCTTTATGTATGTTTTTGTTCATTATTATATCATTTTGTATTAAATTTTCAAGGAAATTTTGTTTTTTTGCTTCTGCTTTGCACTCTCTGTGAGAAAAAAAGAGATGCATTCTAAAATATTATAAATTTAAAAGAAGGTTTGAGAGTAAAAAAATATCAATGTTGTGCTAATGCCGAGCAGAGTGACACTCTGAAGATAAAAGAGAAAGCGGAGCTTTCTTCTTTTTGTCTGAAGAGTGTATAAGAGTGTTCGCTCCTGCGACTTGTTATCCGAACACCTGCGTGCAGGTGGAGGATGACAAGAACTCGCTCTGCTCGGTGTAATCCCTGCACCGCAGGTGCAGGGAT
>Ga0256914_1001440_pt1 | contig 21494 bp, 19 predicted proteins | sample HulkmetaG_FD_191571 | JGI IMG/M metagenome (GOLD analysis project Ga0256914, IMG submission 191571) | Hydrothermal chimney microbial communities from Main Endeavour vent field at the Juan de Fuca Ridge, Pacific Ocean - Hulk | ecosystem: Environmental > Aquatic > Marine > Hydrothermal vents ... | reverse complement strand
TCCCGGGCCAGGAGGAGGCGCCTGCGCCCCCTGTCCACGAGGGCGAAGGCGAACATGCCCCTCAGCCTGGAGGGAAGGTCCAGGCCCCACTCCTGGTAGCCGTGGAGGAGGACCTCCGTGTCGGCCCGGGTCCGGAAGGTATGACCCCGGTCCTCCAGCACCTTCCTCAGTTCCCGGAAGTTGTAGATCTCCCCGTTGAAGGCCGTGACCAGGCCGCCCGAGGCGCTCACCATGGGCTGGTCCCCCGTAACCAGGTCGATCACGGCCAGCCTCCTGTGGTGAAGGCCGTACCAGTCCTCCACCACCTGGCCTCCGCCGTCGGGCCCCCGGTGGACGAGGAGCTTCCCCATTGCGGCCAGGACCTCCCCATCGGGGGGAGGCCCCTGGGGATCGGTCAGGAACTCACCGGTGAATCCGCACAAGGGCTTCCTCCTCCATCTCTTCCAACCTTCGCCTCACGGAGCGGGGAAACCTCCGGCCGGGGCCGGGGGCTCCGGCCAGGACGGCAGGACGCGGGGGCCCTCCCTCTCCTCTCGGGGAAGGGGGGCATTCTCCTCCTTTTCTTCCGCCCGAACCTCCTTTTTCAGGGCCAGGTATTCCAGGACCGTCACCATTCCCACCATCTGGTAGAAAAGATCGAAGTGGGCCCGGTTCAGGAAGGTGGCTCCCACGACGAACCCCACGAAGGAGGCCTCGAACATCTTGGCGTAATCGGCGGTCCAGGGGGGCGCCCTCCCGGCCGAGGCCCGGTTCCGGATCCTCCGCAGGGCGAAGAAGGAGGAGAGGATCAGGGCAAGGAAGCAGAGGAAGGCCGGCGTGCCGCTCTCGGCCCAGATCTGGAGATAGGAGTTGTGGGCCACCCGCCCCCCCTGGGGTGGAGGCCCCGTGTCCCCCCAGACCTGGGGGCTCTCCTCCCAGGCCTCCTGGAAGGAACGCATCCCCACGCCGAAGACAGGGTGGATCAGGACCATCCGAAGGGCCGCCTTCCACGCCTGGAGGCGGCCCATGGCCGAGGAATCCTGCTGGTAGCGCTCGATGGAGGCGATCCGCTCCAGGACGTGCCTGGGGGTGAGGAGGAAGAAGAGGGGGATCACCAGGAGACCCAGGCCGAAAGACTTCCACCGGTGCCGTGACCGCCAGGCGATCACCAGGAAGACCGACGTCATGGCCAGGAATCCCCCCCGGGAATGGGTGAGGAGGATGGTCACCGCCGTGAGGACCACGCTCCCGAAGAGGCCGAGGCGCAGCCACTTCCTCTCCTGGAGGGAACCCAGGTAGAAGAGGAGGGGGATCCCCATGGTGAGGGCCAGGGCGAAGTCGTTGTTGTCCTCCATCATCCCCCCCGGTCCCTGGAGGATGGGGGCCCCTCCGTGGAGGAGCCCGAAGAGTCCCCCCTTGAACCCGAAGAACCCCAGGGAGAGGGCGATGGTCCAGGTAAGGATCTCCAGCCTCCGCCGGGAATCGGTCAGGCCCGTCGTGAGGAGGGCGATGAGGATGATCTTGTCGAACTCCAGGTAGCGCTCCCAGACGAAAGCGTCCTGCCGGTATCCGAAGACCATGGAGAGCCCCACCAGGACCACCAGGAGGAGCATGGTGTAGGTGCGGAAGTCCCGCCGGAAGAAGGGCCTCTCCTTCTCGTTGGCCAGGTACCCCACGATCATCACGATTCCCACGATATAGGAGAACCGCATGGTCCTGGCGAAGCCCCAGCAGAGATCCTGGGCCCTCATGTAGGCCAGCCAGGTGAACACCAGGAGGCCGATGAAGGGATTCCGGAAGGCCGCGGGAAGGCTGCCGAAGACGAAAAGGGTTACCAGCAGGTCCCTCATGGGCGGCTAACCCGTCCGGCCGGCCTTGAAGATCCCGTCCAGGAAGTCCGAGAGGAAGAGGGGCAACCTGGTGGGATCCAGGAAGTAGAGCCCAACCACCAGGGCGACCAGGAGGAAGAGGCCGAGGATCACGCCCAGGACCCAGCGCCTGCGCCGGACGGCCCGGCGCCGCTCCTCCTCGGTCTCCAAGTAGCCCGCCGCTCCCAGGACCGGCACGGGCAGGGCCCGCTCCGCCTCCTCCACCGTCCGGAAGGAGATGCGTAGGATTTCGGTGAGGAGGATGAGGCCGACGGCCGTGCCGACTCCCACGACGAGCCCGATCAGGGCGATCACCAGGTTGCTCGGGTCGTTCGGCGAGGGCGGCGGCCAGGCCTCCTGGTTGACCTCGTAGTACTGCCTGGAATTGAAGAGCTCCAGGCGGCGCTCCTGGCGGGCCACCATGGCCTGGATCTCCTCGAGGCGCTTGCGGGCGCTCCCCTCCGCCTGGATCCGCCGAACGTGTTCCTCGTGGACCTGGGGAAAGGCCTCGCACTGCTTGTCCAGCTCGGCGAGCTGCTCCTTCATCACCTCCAGGCGCTTGCGGGCCGACCGGATCTGGAGCTTCAGGTCCGACAATTCCATCCCCTTTGCCTTCTTGAGGGGATTGGGCACCTCCTTGGAGGAGAGAGCCCCCCTGGCGGCCAGGAGGTTCTTTCTCTGCTCCTCCTTGAGCTTCAGTTGCTCCTCGTAGATCTTCCGCCTGGGGTGGCCCTTCTTCATGAGGGAGAGGCGCTGGCGCAAGCGGAGGATCTCCGCCTCCACGGCCTGGAGGAGAGGATCGTTTCCGGTGGGCCCGGTCAGCTCCACCTCCCTCAGGTAGGGAGGGATCCTGTCGTATTCCTCCTGGAGGGTCCGGAGCTTCACCTCCATGGCCTGGAGGTCGGCCTCGGCCTTCCGGATCTGCGCCTTCAATGCGTCCCGTGCCTTGTAGATCCCCTGGCCCGCCTCCTTGCCGGCGGGATTCACCACCGGGTCCAGCCTGTTGGCCCGCTCGAAGTCGCGCAGGGCGTTCAAGGCGTTGTGCCACTTCTCCCGGGCGTCCATCTCCTGCTCCCTCTCCTTGTCCAGGACGGCCTGGAGACTCCGGCGGAGAGAAAGGAAGCGGTCCTCGAGCCAGAGGGTGCGAAGGGTGTTGGCCATGTCGGCCGCCCGGACGGGGTCCTTGTCGGCGTAGGAGATCCCCAGGATCCCCCCGGCTCCGGGGGTGCCTCCCGAACGGATGGGATAGACCTTGACCCTGCTCCGGACGGCCTCGATGCGGGCCCGCAATTCCGGGTCCTGGGGGTCGGCGGAGAAGAACTCGGGCCACTTGAGTGCCCTGGCGGCCCTGAGGATCATCTTCGGGCTTGCCAGGGTATAGCGGGCGTTCTCCACGATGCCCGCCATGGGGTCCTCGTCGGGCTTGGGAACGGGCCTCCCCTCGAGGCTCACGTCCTTGATCTCCACCCGGGTCTCCGCCCGGTAGTAGCGGGGGATCATGAAGGAGACCAGGGCGCCCACTCCCAGGCCGAGAAGGGCGAGGGGAACGATCAGCCAGCGCCGCCTCCGGAGGATCTCCAGGAGGAACCGGGCCTGGATGCCCGGAAGGCTGAAGTCGAGTTCCGCCATGAGCCTAACCCGGTCCTGTGGGAGGGATCAGAAGATCCCCCCGTAGTAGTAGTCGTTGTTTCCCGTGAGCCAGCGGTAGCTCCATCCCAGGGAGACCAGCCCGAAGGCCGTCGAGAAGAGGCTCTGGAAGGGGTAGGTCAACCTGGAAAGGAAATTGCCCACCGTCCCCAGGAAGGTGGGCGGCACATAGATGATATCGTCCTCCTTGATGTTGATGTTGTAGCCCGAATAGCCCTTCTGGATGATCTCCCTCACATTGACGGTGATCACCTGGGGGTGGGAGGGGTCGGCCCGGATCACCTTCACCTTCCCCAGGTTGGCCACGGGAGTGGGATCCGCCATGGCGACCACGTCCAGGACGGTCATGTCCCCCCTGGTGAAGACCTGGACACCCTTGCGGCGGACCTCGCCGAAGACGAAGAAGACCTTGCCGCCGGTGTTGAGAATCCGGACGGAGAGGTCGATCTTCACCTTGTAGTAGGTGGAGAGTTTCTGCTCGATCAGGCTCTCGATCTGCCGTTCCGTCAGTCCCTCCACGGGAAGGCGGCCCACAAGGGGCACCCAGATGGTTCCGTCGATGGCCACGGTCTGGGCCTGGTTGAGAAGGGAGAGCTCTTCGTCGGTGGCCGCCAGGCCCAGCATGGCCGGGTCGAGGTTGATGTAGATGGTGTCGCCGAAGGCGGCGTAGTTCTCGGCCTGGGCGTCGCCCCGGGCCCTCCTCCCCAGGCCGCCTCCGGGGGGGACGAGGAGTTGCTGGAGTTCCAGGTCTTCATGGACCGAAGAGCACCCCCCGAGCATCCCCGCGGGGAGGCAAAGGAGGAGGGTGAGGAGAAGAAGGGGTCCCGTCCCGGTCATGATCCGCCTCCGTCCGTTCCCCGGAGGCCCGGCGGGGCCGGTGCGGGTCCCCGCCCTCTCACCCCCCGAGCCGCTCACGATACTGCTTTTCATAATACTCCAGGTATTCTCCGCTCTTGACCCGCTTCCACCAGGAGGGATGGTCCACGTACCAGCGGACCGTCTCCTCCAGGCCCTCCTCGAAGTTCCGTTCCGGTCTCCAACCCAGTTCGGCCTGGATCTTGGAGGAATCGATGGCGTAGCGCCTGTCGTGGCCCGGCCTGTCCTTCACGTAGGTGATCAAGTCCTTGGACTTGCCCAGGATCCCCAGGATCCCCTCCACCACCTGGATGTTGGTCCTCTCGGAGTTCCCCCCGATGTTGTAGACCTCACCGGGCCTTCCCGCCAGGAAGACCCGCAGGAGGGCCCTGCAATGGTCTTCCACGTGGATCCAGTCCCTGACGTTGCCCCCGTCGCCGTAGACCGGAAGGGGCTTGTCCTCCAGGGCGTTGGTGATCATCAGGGGGATCAGCTTCTCCGGAAACTGGTAGGGCCCGTAGTTGTTGGAACACCTCGTGATCAGGGCGGGAAAGCCGTGGGTGTGCCAGGCGGCCCGCACCAGGAGATCCGAGCCGGCCTTGGAGGCCGAGTAGGGGGAGTTGGGCGCAAGAGGGGTCTCCTCGGTGAAGTATCCCTCGGGCCCGAGGGAGCCGTAGACCTCGTCCGTGGAGACGTGGAGGAAACGCTCCGTGCCGTGTTTCATGGCGGCGTTCAGGAGGTTCTGGGTTCCCACCACGTTGGTCCTGACGAAAGCCGTGGGATCCAGGACGGACCGGTCCACGTGGCTCTCGGCGGCGAAGTGGATCACCCCCTCCGCGCCCCGGGAGAAGACCGCTTCCAGGGATTGCGGATCCGTGATGTCGGCCTTCACGAACTCGTAGCGCTCGTGGTCCTCCACGTCGGTGAGGTTCTCCAGGTTGCCCGCGTAGGTGAGGGCATCCAGGTTCACGATCTTCCAGTCTTCCAGCTCCTTCAGGGCGAGGCGGATGAAATTGGAACCGATGAAGCCGGCTCCGCCCGTCACGATCAACCTCTTCATTTTCCCCTCTCCTTGGAAGGGGGCAGGATCTCTTCCAGCCCGCCCCTTCTCACCAGGTAGTCCTCCAGGGCCTTCTTCCAGTGCCGGACCTCCATCCCCGTCGCGGCCAGGAGCTTGTCCTTGGAAAGGACCGAGTAGGCCGGCCGGCGGGCGGGAAGGTCCAGGGCCGAGGAGGGGATGGGTTCGATCCGGGTGTGGAAGAGCCCGGCGATCTCCAGGGCCGCCCGGGCGAAATCGAACCAGCTGGCCTCCCCCGTATTGGAGGCGTGGTAGATCCCGGGAGGCGCACCCGATGTGGCCAGGGCCAGGAGCATCCAGGCCAGGTCCACCGTCATGGTGGGACATCCCACCTGGTCGTCCACCACCCGCAGGTCCTCCCCGGCGGAGGCCTTCCTCAGGATGGCCCCGGGGAAATGCCGCCCCCCGGGCCCGTAGAGCCACTGGGTCCGGGCCACCCATGTTCCCTCGGGCCATGCCTCCAGGCAGGCCTTCTCCCCCTCCGCCTTGGACCTCCCATAAACGCAAAGCGGATTGATGGGGTCCTCCTCGGAGTAGGGCGAATTCTTTCCTCCGTCGAAGACGAAGTCCGTGCTGACCATGAGGAAGCGGGCCCCCGCCCTCCTGGCGGCCCGCATCACGTTCAAGGAGCCGTCCCGGTTGACCTGGAAGACCCTCTCCGGGTCCTTCTCGCACCCGTCCACGTCCGTCCTGGCGGCGCAGTGGAAGACCCAGTCCGGCCCGGCGGAGGAAACGGCCTCCTCCACGGCGGAGGCATCCCGGATGTCCACCTCGGGCAGGTCGAAGCCGGAGATCTCCACGCCCTTGCGGGCCCCTTCCTCCAGGAGGGCCTTGCCGAGTTGCCCCCGGCTTCCCGTGACCAGGACTTTCACTGCCACCTCCTCACGGATCCGTCTTGTTGGCCCCGCCCTCGGCGACGAGCCTGGTGGCCCGGTAGAGGGAAGAGATCGTTCCCGCGTCGGTCCACCAGCCGTCCAGGATCTCCCAGGTCATGGCGCCCCGGGCGATGTAGGCGTTGTTCACGTCGGTGATCTCCAGCTCCCCCCTGGCCGAGGGCTTGAGACCCTTCACGATGTCGAAGACCTTCCCGTCGTAGAAATAGATTCCGATGACCGCCAGGTTGGAGGGAGGATTCTCGGGCTTCTCCAGGATCTTCACCACCCGGTCGCCGTCCCTGACGGCCACGCCGAAGCGCTGGGGATCGGGCACCTCCTTGAGGATGATCTTGGCACCCTCGGGCTGGGCCTCGAAATCCTTCGCCGCCTTGACGATGTTCTTCTCGATCAGGTTGTCCCCCAGGATCACGCAGATCTTCTCGCCGTCGGCGAAGTGCTCGGCGAGCCCCAAGGCCTGGGCGATCCCCCCCTCGCCCTCCTGGTAGGTGTAGTGGATCTCCTCCAGGCCGAATTCCTTCCCGTTGCCCAGGAGCCTCAGGAAATCCCCCGCGTTGTTTCCCCCCGTGACGATAAGGATGTCCTTGATCCCCGCGTTCACCAGGGTCTGGATGGGGTAGTAGATCATGGGCTTGTCGTAGACCGGCAGGAGGTGCTTGTTGGTGACCCTTGTCAGGGGATGGAGCCTCGTGCCGAGCCCGCCCGCGAGGATGACGCCTTTCATGGCCTGTTCTCCTTGTACCAAGCCAAGGTCTTCTCGATGCCTTCCCGGAAAGATACGATAGGCCGGAATCCCAGGAGTTCCTCCGCCTTGGTGATGTCAGCCTGGGAATGGGGAACGTCCCCCGGCCTGGGCGGACCGAACCGGGGCTCCACGTCGGCCCCCAGGGCGTCCCTCAGGGTCCGGAAGAGCTCCAGGACGGTGATCCTGTCGCCGCAGGCGAGGTTGATCACCTCTCCCGAGGGGATCTTCCGGTCCATGGCCCTGAGGCATCCGTCCACCACGTTGGCCACGTAGGTGAAATCCCGGGACTGGGTGCCGTCGCCGTCGATCACGGGAGTCTCCCCCGCCAGGAGGAGGCCCGTGAACTTGGCGATGACCCCGCTGTAGGGGGAGTCGGGCACCTGCCTCGGGCCGAAGACGTTGAAGAACCTGAGGATCACGGCCTCCAGGCCGTGGACCTCGGCGGCGGCCTTGAGGGCGAACTCCCCGGCCACCTTGGCGGCCGCGTAGGGAGAGAGGGGCTTCAGGGGGGCGTCTTCCTTCTTGGGCACCCCCGGCACATCGCCGTAGGCGGAGGAGGATCCGGCGAAGACCACCTTGGCCCCCTCCTTCCGGGCCGCCTCGATGACGTGGACCGTTCCCATCAGGTTTACGTCCCAACAGGTGAGAGGATCTTCCACGGACTGGACCACCGAAGGCCTTGCACCCAGGTGGAAGACGCCCTTGCACCCCGTTGCGGCGCCCTTCACGCCCTCCAGGTCCCGGAGATCCCCCTCCAGGACCTCGAGGCCTTCCCCCAGGCCTTCCAGGTTCTCCCTCTTGCCCGAGGAGAAGTCGTCCAGGACCCGGACCCGGTCCCCCCGGTCCAGGAGCCCCCGGACCAGGTGGGAACCGATGAAACCCGCGCCGCCCGTAACCAGGTAGAGTGCCATATTCCTCCCTCTCAGCCTTGGTTCCCCGCTTCCCCGCCTTCGATCTCCCTCTTGAAATACTCCAGAGTGATTCTCAGGCCCTCCTCCACCTGGACCTTGGGTTCCCATCCCAGGACCTTCCTGGCCTTCGTGATGTCGGGCTGGCGGACCTTGGGGTCGTCCACGGGAAGGGGCTTGAAGACGATCTCGCTCTTCCCGCCCGTCAGGTCCCGGACCAGCTCGGCGAACTGGAGGATGCTCATCTCCCTGGGATTTCCGATGTTCACCGGTTCCACCTCGTCCGAGAAGAGGAGCTTCAGGATTCCTTCCACCAGGTCGTCCACGTAGGTGAAGGAGCGGGTCTGGGACCCGTCGCCGAAGACCGTGATGGGCTCCCCCTTGAGCCCCTGGCTCATGAAGGCCGGAAGGGCCCGGCCGTCGTCGAGGCGCATCCTGGGGCCGTAGGTGTTGAAGATCCGGACGATCCTCGTTTCCACACCGTGGAAGCGGTGATAGGCCATCACCAGGGCCTCGGCGAAGCGCTTGGCCTCGTCGTAGACCCCTCTCGGCCCCACGGGATTCACGTTCCCCCAGTAGGTCTCGGGCTGGGGATGGACATTGGGATCACCGTATACCTCGGAAGTGGAGGCCAGGAGGAACCGGGCCTTCCTCTCCTTGGCCAGGCCCAGGGCCTTGTGGGTCCCGAGGCTCCCCACCTTGAGGGTCTGGATGGGGAGTTCCAGGTAGTCCTTGGGGCTCGCCGGCGAGGCGAAGTGCAGGATGTAGTCCAGTCTTCCCGGGACGTGGATGAAGTTGCAGACGTCGTGCTTGACGAAGACGAAGTGGTCCCTTCCCACCAGGTGTTCGATGTTCTTCAGGTTCCCCGTGATCAGATTGTCCATGCAGACGACTTCGATCCCTTTGGCGAGCAGGGCGTCGCACAAGTGGGAACCCAGGAAACCCGCACCACCCGTTACGAGGGCTCTTTCCATGCTTCTTCGACCTTTCTTGGTTCTGTCTGGGAATCACCTAGAAGACTTCACGGCCGGCCCGGCGGAGGCGGTCTCCATCTCCGGGGCCTCTCGAATCACCTGGAAGGGGAGCTTGCGGAAGGCCCGGATCTCCAGGGTCTGGCCCTTCGAGAGGGCGAAGGCGCATCCCCCCCACCGGACCTTCCCCGGCGCCTGGGGCGCGCCGAAGATCCAGGAGAGGCCCTTGGGCCTGGCCTCCAGGCTCTCGCTCCAGGCGAGGCCCAGGGTTCCTTTCCCCAGGGCCTTCACCCGGCCGCCCTCTCCACCCAGGGGGGGAAGGGGCAGAGGAGTGGGTCCCTGGAAGACCGGAAGGATACACCCTTCGTTCCAGCCCAGGTGGATCTCCTTCTTGCGGTCGTGGATGACCACGGGCTTGGGCCCCAAGTTGGCCGCCCGGAACCGCCCCCTCTCGAACCCTAGGGTGAACTGGCACCCCTGGAGATCCACCACGTAACCACCGGGCAACTCCAAGCGGACCAGCCTCTCCGCCGCCTCGGCGAAGAGGGAGTGGAGGGAACGAAAACGCAGGAAGGCGATCCCCCTGTCCAGGCGGACCACCTCCCACCGGGAAGGGGCACGCACGTCCAGGAGGGCCCCGTCGTAGAAGATCTGGAGGGCCCTCCCCCGGTGGCTCAAGGTCACCTGGTAGCCAGGCTCGAGGAGCCGGACCTTCCTCCACCAGGGCAGGATCTCCCAGCCCCGTTCCCCCTCGGCCCGGACCCCGACGATATCGGAATACCGCAAGAGGAGGGAGCGGTCCGGGACGGCGCCCAGGTCGAGGGCCTTCCCCCCTTCCTCCCTGGTCATGGCGATCAGGGCCTCCCAGAGGCCCATGCCCGTTCCGAGCCTCGGGGCCGTTCCCCTGGGGCCGGTGACGGGCATGGCCGGGACGGTCCCCTCGGTGGGGGAGCGCCCCGGGAGGGGGAACCGCAAGGGGCTCTTCCGGGAGGGAGGTTGGACCGCTCCGGGCCGACTTCCCTCCCTGGTGGAACGGGCGGGTCTCTCCGGAAGAAGGGGAAACTGGGCGGAGCCCAGGCCCGCCAGGACCGGCAAGGCGAGAAGGCTGATGAGGCGGGCCCGGACGGCGTCCATCAAGAGTCCTCGTCCACGGGATACTTGGGCCCCGTGAAGGGCGGAGGTTCCGGGCCTGCGCCCTCTTCCTCCCGGTCCGCCTTCTTGGGGGCCTTTCCGGCGAAACTTTCGAAGTCGATCTCCACCTCCACCCGGGCTCCCTCCCCTAGGGGGACCATCTCCTGGAACTTCTCCCGCAGGACCTTCCGGAGCTTTTCGCTGATCTCCAGGATGTTGGAGCCCTCCCGGGCGTTGTAGGCGGCGTGGATCTTCACCCTCTTGGGGCCGGGCCTCATGATGGAGATCTTGCACCGGGTCACCTCGGGGAGTTGTTCCGCCGCCGCCTTGAGTTCGTTCCTGATGGCCTCCACGGCGACCCGGACGCCTCCGCCGGCGCCGCCGTGGCTCAAGATATAGTCTTCGTTCTCTCCGCTCCCCCGCCTGAACACATAGAGCCTGAGAAGATTGAGGACGAAGAGGACCCACCCCACCACCAGGGCCGTCCCCACGGCGTGGCGGTAGGGGCTCTCCCCCCCGAGCTGGAGCCAGAGCCAGGTGAGGAAGATCGCCCCGCCGAGAACGGCCAGGCCGTTCAGGAAGTGGAGGAGCCAGGCCACGAGGCTTCGGAAATCTCGATCCATGGCACGTCAGGCCTCACTGCTGAAGTAACGGTCGATGAAACCGGTGTCGAACACCCCCCGGACGAAGTCGTGGTGCTCCAGGATCTTCCTGTGCAGGGGGATCGTGGTCTTGACCCCCTCGATGATGAACTCCCCCAGAGCCCTCTTGGCGACGGCCAGGGCGTCGGCCCGGTCCCTCCCCTTGACGATCAGCTTCCCCACCAGGGAATCGAAGGCCGAAGGGATCCTGTAACCCGAATAGGAATGGGAGTCCCACCGGACTCCCCGCCCGCCGGGGGGGACGATGAGGTCGATGACCCCGGGAGAGGGGGAGAAGTTCCTCTCCGGGTCCTCGGCGTTGATCCTAAACTCGATGGCGTGGCCCTGGATCCGGACGTCCTCCTGGCGGAAGGACAGGGGCTCCCCGGCGGCGGCCATGATCTGCTCCTTGATGAGGTCCATCCCGGTGACCTCCTCGGTGACGGGATGCTCCACCTGGATCCGGGCGTTCACTTCGATGAAGTAGAACTCGCCCGTCGGGGCCAGGAGGAATTCCACCGTTCCCGCCCCCTCGTAGCCCACGGCCTGGGCGATCCGGACCGCCGCCTCCCCCATCCTCTTGCGGAGCTCCGGATCCACGGCCGGGCTCGGCGACTCCTCCACGAGCTTCTGGTGCCTCCTCTGGAGGGAGCAGTCCCTCTCCCCCAGGTAGACCACGTTTCCGTGCTGGTCTCCCAGGATCTGGATCTCCACGTGCCTGGGCCTCTCGATGAGCTTCTCCACGTAGAGGTCGCCGTTCTTGAAGGCCGCCTGGGCCTCGCTCCTGGCGGCGTGGAAAGTGGCCCGGAGATCCTCCTCGTTCTGGGCGATCCGCATTCCCCTGCCGCCCCCACCGGCCGATGCCTTGATGAGCACGGGGAAGCCCAGCTCTCCCGCGATGGAGACGGCCTTCTCCTCGTCGGCCACGAGGCCCGACGACCCGGGCACGACGGGCACCCCCACCTTCTGGACCACCTCCCGGGCCTTGGCCTTGTTCCCCAGGAGTCCGATGGTCTCGGGGGAAGGGCCGATGAACTTCAGGTTGCAGGACTGGCAGATCTCGGCGAAGTGGGCGTTCTCGGCGAGGAACCCGTAACCCGGGTGGATGGCGTCCACGTTGGCGATCTCGGCGGCGGCGATCAGCGTGGGGATGTCCAGGTAGGGCCGGCTCGTGCCGGCGGGCCCGATGCAGAGGGTCTCATCGGCGAACCGGAGGTAGACGGCCTGCGAATCCTCCTCGGAATAGACCCCCACCGTTTCGATCCCCAGCTCCTTGCAGGCCCGGATCACCCGCAGGGCGATCTCCCCCCGGTTGGCGATGAGTATCCGCTGGAACACAGGTCCTCCCTCCTAGAGGGGCCTCAAGATGAAGAGAGGTTGCCCGAATTCCACGGGCTCCTCGTTCTCCACCAGGATGTCCACGATCTCCACGTCCTCTTCGGCCTTGATCTCGTTCATGATCTTCATGGCCTCGATGATGCAAAGGGTGGTGCCCGCCGAGACTTTGTCGCCCTTCTTGACGAAGGGGTCGGCGCCGGGAGCCGGGGCCCGGTAGAAGGTTCCCACCATGGGAGAATGGAAGATCCGGGTCCCCTCAGGGGCGGCGGGAGCCTTGCCCCCGCCCTCCTTGGCGGGGGCCGCCCCTTCGGGCACGACCTGCATGGGATTCATCTGGGGAGGAGGAGCCGCCATGGGGATCAGTTCCCTGCGCACCTCGGCCTCCTTGAACCGGATCCTGAGGTGACGGCCTTCCTCTTCGATCTCCATCTCCAGGACGTCGCTCCTGGAAAGGATGTCCAGGAGTTTCTTGATCTCTTTAAGGTCCACCGAGGAGTCTCCTTGGATCTTCCTTCCCGGCGTAGGCCCGCATCGGAGGCCTCCCGCCGGGAGGGGAGAGCCTCAACGCTGACATTCCGGACCCGGGAAACTCTTCCCGGACTCTACCTGCCCCCGGACTGCTTCCGGGAAGGAGGTAGGATACATGATTCTCTCCCTGTCCACGACTTTTGTCCCGCCCGGGGAAGGCCGGTAGAACCGGACAGGCCCGGGGAAAGTCCCCTCTCGAGGGAAGACCTGGCAAAGAGTCCCTGGCCTGGTCCGAAAGAAGACGTATAAAACGAAAAGACCAAGCCCGAGGGGCGGGCGGGAGGTTCGGCGAAGATCCAGGTTTCACCGGCCCCCCCGGAAAGGCCGAACACAAGAATGGCTTTCCTGGTTCTCCCGGGCCCGGAGGGTCCCTCCCGGCCTCCAGGCGGTTACCTGCCCGACCCTGGAGTTGGTAGAGGAAAAACGAAGGACATCGAAGGAAGAAAGGATCCGGGGATGAAAACCATGCGGGTTCAGGCGGCCCTGGCGGGCCTTCTCGCCGTGACGGCTCTTTGGACAGGCGGGACGCCCGCCCAGGAGAGGACGGCCGCCCGGAAGGACCCTCTCAAGATCCTCCAGGCCGTGCTCTCCCAGGCCGAAGCCGCCCCCCTTTCCTCCCTGGACCTCCTGGCCCGCCAGGTGGAAGAGGCCTCGGCCGGCAAGGAGGACCAGGTGGCCACGGCCATCCTGGAATCCAAGGCGGAGGGGCCCAAGGCCAGGGTGCTCCGGGCCAGGATGCTCATGGACCTTGCGGCCGACACCTACGCCGCCGAAGTGGTCCAGATCCTCCAGCCCGTGGCGGAGAAGAGCCCCAAGGAAATCCGCCTCCGGGCCCTGGCCCTCCTGGGGAACTCCATCCTGGCCAGGTCCTCGGCGGCACCCGAGGCGGCGGAAATCCTCCTGAAGGTCCTCCTCTCCCCGGCGGCCCCCCCGGAGGTGAAGCTCGCCGCCGCCCGGTCGGCCTGGGCCGTGGGGGATTCCTCCACCAGGCGCAAGGTCAAGAAGGCCCTCCTTCCCTTCCTCCAGTCGGCCGATCCCAAGCTTCGCGTGGCCGGAGCCTTGACCCTGGCCGAGATGGGCGACATCTCCCGGGCCCGCTCCATCCTCCTCCAGATCCGGGACCAGCCCACCCTCCAGGGAAGGCTGGCCCGGGCCTTCCTGAAGCAGGACGAGATCCTGAGAGGGGTGGAGGCCTGGAAGCGCTCTTTCCTCAATTTCTACAAGGGGAAGCTCCTCGAGCCCCAAGGCGGTCCCCAGTCGAAGGATCCCCTGGCGGTGGTCCGGGAGGTGATGGCCAAGATCAAGTGGGGCCACGTGGAGGGGGACAAGCTCAAGGTCCAGGACCTGGTGACGGCCGCCGCCAAGGGGATGTGCCAGGCCTGTGACCCCCATACGGCCTTCATCACGGGCAAGGAGTTCGCCCGGTTCTACTTCGACCTCCAGAGGGACTACGGCGGGATCGGGGCCTTCGTGAACTTCGACGAGAACGACGTCTTCGGCATCACCAGGCCCATCTACGGCGGCCCGGCCTACAAGGCGGGCCTGCGCTCGGGGGACAAGATCCTCAAGATCGACGGCTGGGAGGTCCCCAGGAGCCCGGACAAGCTGGAGGAGATCATCAGCCGCCTGAAGGGGAAGCCCGGGACCAAGGTGAAAGTCTCGGTCTACCGGGCGGGCTGGCAGGCTCCCAAGGACGTGGTCATCACCAGGGCCAAGGTCCAGGTGCCGAGCGTCCAGTCCCAGCTCCTTCCCGGCGGGGTGGCCTACGTGGAGCTGATCACCTTCGCCAGGAACTCCGCCCTCGAGGTGGACAAGGCCATCCAGAGGATGGCCGCCAAAGGGGCCAACTCGGTGATCCTGGACCTCAGGAACAACACGGGAGGCTACCTCCAGACCGCCGTGGAGATCGCCGATCTCTTCCTTCCCCCGGGGAAACTCGTGGTCTATTCCAAGGGAAGGATCACGCCCATCGAACGCCACTTCACCAGGAGGCCCGCCAGGGTTCCCGCCAAGTGGCCCATGGTGATCCTGGTGAACGACCGGACCGCTTCGGCCTCGGAGATCCTCTCGGGGTGCCTGAAGTACTACGGCAGGGCGATCCTCGTGGGAAAACGGACCTACGGAAAAGGATCGGTCCAGCAGCTCTTCCCCCTGCGGAGCATGCCCGACGACGGTTTCGACGACGCGAACCACAACTTCCGCCACGACGAGTGGGAGAAGGTCACCAAGGACTACAACCACAACGGGAAGTTCGATTACGGTCCCAGGCTCAAGCTCACCATCGCCTACTACTACCTTCCCAACGACACCTGCATCAACAGGCGCTACGCCTCCGACGGAAGGCTGATCGACAGAGGAGGCATCGAGCCCGACGAGGTGGTCGAGATGGCCGTGATCCCGGGCTGGAAGTGGGAGGAGATCTTCGACCTCATGAAGAAAGGGGTGTTCCGCAAGTACGTCAGCGAGCACCTGCCCAAGTACAAGGACCTCTTCATGAAACTCGCCCTCGGGGACAGGCGGGACTGGAAGCAATACCCGGACTTCGAGAAATTCTACGAATCCCTCGGATCCCACCTGGACAAGGACGACGTGAGGCTCTGGATCCGGGTCGCCGTAAGAGAGGCCGTTGCGGACATCCGGGGCAAGGCCTTCCCTGGAGGGAGGATCCTGGGAGACTACCAGGAGGACCTCCAGCTCCAGACGGCGTTGAAGAAGATCCTGGCCGAAAGGAAGGTGGACTGGCACGGCATCGCCGCCTACAGGGACACCTTCCTGGACAAGAAGACCGCCAAGAAGCAGTAGCGCCCGGCGCCGGGGAAGGCCCTTCTCCGAACGGCCTTCCCTGAAGGCGGGGCGGGTTCCGCCCCCTCTCCAGGGGAATCCCCGCCTTCGGGGGAGTCAGAGGATCCGCTCGATCCGTCTTCTGCGGGAGGGTTCGGCCTCCGGGATGGAGCCTCTTCCCATCAAGGGAAGGAAGACCCCCCGGAAGCGGGTGAGGAACCTCTCCACGGCCCGGCCCGTGGCTCCCTCCAGGGAGGGCCCCTCCCGGGAGAGAAGCCACCTCAGGATCTCTACGGGCCAGGCGGCGCAACGAAAACCCACCGTGGAGGCCCATTCGTTCCAGCCTTTCCTGGGCGAGAGCCTTCCCGGGATGGTGTGCCCCACCCGTTCCATGCGGGAGGCGTAACTCCAACCCATCCAGGCCCAGGGGCGGCGGATCCGGTCCCACTCGGCCCTCCCCAAGGGAGCCAGGAAGGGCAAGAGGGGCTTCCACCAGGAGAGGCCTCTCCGCGGAAGGGCCCAGACCGCCCCCTCCAGGGAGAAGCGAAGCCCCAGGGAGGCGGAAGGGTCCTCTTCCTCCAGCCCGGCGCCGGCCCCCGCCCCCCTGGGGGGGGGAGAAAGGGGCAGGCGGACCCACTCGGCCACGTTGCCCACCAGGTCGTAGATCCTGGTGCCCCTGGTGGCTCCCAGTTCGAAGGTCCCCACGTCGGCCGGTCTTCCCAGGCCCAACTCGGCCGTATTGCACTTGAGTTCGTCCCAGTGGGCCCGGTCGAACTCCTCCCCCCAGGGGAAGGACTCCTTCTTGGCCCCCCTGATGCCCACGGCCCATTCCCACTCCTTGGAGAGGGGAAGACGCATTCCACGCCAGTGGGCGTAAGAGAGGGCCTGGCCGGGAGAAACCCTGGTGACGGGCCGGTCCTCCTTCTCGGGGACGGGCCCCTTCCTCCCGGCCCAGAGGATCCGCAGAGGTTCGGGGGGGCGCTTTCCCTGGTGGGCCAGGTAGGCGGCGAACTGCCCCTGGGTCACCTCGAAACGATCCAGGAAGAAGGACTCCACCCTGCCGCCCCCGCCCTCCAGGAAGGCCAGGAGGCGGAGACCCTCCACCCGGGGATCCACCTTCCCGGGAGGAGAGGGCTCCTCCCTCCCGGTGCAACCCGGCGCCCAGAGGCTCAGGCAGAGGACCGCCGCCACGAGAAAGGGCCGCTTTCCCGGCGGGAAGCGACCCTTCCGAGGACGGAACGATCCGGGATGGGGGCTACTCTTTCCCAAGGATGAGGATCTCCACCCTCCGGTTCCTTCTCTTGGCCTCGGGCGTATTTCCCGGAACGCGGGGACGGAACTCTCCATAGCCCGCCACCTCCATCCTCCGGCGGGGCACGCCGCACTTGGCCAGGAACTCCGCCACGGAGACGGCCCGGTTGGCGCTCAGGTCCAGGTTGCTCCGCCAGTGACTCTTGCGGATCGGGTCGGTGTCGGTGTGGCCGGCGATCCGGACCCGGAAGCCCTCCCTTTTCAGGACCCGGGCCACGCGCCGCAAGGTGGCCTTTCCCTCGGGAGAGAGCTCGGCCTTTCCAGAAGCGAAGAGGACTTCCCCCTGGATGGAGAGGGAGACGCCCTCCTTCCCCTGGATGACCTCCACGTTGGGGCCCAACTCCCCCACGCCGCCCAGGCTCTTCTTCAACCGGGCCACCAGGGCATCCAGCTCGGCCTTCCGGGCCTGGATGGCCTTGGCGTCCCCCAGGAGGGCCTGGGCCTTTGCGAGCTTGTTCTTGAGCTGGTCCCTGTCCCGCTCCACCTCCTGGATGTAGCGCTTGCTCTCTTCCAGGGCCTTCTCGGTGTTGCGCAGGGCGTTGTAGGTGCGCAAGTAGGAATCCCGGCTCACGCAGGAAGACAGAAGCCCCCAAGCCGGCAAGGCCAGCATCAGGAGCGCCAGCGACTTCTTACCCATGGATCTCCTCCCTCTGGGGCCCCGGGGGTGACCCGGGGCCCGCCCTGCCTCACTTGACCATGTTGGCCAAGAAGCTCGTCAAGTCGTTCACCTGGGCCTTGGCGGCGGCCATCAAGGCAAAGATGCCGTAGAGCATGATCACCGCCGTGCCCACCAGGAGGACCCGCTCCCAGGTGGATTCCTCGTCGGCCTTGGCAGTCTCATCCCTGCGGACCCGGGTCCTGGCGCGGGGAGCGGCGGCCCTGGCCCGGCGGCCCGGCTTCTCGGCCTTCTCCTCTTCCTGGGCAGGAAGCTGGATGTCCTCTTCCAGGACCTCCGGCTCGGCCTCGAGGAGGGTGTCCTCTTCGGAGATCTCCGCCGTGGCCATGCCCTCGTCCACCCCTTCCTCGTCCACGAAGAGGAGCTCTTCCACTTCCTCCCCGCCTCCGGTGCGGGCCTTGGAGGCCAGTTTCTCCACCTCTTCCCTGCGGAACTTCACGGACTCACCGTCGCGAATCCCCCGGATCTCGCCCTCGGACATGAGCTTCTTCAGCTCGGCGCTGCGCATGTTCAGCTCTTTCAGGGCGTCTTCGAAAGAAATGTAGTCTTGTGACACGGTTACCTCCTGAGGGTAGATCTCGCTCGTTTCTGCTTCCTTCCGCCGGAGTCGGGCACCGGCTCAGTCGCCTCCCGGCCCCCGGGAGCCTTTCCATCCCGAGGTCCTTCCGGACCGGCCGGGGAGAAGGCCTTTCTTCTGAAAGATAGCCCGTAATTCCTTGTAGGACACCTCGGAATCATCGTTGTAGGACTCAGTTTGCAGGTCAAGGTCGATCTTTCGTGCCCCAACCCAGACCACTCGGCGGGAACTCTTCGCCCCGCCCCGGGCCTCGTAGACCGAGAGGACCTTGGCCTTTGTATCGATCACGTACAGCACCGAGGTGCCCACGCCGTAGTCTCCCGTGACGGCGATCATGTCCCCGTTGGCCGCCCCCGAGGAAAACCGGGTGGATGAAGTGGGGAGGACCTGGGTCTTGGGGGGAGGGGGAGTCTTGGGGGCGGGCTTCACCGGAAGCCTCCTCCCGGGCACCCCCTGGGATTCCATCACGTTGAACTGGAGCCCCGCCAGGAAGAGAGTGGTCCCGGCCAGGACCATGATCACCAGGTTTTTGGCTCGGTCTTTGTCCATCGTCGAACACGCACCCTTCCCCTCTCACGCCACCCCGGGGCGGGCGAGGAAAAGAGGATCATATAGGGAAAGAGGGACTTTCGGGAAGGGGGTCCCCCCCGGGGAGGATCAAAACCGCTTCCACTCCCCGACGATCTCCTCCCAGAGGTCCTGGACCGTCACGATCCCCAGGGCCCTCCCCCCCCCTCCCCGGACCAGGGCGATCCTGGAACCCTTCCGCTGGAGGAGCAGGAGAGCCCGGTCCACGGCCATCTCCGCCGGGAGTTCCTCCAACCTCCGCAGGTGGGCCCGGATGGGGGCTCCCGGCCTGGGATCGTAGAGCACGTCCAGGAGGTAGACGTAACCCTCCAGGCTCCCTTCCCCGCCGCCCCCCCGGACGGGGAAGCGGGAAAAGGGCCTCTCCCTCGCCCAGGCAAGGAACTCCTCCTTCTTCCAAGAGAGCTCCGCCATGGCCACCTTGTCCATGGGCACCAGGACGTCCTTCACCTCCACCCGGTGGAGTTCCACGAGCCTCCCCGCCAGCTCGGACTGGACCCGGGAAAGGACTCCCTTCCCACCCTTTCCTCCCAGGAGGACCTTCAGGCCCTCCTTCCCCGCAAGGGGAGAGAGGACGCCCCCCGCGCCCCGGGCCAGGCGGATGGCCACCCGGGCCGGAAGGGCCAGGACCAGGGTGAGGGGAGAGAAGAGAACCCCCGCCAGGGAGATCCCGTAGGAGAGCTTGTAGGTGAGGCTCTCCGCCTTGGCCCTGAAGAGGACTTTGGGAATCACTTCCCCGAAAAGGAAGAGCAGGGGCGTCAGGAAGAGCGTGTTGAAGAGAAAGACCCACCCCCGTCCCTCCCCCGCCCCGGCGGGAAGGATCCTCTCGAGGAAGGCCTCCCCCAGGTGGGTGGCCAGGTCCACCGACAGGTTGGTTCCCAGGAGGACCACCGCCATGAGCCAGGCCGGCCGGGCCAGGTGCTGGAGGAGCCGGCGGGCCGCCGGGTCGTTTTCCTCGGCCCGCAATTCGAGGCGGAGCTTGTTCAGGGAGTAGTAGCCCGTCTCCATCCCGGAAAAATACCCGGAAAGGAGTACGGCCGTGAAAAGCCCGAGGAAGAGGAGGAAGGTCATCGTTCCTCCTCCCCGGGCCCGGGCCCGCCTTTCCCCCCGCCCTCTTCTTCCAGGCGGGTCATCTCCAGGAGGACCACCCGTTTCTTCCGGACCTTGAGCACCTCGAAGAGGTAGGGGCCGAAGCGGGCCCGGTCCCCCTCTGCGGGGATCCTCCCCAAAAGCCAGGCGGTCAGTCCGCCCACGGTCTCCACCTTGGCGGGGATCTCACCGTCGGGGAGGAAGCGCTCGGCCCACTCCCGGGCGGAGAGGGTCCCCTCGATGTGCCAGCAGTCCTTTCCTACCTGCCGGATCTCGTCGCCGGGCTTTTCGTATTCTTCGCTCAGCTCCCCCACGATGGCCTCGGCCAGGTGCTCCGCAGAGAGAAGCCCGGCGAGACCCCCGTATTCGTCCACGGCGAAGGCGAAGTCCACCCCTCCCTTGCGGAACACCTCCAGGGCCGCCTCGAGCCTTGCCACCTCGGGAACCGCCGGCAGCTTTCGGATCCTGTCGATGAGGGGGGCCCCGTCGTCCTCCAGGAAGATCCTCCTGGCCGTAACCATACCAAGAGCCCGGTCCAGGTCCCCCCGGAAGACCACCGCCCAAGGAAGGGCCTTCTCCATCATGAAGGTCTTGATTCCCTCGATCCCCTCGTCCAGGTCGAAGGCGGGCAGATCCACCCTGGGGATCATGACCTCCCGGACCTTGAGTTCCCCCAGCTCCACGACCTCCCGGAGGAGGGCGGCCGTCCTGGAGTCGAGGCCGAAACGGCCCGCCTTCCCGTGGATCACCTTCGCCACCTCGGGAGGAGTGAGGCGCCGCTCCTCTTCCCCCTCCCGGGCCAGGTCCCCCAGGAACCACCCCGCCACGGCGGCGAGGAACTTCCTCGGCGGCCCGAAGACCAGGTGGAAGAAGGAGAGGGGAGGGGCCACGACCCGGGCCGCCCTGAGGGGCATCCCCATGGCAAGGGTCTTGGGGACGATCTCGCCCAGGACCAGGAGCAAGAGAAGGGCCCCCAGGGTGAGGCCCGCCTTCTCCCAGAATCCCTCCAGGTGTTCCAATGTGGAGGCGGCAAGACTGAAATAGAGGACGTTCACCGCCAGGTTGCCCAGGAGGATCGTGGAAAGGAGGGAGCCCGGATCCTCCAGGAGCCTCCCGATGATCCGGTCCAAGGGATTCCTGCTCCCCGGGAAGCTCTCCTCAAGCTCGGGCGGGAGACTGAAGAAGGCCGTCTCGCTCCCCGAGAAGAACCCCGAAAGGAGGAGGAGGAAGAGCATCGCACCGAGCTGGAACTCCAAGTCAGGCCTCCTCTCCCTGCGCGGCCGGCATGGTGAGGATCACCCGGCAGCCTCTCCCGGGGGAAGTATCCATCTCCAAGGTGCCCCCGTGGTTGCGGACGATGGCGAAGGCGATGGCCAGGCCCATGCCCGTCCCCTTTCCGACATCCTTGGTGGAGAAGAAGGGGTCGAAGACCCGGTCCGCCAGGGCGGGATCCATGCCCGGGCCGTCGTCCTCCACCACGGCCCGGACCGCCGCCTCCTCTCCGGCGGAAGAAACCCTCTCCACCTTCACGGCGAGCCTGGGCCCGAAACCCCTTCCTTCCGTCCGGATTCTCTCCTCCAGGGCGTCCAGGCCGTTCACGAGAAGGTTCAGGAAGACCTGCTGGAGTTCGCCGAAGTCCCCCCGGACCAGGCAATCCTCGCCGGTCACGACCAGATCCACCCCCAGCTTCCCGGCCCGGTGCTCCACGAAGGCCGCCGCCTTGGCCGCAGCCTCCAGGAGGGAGAAGACCGAGGGCTCGACCTTCCTGGGGGCGAACTCCAGGACCCGGCGGACCGTTGCGGCGATCCGCTCCAGGCCCTCCTCGATCAGCTCCAGGTACTCCAGGACCTCGGGATCGGAGGGGCACTTCTCCTTCACTCTCCTCAGGGCGTT
>Ga0256914_1001439_pt1 | contig 21502 bp, 19 predicted proteins | sample HulkmetaG_FD_191571 | JGI IMG/M metagenome (GOLD analysis project Ga0256914, IMG submission 191571) | Hydrothermal chimney microbial communities from Main Endeavour vent field at the Juan de Fuca Ridge, Pacific Ocean - Hulk | ecosystem: Environmental > Aquatic > Marine > Hydrothermal vents ... | reverse complement strand
GATACCTTACTCCTGTACCTACACTATTATAAAAGTGTTCAGTATAACTATCTTGATCAAGAGATAGAGTTGAACTATCATAAAAACCAACTAAACTAAACTTATCAAAAATTTCGTATCGAACTTCACTTAAAATATCCAATAAAGAGACACCACCCAAAGCAACACCTTCAGAATCTTTCTCTCCTAATTCTTGATAATTATAACCTCTATTTGTAAATGATCCACCAGAATAAAACCTCTTAAAGATAGGAACACTATCACTAATACGACCTATTCTTGTTTTAATACCAAAGGTAAGTTTTTCATGATATGTCTTGATATAACGAAACTCCAAAAGAGATTTTAGATAGTTAAAATCAGATCCCAAAACCATAAGAGAATCTTCTATATATAGATCAATATAATAACCATTCTTTGCATTTACCATAGAATCCCTTCTATCAAGTAAAAGACGATAAAAGAGAGAGTTAATAAAATAGTTTCCTGATTCATTTTCAGTGTCATCTATTTTGGATTTAATAAAACTTCTCTCACTTAAAAGTCCAGCATAATGATCTAGTTTATATGATCTCTCATCATGAACTCTTTTACCAAAAGTCAAACGGTTTTCAAACAATTTCTCTTCATAACTTTCATAATTATAATTAGAGTAAGAGGTTCTATTTTCTAATGTAATTTTTTCTAAAATAGGAACAATAATACGAGGATTATAAAAAAGGTTATAGATTTCATACCCCTCCTGCGAAGCTAGAACTCCAACATCAAGTACTTTTAAATTTCCTAAAAAATTTTTATCAATCCATGAAAAAGAGCCTCTTGCTCCTGTATCTGTGTTGTATCCTATTGAACTTTTGAGAAATTTTGTCTCACCCTTTTTGAGCTTAATATGAATTGGCAAATTAGTTTTATTACTCTCCAAACCTGGTTCAATGAGAATATAATCATAAATTCCAAGCTCATATAATCGATCATAAGTATCTTCAATATCTAAAATGTCAAAAGGTTTTCCCTCTTTATATACAATCTGCTCACGGATAATATCCTCTTTAACATTTGTACGCCCCTCAATAGTTGTATTACCAAAATTATAGGTTCCATTCTTATCTACCATAAAATTAAGTCTTACTTGGTAATCTTCCAAATCAACATAAGCTTTGGCATCAAAACCATATTTAGGGTGGGCATTCTCTAGCATATTTCGCTCAATTGCAGCTTTACTACTCTTAAAAGCATCTGTCGTAAAGATATCCCCTTTTTTAAACTCTACAAATTTTTTCATATCTGAGGAGGGTTTTACAACAATAGAGTGCACTTTAATAGGCTTATTTTTTTTAATCTTTAATATAATTTTATCAGGTTTAATTTCATGATCAATAGAGACTTTATAATAACCAAAAGATTGAAAATAAGCTTTAAGTAACTTCTTATACTCATCTATCTCTTTATCATTAAATATTGGATCAGCCCGCCAAGGGGTATAAAATGGGGGATATTTTTTGCCAATTGCTTCATAAAGTTTTCCGCTAGAGAAAGTACCAACCAAGAAGTCAATACCCTCTCCTGTAAACTCAACTGTCTTAAACTCTTTAGCTTCTAAAGATATTAGAAAGATAAAAGCTAAAAAAGTTATTTTAATTAATTTTTTTACATAATTCATGCAATAATTTTAACATGAGAAGCCCTAAAAATCAAAGATATCATCTAAAACTTCAACCTCCTCCTCTTCACTCTCTTTTATAAAGCTTGAAATCATTGTAGCGTTTGATAAAATAGAGCTATCCAAGAAATCTATACTAGGAGCTCCCTCAAAAAATAGTTTTTCAACCCAAAGACGCAAATCTCTATTGAAACTTTCACATAAAATTCCAATATCTTGTGCTTTTTCTTGAAAACTCTCTATATTATTTTCAATATCATCTGCCAACACTTTTAGAGAGTTGGATATTGCATATGTTTCATTGTACATTGTAAGAATCTTAGAAAATCTTCGAATATAGCCTGACAATAACATAATATCACTTTCACCCATTCTTGAACCACCTAGAAGCACAATCAAAGATTGAAGTTCAGAGGTGATTGATTCGAGTTCAGCTATATCTTCACTATCCATAAAATCATAAGTTTGAAGAACGATATTCTCCTCCTTTGGTACTTCAACTTTTGATAACTGCTCCTTTGAAATAGATTGAATTTCATTATTATCTTCTTCATCTTCATGAGTGATAATATTCGATTCACTCTGTTTTAAAAATTGAAAAGAGATTTTATTACCCCATATTTTATAAATAGCTTGAGGATAATTTTTGCTGATAAGTTTTTCTATGATCTCTTGCTTTAACAATATTATATTGTCCATAGTAAAAAAGAATGAGCTATCATTCTCTTCTAAAAAGATAGAAAATTGAAATTTATGTTTTACTTGATAAATACCTAAAGCGTATAAAAATCTTATAAAATCTGAAAAATCTTCACTATCAGGAAAATTTCCATCTAATAAAAAATACTCCCAAAATTCACCCAATGCACTTTCACTACTAACAGAAAAAACAGTTTTTCTAAAATATACATTATTTTCCAAAATATTTTCAGCATTTACATTATAAGAGACCTTTTTTCTACTCTCAATCAACCTTAAGTAATTTGACATTCTTTTGATAAAAAGATCGCTATTTATTGGTTTAGTAAGATAATCCTCAGCTCCAGCAGAAAGAATAGCATTTTTATGTTCATTATCACTCAATGCTGAACATGCAATAATAAGAGCATTAGAGTCTTGAGCTCTTATAACGCTAGTGGCTTCAATACCATCCATATTAGGCATCATAATATCCATAAAAATAATATCAAATTTATCATCTTTACACATTTGAACCGCTTCAATACCATCTTGAGCATAAAATAATTCTAATGAAACATCCTCTTGATCCTCTTCAAAATCTTCCAAAATAAACTGTAATGTTAATCTATTGTTTTTATTATCATCCACTATTAAAATTTTTTTCATTGTTACCTATTCTCCTATATTAAATGTTAACGTAAATTTTGAACCACCTAAAGAGGCAGAATCTTCAAGAGAGAGATCAATATTCATACCTTCACACAAGAGTTTTACAAAATGCAAACCTACACCTGTACCTTTTGAAGCCCTTTTTATATCACCATCATCCTCTTGTTCATAAAGTTCAAAAATCTTATCTTTTTTCTCGATACCTGGACCATTATCTTCTAATACCAATTGCAATTGATCATTTTCCAATATTCCATAAATAGAGACCTTTTTATTACTATATTTAATTGCATTAGATAAGAGGTTTGAGATGATTTGCATCACCCTTGTTTTATCAAAAATTAATATTTGATCCAAATTCTCCTTATCCATCAAAATTTCAACTTCACCTTCATTGATTAAGCCATCAAACTTTAGTAAAAGTCCTTCAATCAACTCTAAAGTTGTAAATCTCTCTCTTTTAAACTCTAATTTATTTGATTTCAGGCGTGAAAGATCTAATATATTTATAATAGTTTCAAGCATATCATTGCCATTCTCTTTAATAACACGCATCATCTCAATTAGAGACTCTTTTTTTGGTGTATCAATCTTTTGTAATCTTTTAGATGCACTCTCAGAAAAGTTAATAATGGCATTTAGAGGAGTTTTGAGTTCATGTGTAAATACCACCAAAAATTCATCTTTGGTCTTATTCATAACACGATAATGCTCTTTTTCCATCTCTTTTTTCTCTTTCTCTTTTTGAATGACTTTTCTACCAGCTTTTACAAATCCTGTAACATCTTGACGAATAGCAATAAACTCTTTTAGATTTCCATTTTGATCCATAATAGGAGAGATTACAGATTCAACTATATAATCTTTACCACTTTTTGAGAGATTTTTAATTCTACCTCTCCACACTTTTTTGGCTCGTATTGTATCCCATAAATTTTTGAAGATTTTACTATCTGTATCAGGATGTCGTACAATATTTTGAGGCTCACCCAATAACTCTTCTCTACTATAACCAGAAATTTTACAAAAGTTATCGTTGACATGAGTTATATAACCATAAAGATTAGTTTTAGAGACAAGAAAACTTCGATCTATTGCATCTGTATATTCATCTAAAACTTGTCTATTTTCAAGAGCTAATCTTTGAGACTCTTGTTGCATATAAAACTTATGAATAATATTTAAAAAATCAATCTCATCTATTGGCATAGGCAAAAATCTATCAATAAGACTAATACTCATTAAAGGTGAAAAATCTGTAGTTTGATCCAATGGATAAGCAATAATAATTGATATATCCTCTCTAGCTTTTTTGATATCCAAAATTATCTTTTTAATCTCTTCATTAAAAGAGGAGAGTGAGATTAGGACAAGATTAAACTTATGTCTATTTAACAACATAAAAATATCTTCCCCAAAAGAGAGTACCTCTGTACCATAATAAGATGATTCTAAACGGGTTATAATATTATCTCTTTGTAAACCTTTTTCACCAATAACTAGAGTCGATAAATTAAATTTTTTAATCATTAATATATTACCCTTAGACCTCTTCTAATAAAAAACCATCTATCGTTATAGCGTATGGTTTACTCTTATCTCCCAAAATAAATTGACACTCATGCAGAGTTTTAAAACTAAGCAAAATTTGTATTATTGCGGTATGCATATCATTACAATTTTTCAAATCTATACTAACACCAGAGTGAGAATTTTTTTGTAAAAATATTCTCAAATCTGGAAGTTCATCCTCAAAAACATTCCCATCAAAAAGGGCTAAATTTCCATTATATTCTATTGCCATCTTAAACTACCTACCCTTCTTTTAATTCATAACATTTTCTAAAATAAGATTGCTATTTATAGAGTCACTCACTTCCCACAAACTAGCAGGATCGATAATCATGATAATTGATCCATTACCAAGAAGTGCTGTTCCTCCAATCATTGGATGATTTGCCAAAAGACCCTTCATGGGCTTTTGCACAACATCAAGTTGACCTAGTAGTTCATTTACAACTATAGCAATTTGATTACCCCTAACATCTAAAACAACTAATGATATAGACTCCATATCCAAGCTATCTATATTAATCATATCTCCTATCGCAATAAGAGGAATAATTGCTCCACGAATATAGACATAATACTCATTATTTAGCTTTGTAACACTATCTTTAGAGACTTTGACTGTCTCATTTACATTCTCCATAGGAAAACCATAATTCATGCCATTCATAGAGACATGTAAAAGAGTTGTTACAGCCAATGAAACAGGAATACTCATAATAATTTTGGTACCTTTTCCCATCTCACTCTCAAGTAAAATAGTTCCACCAAAACTCTCTATAGATTTTCGTACAACATCCATACCAACACCACGACCACTATACTCACTAATCTCATCAGTAGTAGAGAGTCCTGGCAACATAATAAGATTTAACTTCTCTTGATCACTCATTGCATCAAGTTTTTCAAGATCAATCAAATTATTTTCAAGAACTTTATTAATAACCCTCTTTGCATCAATACCATTACCATTATCAATAATCTCTATAATTACTTGATCAGATTGAGGATAGGCATTCATGATAATTTCACCAGATTCTGGTTTACCCCTCTCTCTTCTTACTTCAGGGGATTCAATACCATGATCTAATGAATTTCTTACAATATGAATAAGAGGATCAGCCAACATCTCAATCATATTTTTATCAAGTTTTGTATCACCACCATTTTGTACCAATTTTACTTTTTTACCAAGTTTTTTGGATATCTCTCTAACCAATTTTGGATAACGATCAAATACATAAGATATAGGTAACATTCTCATAGACATAGTCAAATCTTGTAGTTGATTTGTCAAACGATCAATAAAAGAGTACTTCTCTAAAATAGCTCGTTTTGTCACTTCTGCACTCTGATGATCAACTGCTTCAGCCAAATATGGCAAAGAGTTTTTGGCAACCAAAATCTCACCAACAACACTCATTAATTTATCAATAGATGCTTGTTCAACTTTTACGACTTTACCTACAACATCTTTTTTTGTATCCTCTTTAGGCTCTCTTTTTGCAGAAGGAGAACTTTTCTTAATATTTGTATCATCTTTTTTTGGCTCTTCTACTATAGGTTTAGAACTATCTTGTATAGTATCTTTTTGATCTACTTCAATTTTTATACCATGATCATAAATTTCTGAAATACTCCTTAGCAATGATTGTGTATCACTACTCTCAAGTTTGAAATCTTTGCCAAGTACACTAAAACATCTCTTTACGATAGATATAACTCTCTTAGTACTCTTTTCATCACCTAAATATTGTAACTGTTCACACTGTTGAGACAAAATCAAAGAGACAATCTCTTGATCAACACCATCCAAAGCATCTGATGAACTCTCATCTTTGTTATCCACAGTAGATTTATCTTTAGTCTCAATCTCATCAGCAACAAAAGTAATCTCTTCACCACTAATATTGGCAAAAAATGGTTCTAATTTAGGATAATCATCAATAGAGATAGAATCAAACATTACAAGTAGGCGTTTTAAAATAACATACTCTTGAGTTTTGGAATCTAAAAGCTCCAACGCATGAGTAATCTTCTCTTTGATCTCTTGGGTATTTTTACTCTCTAAAAGAGATAACATATTTTGAGAAAACTCTTTAAGAAAGTTAACTTTGACACTCTCATATTTATCACTTACAAGAGCCGAAGAGATTGAAACAGGATAGAGTAAAATATCATCTATAAAGTTATAAAGAGCATCCTCTATCTCTTCATAAGTAGCATAAACTAATGCACTAATTTTTAGATAAAGTTCCATGTTGTCATCTGCATTTGAAATTACAGTAGAAGCATCTTCTCTGCTAATACTTGTAGCGATAGACAATAATTTCTCTTCCAATAAAGAGAGAGCATATATGGGATCATTTCCAAAAGCCATACAATCTTTGTCTATATCAAAAAAGATAGCATAGACTCTTCTATCTTGAAGATTATCACTATCAATCTCTACTTGATCATACACCAAGGAGGCATCCAATTTAGAAAAAGAGAGACCTTCAAAGTTGAAAATTGAATCTAAATTTTCACAAAATGAGAGAGGAAGGATAAACTTCTCCTCTTCAGATTGATCAATCCCCATCATCTCATTTAGATAAGCCAAAATTCTAGAAGAGACCTCTTCATCTCCAGCAACAACATCGCCACTCTCTTCAGCAGCATCAACAAGATTCAAAACCTCATCAAATGCATCATAAAGTGCATCCAACATACTCTCTTTATACTCAAGTTTATTGGCTCTAAGTTGATCTAAAAGATCTTCTGCTTTATGAGTAATATGCATAATAGATTCAAAACCAACAATTCCAGAACCACCTTTTAGTGTATGAGCAGCTCTAAAAATTGCATTCATCATCTCACTATCACTATTACCTAACTCTTCAAGATTTTGTTCGATAAACTTTAAGTTTTCTCTAGCTTCTTGTAAAAATTGTTCTAATAATGGATTCACTATACACCCCCATGAGTCAAAATATTGACACTGCCTACGAGAATATCTGGTTTAATAGGCTTGATAAAATAGAGATTTGCCCCATTTTCATAAGCAGAAATACGATCATGATCCTCTGCTTCTGTACTAATCATAACAATAGGAGTATCATCATAATTCTCTTTAGTTCTAATCTCTCGTACAAAAGAGTACCCATCCATAACGGGCATATTTACATCTACCAAAAAAAGCTCATACTTCTCTACAAGAGATTTTTCTAGTGCTTCCATCCCATTTTCTGCTTCATGAGGCTCATAACCATTCTGCTTTAAAATCTCTTTATGATAAAGCCGAACAGTTTTTGAGTCATCTACTATCAATACCTTTTTCATCTTAACTACCTCTTCCTTTTAGAAAAACTCTATTTCTTCTTCTTTATTTTCAAATGCATGACCACTAAAAGCATCTTTTCTATCTTTTGCTCTCTCAAGAGCCTGTTTTAATTTGGCATTAAGACCACTAAATCCAGCTGCCATTAAATTTGAATCCTCATTTATTGTGTAAACATATTTTTCTACATATTGATTAATCATAATAATAGCATCTGACGCAGCTGCTAATTGCTGTGACAAAATATCTTGATGTTGCAGTGCTGAAAGCTCCTCTTTTGAAAGCTCCAACTTTGATACTGATATTAATTTGGCAATTACTAGCATAGAGTCACTACTCAATTTTGAGACATCATCTTGAACCTCTTGAATATGTTTTAATATTTCAGATAAAGATGTTAATACTTGACTACAATTATCCATAATCCTATCCTAATCTTAAAACTCTTTTAATCGCACCTTGAAGCTGTGTGGGATTAAAAGGTTTTACAATCCAGCCAGTAAGACCAAGTGCTTTACCCTGCTCTTTTAGTTCAGGTTTTGTTTCAGTAGTAAGCATTAAAATCGGTGTCTTTTTCGTCTCATCTAATCCTCTTGCCTCTTTTAAAAACTCCAAACCATTCATCTCGGGCATATTAAGATCTGTAATAATTAGCTTGGGTGCAACACTGCCCATTCCAATCTCATCTAAAGCATCAGTAGCTCTTAAATACTGTTTTACCTCTATTGGCATACCTTGTGTTGCAATTTTAGTTGAAGCTAAAGCTGTCTCTGAATCATCTATAAATATTACTGTTGGCATTGACATTTTTTATTCCTTAAATTATTATTTTTGATATATTATATGTTTCTTAAACTCTACTGGTTTAAAAACTGTTACTATTCTATTCATATATTCAGCATGACCCAATAATATAAATCCTTTTGGATTTAACATATTATAGAAGTTCATTGCCACCTCTTTACGACTGACATCATCAAAGTATATCAGCATATTTCGAGAAAATATTACATCAAATTTACCCAAATCGTGCATCTCTTTTTTATCAAAAACATTTGCTTTTTTAAAAGATATTGCACCTCTAATATCAGGATCTAACTCATAAGATCCATTTTTTTTTGTAAAATATCTATCTTTAATCTCACTGCTCAATACATGAACTGATCGCTCACTATAAATACCTCTATTTGCCTTATCTATTATTTGAGAATCAATATCAATCCCTACTAACTCAAAATCTCTTTTATTGATAAGATCATCATCCTCTAAAAGATGAAGAGCTATAGAGTAAGGCTCCTCTCCACTAGAACATGGAGCAGATAAAATCCTAATAGGTTCATTTGCCTTTTTATTTGCATGTATTGTTGGTAAAACATCATCAATTAAAATCTCAAATTGGTGATTCTCTCTAAAAAAATATGTTTCATTAACAGTTACTGCATTAATCAAAGATTCAAACTCTTGATCTTTATAATCCCCAAAACGCAAAGCATAAAAGTAACTTCTAAAGCTACTATAATTCTCTTCATTAGCCCTCTTTTTGAGCTGTTTATATAACTTATCATAGTGAGCCGTATGCTCTAGAGATATTCCACTTTTACGATAAATATACTCTGATAATTTGTCAAAATTCTGTTGTGAAAAGACCATAACCTATCAACCTTGAATTAATTTTATAGTATTATCTACAGCAAATGAGACATAAAATTCATCTTCAAATCTATCTTTTAAAGACTCTAAAAGAGGTATATCTTCCTCTTCTCCAATCTCACCTAGATAATCAACAGCCGTCATAGCGACATTGAGATCTTCTTCACTCTCCAAAAGTTCAATCAGCATCTCTCTACTCTCACTAAAAGAGACATCACCAAGAACATTAATAGCAAAAATTCTTAGATCACTATCATCACCAATAAGATATTTAACAATATAATATTTAATAGCATCGCCATAATCTCTTAACACAGTAATTGCCAAATTTCTAACATAGGCATTATCACTATTTAAAAGTTTTAAAATATCATCAATGGGAGCCTCATTAGCCTCAACAGAGACTAGATACATTCCAATAATATCAAGAATAGAGTGATTACTCTCCTCTTCTAATAAAGAGACAAGAGCTTTACTTCCACCCTCAAAATGTAGCATTTCACTCAGTGCATGATTTTTTATATCATTATTATCAGAGCTTCTAAAAGAGTTAAGTGCTTCTTCTAAGGAGCTAAATTTTTCTTCTTCTACAAGATCTTCAAAACTTGATTTTTTTAATGCCATAATAAAATTACCTCCTTATCTATAGGTACGGATTCGCTGAAGAATCTTATCAAAAGGTAATTTTTCACTCACCCCACCTCTAAGATATGCCTCTTTTGGCATACCATACACAGTTGCAGTCTCTTCAGATTCACCAAGTGTATGTACACCAGCTTTTTTCAAAGCAACCATACCATCAGCTCCATCATCCCCAATACCTGTCAAAATAATGGCAAACATATCTTTTGGTTTAAAAACCTCTAAAGCACTAAAATACATCTCATCTACACTAGGAGTAAAAAATCTACTAACCACAGATTCTTCTAATCTAATTACTATTTTTCCAGAGACCTTTTTTCTAAAATGCATATGTATCCCACCTTTAGCAATATAAACAACCCCACTATATAGCTCTTCATTATGTTCTGCCTCTTTAACTTCTAAACTGCTTACCTTATCTAGCCTCTGAGCAAATGCTGCTATAAACTTCTCTGGCATGTGCTGAACAATACATACAGCATGAGGAAAATCAGCAGGTAAAACAGAACACAACTCTTCAAGAACACTAGGTCCTCCTGTAGAAGAACCAATCAAAACAATAGAAGAGGCAGGTACTTTTTTGGTAGTAACTTTTTGATTTATCTCTTTAGGAGTTCTCTCTCTAGGTTTTGTTCTACTCTGAAGATTTAATGCTGTTTTTGCCATTCTTCGTTTAGATATTCTTGATGCACTTTTGATAAGTTTCAAAAGTTCATCACCATTATCTTTTAAACCAACATTACTAGTTCCAGGCTTTGCAATACAATCAATTGCACCAAGTTCAAAAGCCTTCATGGTCGGTTCAGCATCTGCACTTACCAAAGAGCTAACCATAATTACAGGTGTAGGATTTTGTTTCATAATCTCTTCAAGAGAGGTTATCCCATCCATAATAGGCATATTAATATCCATAGTAACTACATTAAAATCAGATTCAACTGCCTTTTGTAGACCAACTTTACCATTTTTGGCAAAATCAACCTCATATCCATTTTTTTCCAAAAGCTCACCTAGCTGTTTTCTAACCAAAGCAGAATCATCTACTACAAGTACTCTCTTTTTAGCCATCTTAAACCACCTCTTCTTCTAACTCTAAAATCTTTTTCTCTTCTAAATAAAAAAGATTTTTAATTGATATAGTCAAAATAATTCTTTCACCACTATTTAATAAAATTGTTTTTGGAAAGATACTATTTTCTGAGCTATTTTCTTTGATCAACTCAATAGGAACATCTTTAATCTCTTGTACTTCATCAACTAAAATTCCCAGTTTTTCACCATCAAGTGTACTAATCAAAATTTTAGAGTCATCATTAAAACTATTTTGATATCCCAATTTACTCTTCAAAGATATCACAGGAAGTACTTCACCTCGTAAGTTAATCATGCCCACAATATAATCATCTACAGAAGGAATTGCTGTAAAGTTTTCATATCTAATTATCTCATTGACATCCTGCATGTCAATAGCAAACTCCTCTTCTCCCAATGAAAAAATAGCCACCTCATTAAATAGATCAGACCTTCTTCTACCCAACTCTTTTTCAGCACTTTTTTCTCGTGTTTGAGTATATGCTAATACCGTTTGGGAGAGTGTTTTTAGATAATCTTTACTAATTACACTAATAAGATCGCTACTCTGTTTTGAGATACCAGAAATTTTAAAATCTCTAAATTTTTCTGGCAAAACTTCAATTTCACTACTGTTGAGTTCTTTAATATCCAAAATGGCATCTACTAACACACCAACTATAGAACTACCTACACGAACAATCAAAATACGATTTTTATTGCTTTTTAGTGGAGTTTTCTTGAAATAGATTCTTAAATCAATTACAGGTAAAACTTCATTTCTAATAGTAATCAACCCCAATACCTCATCAGGAGTATTTGCAATTGGTGTAATATGATCTCTATTGACAATAATCTCTCTTAGTAAATCAATAAAAAGTGCAAATTTTTCATCACCCATATTAAAAATAAGATACTGCTCTTCATCTCTACTTTCAACATTTTGCTCTACTTTTTCCTGTTTTTGGACTTCATGAATACTTTTAGATTTAAGCATAGGCATTTTGGCATTTTGCAAAAGTCTATCAAAAGACAAAATCTGAACAACACTATCTTTATGCTTCATAAATCCAACAATAGGACTATCTTCACTATCAATAAATTCCACATTTTCAGATATAACATCTATACTTGTAACAACCTCTTGAACCACAAATGCCAAAAAAAACTCTTCATGTTTAATAAGGAGAATACGACTGCTAATATCTGAAATATCAATACTAGAACTACTCTCATCTGAAACCAAAAGCTTTAAAGCATCTAAGACAGGGATAATTTGACCATCAATTGAACAAAGACCTAAAATTGATTTTGAAACATAAGAGATACGAGTCAACTCAGGAACACGAATAATTTGTAACAATAGATCATTATTTACTGCATATTCACATCCATCAAGTTTAAAAATCAGTGCTTGTTCCATCATAATTTCCTCTTAAGATTGAAGCTCATCAGCTAAAACAGCAAGTTCATCAATGCTCTCTGCCATATTTTCAATAGTTTCAATAATCAATTCACTAGCTTTTCTTGATTCCATTGCATTTGTAGCTGAAAATTCAATCGCTTTTTGAATCTCTGTTGTACCATTGAGCATCTCTCTAAGACCATCTTGATCTTTATCATTCATGTTTTTTAATACCTGATAACTATCTATAAGTTGTACCAATTGAGAAGTAATTTTGTCCATCTCATTAATAAGAATATCAATTACATTTTGAGCTTCATTTTGACCATTAAGCAGATTACCCCATTCAACATTTACACTCTCAATTTCACTCCCCATCACCTCAATAGTTTCATTGATTTTATCTGTATTGGCTTCACTATCTTGAGCTAAATTTCTAATATCAGCACTAACAACTTCAAAACCTTTTCCAAAATCTCCAGCTCTTGCTGCCTCTATACTTCCACTAATAGCTAACATATTTAGTTGAATAATACTATTTGAGATATTTCTTACTGTCTTTTCTACACTTTTTGAATCTTTTTTAATTTTGCCAAGCTCACTATCTGCACTTTGCCCCTCTGTTACAGATAAAGCAGAGTCATCTCTAATCTCAACTAAAACTGTTTTTGTTTTAGAAAAACTAGACTTTAAGATATCAAAGTTTTTTCTTACAATAGTAACAATTCCATCAATATCAGAAGATACCTCTAATGCATGTTCTATTCTCTCTTTTGTATTGATTGCATTTTCATTTGTTTTACTACTAAAACCCTCTATATAGTTCAAAGATTGCATGACATCTTGCATACTACTTTGAATATCATCAATACTATTAGATAATGTATCTGCACTTACAGCGATATCTTCAGAAAACTTCATAGTGTCTGTAGAGTATTTTAGCTCTTCTGACATCTCTGTAAGCTCTTTGATATCATCTTCTGTTTGTGCTAGATTTGCGGCTTGTTCTTCGATAGAGTTAAATGTTTTCTCCACCTCTTTTGCAATTTTAGATGAAGCTTCTGTAATCTCTTCACTAAGTTTTACACTAGTTTGAGCAGAATCTAGTAGAGTATCTGTAAAATGGTTTGCATTTTTTGCAGCCTCTATAGAGTAGATCGCAATTTTAGTCAACTCTTCTAGCGTTTTGGATAGTTTTCCACCATCACGACCCGTCTTTTCAATAATATTTGTAGTAGATGTAATACTCTTAATAATATTATCAATTCCATGTTGAATTTGATTTACTAAATCATCAATAAATTGAGCATTTTTTTCACTATTTCCTGCCAAACTTCTAGTCTCACTAGCTACAACAGCAAACCCTTTACCATGCTCTTTTGCACGACTAGCTTCAATGGCAGCATTTAGTGCCAAAAGGTTTGTTTGATCTGCAATTTTGGCAATAAACCCTACCGCTTCACCAATATTTTGAGAGCTTACTTTGAGCTCTTCAGATTTCTCGGTAGATTTTTTTGCTGTCTCTACTGCTGAATACATTTTATCTACAGAGTCATTAATCAGAGAGACCGAAGATATTATAGAGTCACCAGTATTACGAGTCATACCAATAGCACTATCAATTGTACTTTTCATTTTTGTCAAATTCTTAAGACGAACATTAATTCTCTCCAACACCTGAGCACTAGCACCGCTATTCTCTTCTGCTGCTGTTGCAATTTGATCCATAGCACTTTTTAACTCTTCTATAGCACTTACACTCTCTTGTGCATTATCAAGAAGTGAAGATGATATATCTACAATACTTTCACTTGTTTGCTGTTGCTTAACTAAAGTTCTCACTTTTTTTGTTTTTGACGCTTTTGGTGCTTTTGAACTATATGAAGCTGAACTACTACCACCTAAAGAACCATTTTTTACTAAAGCCATAATCTATTCTCCCCTTTTATTTTAAACTCTTATAAAGTTCTTCATGTTTTTTTATCTCATCACGAGATGGTTTTGTTCTAATTGAGACATAGCTAACATTCCCACTACTATCAACATTTTGTAAAACCGTGGCATAAACCCAGTAGTAACCACCACCTTTTCGTGCATTTTTAACATATCCAGTCCAAAATCCTTTTGATTTAACATCATCCCATAAGCCCTTAAAAGCGACACGAGGCATATCAGGATGACGAACTATGTTATGTGGTTCTCCAATCATATCTTCCATACTAAAATTGGCAACTTTTGCAAACGATTCACTTACATAAGTAATATTGCCTTTAGCATCTGTTTCAGAAAGTAAATAGAGATCATCATATAAAACCTCACCATCATCTAAAAAGGTCAAGCCCTCAATATCTTGATCTGCAACCATCAATATCTCCTTATTATCTCATTGGAGAGTAGATCGACATTTGTAAAATTATTTTTAAAGGCTGAGGGTATCCACACAACACCACAACACCTTAAAAAAATATGAGTACTAGCACAATAATAAAAAGATTAAAAAAAAAGGGGAAAAATAAAAGAATATAAAGGCGTGGCAAAGATACCACACCACACAAACATCAAATTAAAACATTCTCTTTCATGACTACAATACCATCATAATCAGCATAAAGATAATCACCCTCTACAAATGTTACACCACCAAAATTTAGTTCACAGCCTTGTGATGAAGGGGATTTTTTGGCACTTTTCATAGGACAAGTACCTAATGCCCATAAACCTGCTTCTATTTTTTTTGTTTCATGAGTATCACGAACATAACCATTTACAATAATTCCTGCCCAATTATGTTTATGAGCATACCCCATGAGTGTATCACCCACAACAGCACAATAAGAGGCATCTACATCTACAACTACTACCCTATCCTCTCCTACTCCTTTTAGAAGTGTGATAAGCCCACTGTTATCTTCATCTAATTTAATGGTTACAATTTGACCAAAAATTTTCTTATCTTTACCATAAGAAGAAAAACCACTTTGTAATACTTGTACTTCGTCTCTATATTGATCACATAAATCTGCTGTATTAAATTTCATAAAAATCCTTAATAATTTTTAAAAATTATTACATTTTAGAGATTAAAAAATAACTATAATAAAAATATTAATATTTTTATAAAATTTATCTTTTTTAGTTATAGTAACGCAAAATTTTATGAATAGGAGATTTTAATGATAAGACGAATACCTTGGTGGGTAGGTGGAATACTCATGGCAATACTTTTGATGTTTACATTTTCCACTTTTGGAGCAGATAGAACAATTGGTGCTTCTACTTATGTTCCATATTTTGCAGGTGTTATATTTGGATTAGATCCAGAAAAATATACATATCTACAACACATAGAAAAATCTGGTAGTTGGGAAGCTGTTTTACTACTAGGAACTCTAGTAGGTGGATTTTTTACTGCTATATTTGTTACCAAATCTTTTAGAATATCTCTAATACCAACAGCATGGAAAAAATATAAAAATAACTCTATTGCGTCAAGATTAATATGGAGTTTTATTGCTGGATTTTTCATGATTATTGGAGCAAGATTAGCTAATGGATGCACAAGTGGACACTTTTTATCAGGTATGACACAATTAGCTATTAGTGGAATGATTTTTGGTGTTGTTGTTATGATTACATTAGTTGTAACTGGAAGATATTTTTATAATATAAGGGATAAATAGTGATTGAATATTTTAATTATATGTATGAAAAAACTTTGGAAATGCTGAGCTTGGCTTCATCACAAGGGCATGGTTCACTATTTTTAATTTTTATAATAGGTATACTATTTGGAGCTATTATTCAATATACAAGAGTTGATAAATTTGAAAAAATTGCTGGTTTTGCAATGCTAAAAGATACTATTGTTCCAAAAATGTTATTTTTGGCTATTGGACTTGCTAGTATTGGTGTATACTTTATGATTGAGCTAGGATATGCACACTACCATGTTAAACCAATTATGATCAACGGACTTGTTATTGGCGGTATAATTTTTGGTATCTCTATGGCAATCATGGGCAAATGTCCCGGAACTGGTCCTATATCTATTGCAGAAGGAAGAATAGATATTCTTATTGGTGCAATTGGTGGTATATTTGGTGGTTTGGTTTTTACTCTCTTTTATGATGACTTTTTTAAGCCTCTTATGGGAGAAAATCTAGGTAAATTTACACTTCCTCAAATCCTTGAAGGACATGAGCAGATTACAGTTTTGATTTTTGGAATCGCTCTTGTGATTATAAGTATTATTATTCCAACAATTGAGGAGTTTGATGAAGCTGATTTAACACAACTCAAAGAGGAAGATAGACCAAAAAATTTCAAAAGTTAAGTGAGAAAAAAACAAACTTTACATTTGTAATTTTACACGCCCTATTAAGGGTAGGCTGTGGTGTCCTCACCACACCTTAACTTTAACACTTTTTATTTACATCTACATCAAAGCTTAATTTGCCATATCCATACAATAAAAAGAAACTAGTTTGTCAAATTATAAAATACAGCCCCCACCTATTTATTCTCTTGATATACCCCCGAACTATTTTTAACCAACTATGAGATAAAATCTCACCTATCAAAGAATAGGGACTTAAATGAAAGTAGTCACAGGTGTGGTAGGCAACGATGTACATGTCGTTGCCAATAGATTAATTGATATCTCCTTAAAAGAGAGGGGTTTTGAGGTATTTAACTTGGGTGTAAATACCTATTTAGAAGAGTTTATAGATGCTCTGATTGAGACAGATGCTGATGTTTTACTAATATCTTCACTAAATGGAGAAGCAGAGGGATGGAGTAGAGATTTGCCACTTCTCAAAAGTAAATATGATCTTAAAGATATTGTCTTTATGATTGGTGGAAATTTAGCTGTTGGAGAAGTTGATAGAGAAGATATCATCCCAAAATATCAAGCCTATGGGTTTGATCTCGTATTTCATCAAATTGATCTTAGTATTGGACTAGACGAACTTGAAATCTATCTAAGGGAGCGAAAATGAGTCTACTTCAAAGAGAGAGAGAGGCTATCTTAAATAGTGAATATGTTGATAATTTTGATTTTGCAGAGGTTGAAGAGTTTATAAAATCGGCAGACAAAGAGTTATTTATCTCCCACAAATTCAAAAACTCTTCAAATATGTTGGTACAACCAAGAGGTGGTTTTCCTACTTATGAGAAAGTTTTTAGACTCTATGAGGAGTTTAAAAATGCTGATGTAGATGTACTACCACTTACAATAGATAGTAATACTCGTCTAAATGATTATGCAAGTGCAAAAAAGATGCTTCAACTATCAGAAGAGAATGATATTGATATGCTAAATGGATATCCTCTTGTTAATCATGGTTATAGAACTACAAGAAAGATGATTACTCACTTCAAAACACCAATTAGTCTGCGTCATGGAACACCTGATGCAAGATTGTTAGTAGAGATTGCTCTAGCTTCTGGAATATTTGAGATAGAGGGTGGACCTATTACCTATCTGTTACCATACTCCAAAAATTTTCCAATGGACAAGGCATTTTTGTATTGGAAATATGTTGAAAAGGTGTGTGCAAAATATTCAACACTTAATGAACCAATAAATAGAGAATCATTTGGACCTCTAAGTGCTACTTTACAACCTCCCGCTATTGTACTTGTGATACAGATTATAGAGATGCTTCTATCTCTTGAAGAGGGTGTAAAATCATTTTCTGTCAGTTTTTCACAAACAGGGTCAATGATACAAGATATCGTAAGCTCAAATGTACTCAAAAAATTATCTCGTCAATATGCCGATAAATTTGGTCACTCTGATGCTACTATAAATCTAGTATATCACCAATGGATGGGGGCATTTCCTAGAAATAAAGAGCATTCAAACTCACTAATCAACACCTCTACAGTAATAGCAGCAATGGTTAAAGCTGATAAAATCATCACAAAAACAAGAGATGAAGCTTTTGGAATCCCTACAAAAGAGTCAAATGCAGCAGCTGTTTCAAATGTAAAATATACAATCAATATGCTCAAAGGAATTCCACCTATTAGCGATATGGAAGAGGAAGAGAATCTTACAAATGAGGTAAATGAGATATTAGAAGCAGTATTTAATGACAATGCAGACACTATGTGGAGACAAGTCTTTAACTCAATCAAACAAGGTTATATTGATATACCTTTTTCACCTCATATTATAAACAATAATGAAGTCATTACAGTTAGAGACAAAGAGAGTAATATTAGAATTATTAAAAAAGGCAAACTACCAATCTCTGAAAAAAGTTTTGCTTTTGAAAAATCTAAACTAAACTTATCAAAAGATCAAGCTTTGGTTGATGAGATTATCAAAGGAATAGGAATCATGTTATGAGTAGGCTATTGATAGATGTAGGAAGTACCTATTTTAAAACTAGTACCAATCAAAAAATAGAGCAGTTTTTTAGAAATTTTGATAAAAATATTGAAGATGATTTACGAGAAAAGTGTGGTGAACTTATCTCTAAGTATAAAAAAGAGGATATTTTTATCTGCTCCTCTGCAAATGGTGGACTAAGCACTCTTATTATTGGACTTACAAACTCCTTTAGTCTCAAATTTGCAACAAATATTGCCTATAACTCTGGAATTAATATTATTGATACTGTTCTTTATCCAAATATCAAAGATTATGCCATTCCTAGTGAACTCATTGATGTTGTTATTATTGTAGGTGGGATTGATAGTGTAAAAAATATTTTTGATCAAAAGCTCATCAAATATTTAAATAGAGTAAACTACTCAAATATTGTCTACTCAGGAAGCAAAGCAAATGAAAATTTTCTAAAAGAGAATATCGAGAATATAACAATATTAGAAAATATTGTAAATAATAGACTACAAGTAGAAGAGGATGCACTCAAAGCCTATCTTACAAACCTATATCAAGCAGATATTATAGGCAAAGAGGATATCAAAGATCTATACTCAATCACAGCAAATCAGATATATTCAACACCATATATTGTAAATAGATCATTAGAGGAGTTACATAAAAGCTTTGCTGTTGTTGATCCTTTTATATTAATAGATATCGGTGGAGCTACTACAGATATTCACTATAGTACAGATTTGGTTCATGATAATCTTGTATTAGAGAGTGGATATGATAGATTAGTTCTCAAGAAGCTTGGTGTCTATAAATCAAGAGAATCTCTTGTATTTGCCGCAAAAAATAATGAATTTGTTTATGAACTACTAAATTTTTTGAATGTTACAGAGAATATTTTGGAGGAAAAAAGTGATCATGCTACAAAAATACTCATGCAACTATCCATATTTTTAGTATTATATAAGGTCTCTTCAAAACATAGTGGATATATAACATTAGCTGTGGAAAAATTACATAGTATAGTTTTTACTGGTGGAATTACCAAAATTTTAGATGATAATGATATCAACCAAATTCTTGAATTTTTTTACAAAAAAATATTAGGCTTCAACAATATCCCTAAAATTATTGTTGATTATGAGTATAAAATATGGACTATAGGAATCAAAGGGAGCCAAAATGTCAGTCAATAGTATTAGAAATTTATTGGAATATGCAAATCAAACAGATCCTAATAAAATAGCACTCATTCAAAATAACATAAGTATTACATTTAGAGAGTTGTATGAAAAAGTAAACCAAGTAGCAAACTATTTTAGCTCTCTAAAACTTCCAAAAGGTAGTCGTATTGGCATTCACTCAAATAAAAGTGTAGAACAAGTTATTGCTATTTTGGCAATTTTATCCACAGATTATGTAATTGTACCAATTACTAGATTTCTAAAACCAGAACAGGTAGAACATATCATCAAAGATTGTGATATTTCATGTATTATCACGGATAAATTAAAATATAAAAATATATCATCAATTAATTTTAATGGCAAAATTGTAACTTATGAATCAATTAGTAAAGATGGCGTATCATTTGATGAGCTCTATAAATATTATGATAAAAATTATAGTTGCAATATCAAAGGACATGACAATGCTGTAATTACATATAGTTTTGGAGCAACTGGATTTCCAAAAGGGATAGTAATTACACATAGAAATTTAATTGATGGAGCTAGAGTTGTATCTAACTATCTTCATCTAAAAGATAATGATGTTATATCAGGACTTCTATCATTTAATCTTGATTATGGTCTAAATCAAATATTTTGTGCCTTATACAAAAAAATTACTCTAGCTATTCACAAACTTCTCCTTCCTAGTGATTTTTTCAACCATCTAATTCGAGATAAAGTTACAATATTACCACTCATGCCAATTCATATTACACAGATGTTTGATGAAGACTCACATCGTCTACCAACGCCACAACAACTCCAAAATATTAGAATTATCACCTCTTCAGGAGGAAAACTGACAAATGAGATGAGAGATAATATAGATAAATATTTTCAAAATGGACAATTTTTCTCTATGCATGGACTTAGTGAGGCATTTCGTTCGGCATATCTTGACCCTTCTCAAATAAAAATACGCCCCACATCTATAGGCAAAGCAATACCAGATGTGGATCTATATGTAATAAATAAAGATGGAGAAGATTGCAAACCTAGAGAAGTAGGCGAACTAATCCACAGAGGAGCTTGCATATATAAGGGATATTGGAACTCACCACAAGACACAAATATACGATTTAAAAGCATAAAAATATTAGAAAAAGTTATAAACCTTGAGGGTCAACTTACAGATGAACTTGTAGTAGCGAGTGGTGATTTTGTATATAGAGATGAAGAAGATTACATATATTTTGTAGGAAGAGATGACAATATGATCAAAACAAGTGGTTATCGTGTAAGCCCTACAGAG
>Ga0256914_1001438_pt1 | contig 21506 bp, 20 predicted proteins | sample HulkmetaG_FD_191571 | JGI IMG/M metagenome (GOLD analysis project Ga0256914, IMG submission 191571) | Hydrothermal chimney microbial communities from Main Endeavour vent field at the Juan de Fuca Ridge, Pacific Ocean - Hulk | ecosystem: Environmental > Aquatic > Marine > Hydrothermal vents ... | reverse complement strand
ATTTACTTCTGGAAAAAGTACTCTTTGAAGCGCGTAAGTTGTTAAATGCCGATGCCGGTTCCATTTACATTAAAGAGAATGATCAACTGCGTTTTAGTCATTCTCAGAATGATACTTTGCAAAAACGTTTGCCCCCGGGAAAGAAACTTATTTACACGACGTTTACATTGCCCATTAATAATTACTCCATAGCCGGTTTTGTTGCCAACAACGGAGAAACATTGAACATTCCCGATGCCTACAAAATTATGGATTCGTACCCGTTTTCGTTCAATAGAAAATTCGATGAACTGAGTGGCTACCGCACCCATTCCATGCTCACGATTCCAATGAAAAACAGCCGTGGTACCATTATTGGAGTGCTCCAGCTAATTAACGCCCGCAATGATGAAGGCCGCATCATTGCTTTTCCCAAAGAGGACGAACCCATTGTTCAACATTTTGCCATTTATGCTGCCAATGCCATCGAACGTGCCCAGATGACACGAGCCACCATTGAGCGCATGATTAGCATGGCCGAATTGCGTGATCCCAAAGAAACCGGTCCCCATGCAAACCGCGTCGCTTCGTATGCCGTGACCATTTACGAAGCGTATGCCCATAAAAAGAATATTCCGCAAAAAGAAATTGATCGCAATCGCGATTCTTTGCGCCTGGCGGCCATGTTGCACGATGTGGGCAAAGTTGCTATTTCGGATGTGATTCTGAAAAAACCGGGGCGTCTTACCGATGAAGAATATGCCATAATGAAGCAACACACCATTCATGGGGCACGCCTCTTTCAAAATGCCCGTTCGGAATTTGACGAATATTCGGCGATAGTCGCTTTGAATCACCATGAGCGCTGGGATGGAAAAGGATACCCCGGCCATGTGGACGTAGTGACGGGCAAGCCATTACCCGGATTTGAAACACCTGACGGGAAAGCACGGGGAAAGCGTGAGGAAGAAATACCTCTGTTCGGGAGACTGGTGGCTTTGGCCGATGTGTACGATGCTTTAAGCTCAAAACGCGTGTACAAAAAGGCCTGGAGCGAGGACGAAGTTTTAAAAGAAATAGAAAAAGAGCGGGGCAAACAATTTGACCCGCTGGTAGTGGACTGCTTTTTTGAGCGGTTAGACGAAATAAAGGCTATTGCCAAGCGTTATCCGGACGAGTCGTCGCCAGCTCACTAAAAGCATTTCAAGCGTCAGAATTTATTTTTTCTTTTCCTGAGCAAAAATTTCATCCATGCGCTTGTTGTCTTCTACACCGTTTTCATCGTATTTGGAATAGCTGGAACCGTATCCTTTGTCCTGCCGAATTTGGTTAAGCTGGTTTTTTTTCAAATACAATTCAGTCAGCTTTTGCGGATCAAGCCCCACCAACTGGCATTTGCTTACCCAGAAGTGCAGCTCATCGATAAGTTCAATGCGGATGTTCTCCCAGTCGATCTCTGGCATGTCCTTCCACCATTTCCAGGGGAGAGAATCTTCCATTTCGATCGATTCGTGAATCAAAGCCCGGTTGTAATTAAGCAGCCATTTCACGCGTTCGTTGACTGTATCGGGGTCGGTGCGGTTTTGGTCGCAAAGCTGGTCGTAATCCTGCCCGTGGCGTTCTTTAAGGATGCGTTTGTTTAGTTCGTATTGTTTGTTAAAAATTAATTCTAAAAAATCCATGACATCTCTCCCGGAAAACTCATTTTTTCAAAGGTTTTTGTAGTATGGTCTCTAATTTTTCGATCTTTTGCTCAAGCCTGCTTTGAGGCGTTTTGCGATAATCCATCTTCAGCGTCATGGAAATACGCGAACAATCTTTTTGCAGCTCCTGAAAACATGCCCGTACCACCTGCATTACCTCGTCGTATTCCCCCTCCAAAACGGTACCCATTGGGTTCAGCCGATAATTTACCCCGCTCCGATCAATCACGTCCAGAATGCGTGCCACATAAGGGGACAGGCTCTCGCCTTTGTCCAAAGGAAACATGCTGAATTCGATCATGACCATGATGATTTCTCCCGAAGTTGGTGGTTTTTCGGAGATGTGCCGTCAGCCGGCAAAAGTTATTTCTTTTTAGGCTTCATTTGTTCCAGCTTCATTTTGTGCCAGGAATAAACGCGCAAGGCACGAAATAAAATGGCAAAGTAAATGACGATTAAACCATAGAGTAATGCGGTTCGCGCAAAGGCACCGATCATCCGATTCCAATGAATAAAGCTTTGGGCAAACAGTAAAACGACGTAAGCACTAAGCAAGCCAATGAAAAAATCCAGAGGCTTGTAATTCCAGCGCTTTCCCTTGTGTTCCGTTTTCAAATCATAAACAAGCAAGGCATAGGTGGCCGTGGCAATAATAGCGGAAAGTAGAAAATTGGTCGCTTCCATCCAATCGAAGAGATGGAAAAAGAAATAAGAAGCAAGAAAGGTCAAAATGGGCAGCCAGTCCAGAACACTTTTTTTAGGAGTATTTTCATTTTCCATAGGCAAATCTTTCTATTTAACCGTGTGGATGTTTACGTAAAGATTGTACAATTCAACAACGACAACTTTGATGACGGCCGCAGCGGGTACGGCCAAAAACATGCCCAGAATACCCCAAAACTGGCCGCCGATGATAACCGCAAAAATGACGATCAACGGGTGCATTTGTACACTGCGTGCCACAACGATGGGCTGTACCAGAACATTGTCCAGCAATTGAATAATGCCGAACGCAGCGGCGACCAAAAGCATTTGATTTACGGTGCCGTTGCTCAAAAGAACGACCAAAATTGCCACAATGGCGCCGGTTAAAGGACCAATGTAGGGTACCATGTTGGCCAATCCGGCGAAAACGCCGATCAGTAAAAAGTAGGGCACTTTAAGAATCCACAAAGCAACTACGGACAAAAAGCCAATGATGGCCGCATCGAAAAATTGCCCGCGAAGGTAGCCCCCGATTTGCTGATCGATTTTGTAAAGAAGATTGAGGGTCATTTCGAAATAGCGGTTGGGGATGATGCTTACCATGCCCTTTTTTATCTTCGGTCCGTCTTTTAGCAGGAAAAAGACCACAAAAGGAATAATGACCAGAGTGGTGATTAGAGAAATCAAACTTCCCACGAGAGAAAAGATGGACTGGGAAAAGTGTGTAATGACCGTATGCAATTTCGATTGAAAATCCAGATTAACCTCTTTTAGCATCGGAATATTTTGCCGGATGTTTTGTTCCAGGCGCCGGATGGTTTCGGTGCCTTTGCCCGAAGTGAAAGTGGCCTGAATAACCTGTACCTGATTAATAATTAAAGGAACGATGAAATAGAAGATCAGGAAAATAACGACGGCCAGCGCAATAAAGATAGCGGTTGTGGCCTGATTACGCGTAAGTCCCTTGTATTCCAGATACGAAGCCAGCGGATCGAGAATGTAGGCCAGTAAGGCACCGATGATGAATAGAGTGATAATGTTACTCAATTCGATGGCCACCCAGCCCAGACCGAACAAAAAGGCCAAAACCAGAATAATCTTGAGAAAACGGTTTACCGTTACGTCCATCAAAACTCCTTTTTGGTTAAGGAATCCAGTTTTTTCCTTAACTCCTGGTTTTCAAGATTGCTGTGGCGTAATCGTTCGGCAATCATTTGCGACAGGCGCAATAAGATTTTGTTTCCGGTTCTGGGATAGGTTTCCAAAATGCTGAAAAGATCGGGCTGAAAAAAACCGTAAAGCTTGCTGGGTTTGCTGGCAATAGCCGAAGCGGTTCGCGGTGCTTCCAACAGCAAGGCCATTTCACCAAAAAAATCCCCTTTGCTTAAAACGGCCAAAACTTTTTGTTCGCGCCCCAGCGTAATGCGTACTTCGCCGGAATCGATAATGTACATCCCTACACCGGGTTCTCCTTCGTTGAAGATAACTTCGTCCTTTTTGTAGGTGCGTTCATGCAAAATGCGTTCAAGCTGGCGAAGTTCTTTTCGGCTTAAATCCTGAAAAAGAGGAATGCGCTTTAGCACCAACAGGCTATCCTCTTTTCCTTTGGATTGCAGGCGAAAAATATTGGTCCACAAACTGTCTTCTTTCATTGCCGTCCCCAATTCTTTTTCCCCAATATAAACTTAGAATACACATGGGGCAAGCTTCAGTTTTTTACTTTGGTTGTAATGTGATTTGTCGTAAATTTGTCATGCGGGTTAAAAATCAAGACAGGAGGACTAAAATGAATTTTGCACGACGTATTCTCCCAATAGTTTCGTTGCTTCTTCTTTTGGGCGGGGCCAATCTTTTAGCTCAGGACAAAGCATTTTACGAGAAAAAGTTTGTTTGGGACAAAGAACGTACCATTTTGAGCGCAGATTTTTCCAAAGTTAAAAAGCCCGAATTAAAAGATTTTAAACAGGTTTTTCATTTTGCACCCGTGCACCAAGATACAACCGGAACGTGCTGGGCATTTTCCACGATTTCGTTTCTGGAATCGGAAATCTACCGCCTGCACCAGAAAAAAATCAAGCTTTCTGAAATGTTTGTGGTTTATTGGGAATATGTGGAAAAGGCACGCCGTTTCGTGCGGGAAAAGGGGAATTCGGCCTTTGGCGAAGGTTCCGAATCAAATTCGGCTACGGCTCGCATCAAGCAATACGGTATTGTGCCTTACGAGGCCTATTCCGGACTTTTGCCGGGGCAAACCCGCTACAACCATCGGGAAATGTTCAGGGAAATGGATGACTACCTGCACTTTATTAAGGACAAAGGGTATTGGGACGAGCAGATTGTTTTAACGACCATTAAGCAAATTTTGAACAAATACATGGGCGAGCCCCCTGCAAAGTTTACCTACCAGGGGGAAACGTACACCCCCATCGAATTTCGGGATCAGGTTTGCGGATTGAATCCGGATGATTACGTGGAATTTATGTCCACCTTAAAGGACACCTTTTACACCAAGGCCGAGTACAAAGTACCGGACAACTGGTGGCATTCCAAAGACTACCACAACATTCCCCTGAAAGTTTTTTACAACGCGATTAAACGCTCCATCAAAAACGGGTATTCCATTGCCATCGGCGGCGATGTAAGTGAACCGGGTAAATATGGCTGGGAAGATATCGCCATCGTTGTCCCCTGGGACATTCCCGATAAATACATCAATCAATATTCGCGCGAATTCCGCATTTACAATCACACGACAACCGACGACCACGGAATTCATCTGGTGGGCTACACCCATAAATACGGCCACGATTGGTATTTGATCAAAGATTCCGGTTCCAGCTCCCGTTACGGGAAATACAAGGGATATTATTTCTTCCGGGATGATTTTATCAAACTGAAGATGTTGACCTTTATGGTGCACAAAGATGCGGTAAAAGACATTCTGAAGAAGTTTAAAGAATAATTGCAGCGCATTGCGCCGGGAGGTTGTCAGAAATAACGCTCCAATCTCCCGGTTTTTTGTTTTTCAAAGGGGAAGATGAATGTCTCTGAACGCGCCGACTCTTTAAGCAAAGATTTTAAATGTAATAAGCGTCCGGTGATGAGCCGGACCTCACGTAAAAAGGCTTCGTCGTAATCCATCGCCTCGGAACGGTGTTGCAAAATTAAAATCCGCAGCCTTTCCTGAAGCGACTGATATTCCTTGGACCATGGAACATTTGACATTGGGTCTCCCTTCTTGCTTCTTTACTAAAATAGTCGTCTGCAAACAAGGCATAATAAAAATAAAGGCAAAAAGTGGGCTAAACTGGGCGTTTTTTTACCATTTTGTGCTTTGCGAATTTTGGAAAAAACAAGTAATTTAACGCGACTTTGAGATCAACGCACAGGAGGGTCGATGAAAAAGGTACTAACGGCAGGAATTTTTTTGTTAATCGGAACGCTGTTTTTTTCTTGCAGCGACCAAAAGGTTAAAGAGGAAAATCAACGCCTGAAAGAGCAAATATCGGAGCTTAAAATGCAAGTGATGCAATACGAAGAATTGGGCCAGCACATTCAGTTTTTGATTGACCAGATGAAGGACGTAAAAGGACGCATTGTTACAAATTACGGAAATATCGAGATTAAATTCTTTCCGGGCAAGGCGCCCATCACCTGTTTTAACTTTATCGCGCATGCCGAAAGCGGATATTACGACGGCTTGCTCTTCCATCGTGTGATTAAAGGCTTCATGATTCAGGGGGGCGATCCCAATACGCGAACGGACAATGTGGAAAGCTATGGTCTGGGAGGGCCGCTGGTGCACATTCCGAATGAGTTCAACGACTTGCCCCACGATCGCGGAATGATTTCTATGGCGCGGCCTTCAAATTTGGCTTTGGGAGCGGGGAGCCAATTCTTTATCGTTCAAAAACCGGCGCGCCATCTGGACCATCAATACACGGTATTTGCCCGGGTAACGCACGGCATGGATGTGGTGGACAAAATTGCCAGTGTGCCCACGGACAAAAACGACCGCCCGCTGCTACCGGTGAAAATCATAAAAATCGATGTATTCAAATAGAAACAAGGAGCGTTCCATGCGTGTGATTTTTTTCGTTCTATTGGCTTTATTGTTGAGTGCTTGCTCAAGAACGGATTCCGGCCTGCAAGAAGAATATTTTGATCCGTCGTATCGTCCACAGGACGATTTGTACCGCTATGTGAACGGCAAATGGCTGAAAACGGTAAAAATTCCCAAAGACAAATCGAATTACGGGCTGTTTAGCGAATTGCAGGAAAGAAATGAAAAACATTTGCACGAAATTGTCGAAGAGCTTGCCAGGTCCGGGCAAAAAACCGGCTCGGACAAACAGAAGGTTGCCGATTTTTACAAAAGCTTCATGGATAGCGCACGGATCGAATCTCTGGGAATTCGGCCCATTGCCGGAGACCTGCAACAAATTAAGGCGCTCACTACGCGTTCGGAGTTAATTAAAGAAATGGCCCGGCTGAGAAAAATGAGTGTTCGCTTGCCCTTTTCGTTTTATGTGGGGCAAGATCAAAAGCATTCGTCCCGCTACATCGTTTACCTGGGGCAATCGGGTCTGGGGTTGCCCGACCGGGACTATTACTTGCGCACTTCGCCCAAATTTGAACAATTCCGCCGGGAATATGTGGCCTACATTTCGAAGATTTTTACCCTGGGTGGCATTAGCGATGCTCAAAAAAAGGCGCAGAAAATTTTAGAAATGGAAACAGAAATGGCCCGGGCCCAATGGAGCCGCGTGCAAAACAGACAGCGGGAAAAAACGTACAACAAATTCGGCTTTGGCGCACTTGCGGAAATGGCACCGCAATTTGACTGGAAAAATTTTTTTGAAGCGTGTGAGCTAAAGTTCGACAGCCTTATTGTTTCACAGCCGAGTTATTTGAAAGCATTCGGGAAAATATTCGCCGGGTATTCCGTAGACGATTGGAAGGATTTTCTGACTTACAAGACCATCCAGAGCTTTGGCGGCTATTTAAGTTCCGACTTTGTCAAAACCAATTTCGAATTTTACGGCAGGGCGTTAACGGGCACGCCGCAGTTAAGCCCGCGCTGGAAAAGGGCGATGGGCACCATGAATGGTTTGATCGGACAATTGCTGGGCAAAATGTACGTGGAAAAATACTTTCCGCCCGAGGCAAAAAAGCGCATGAAGGAGATGGTGCGTTATTTGCGGCTGGCCTATGCGGATCGTATTAAACAGTTACCCTGGATGAGTGCCCAAACCAAACAAAAGGCGTTGGAAAAATTGGCCAAGTTCAATGCCAAAATCGGCTATCCCGACAAATGGAAAGACTATGCCGCGCTTTCTGTTAAAGCGGACGATTTGGTGGGCAATGTCAAACGGGCGCGGTTATTTCTCTATTACGACAACATCCGCCGTTTGGGCCGGCCGGTCGACCGCAAAGAATGGTTCATGAATCCGCAAACGGTAAACGCTTACTACAGCGCTTCGATGAATGAGGTGGTTTTCCCGGCGGGCATTTTGCAGCCGCCGTTTTTCAACCTTAATGCGGACGATGCGGCTAATTACGGAGGCATCGGAGCGGTGATCGGCCACGAAATTACGCACGGCTTTGATGATCAGGGAAGCAAATCGGACGGAGACGGCAACCTGAACAACTGGTGGACGGAAGAAGACCGTAAAAACTTTGAAAAACGGGCCCAAAAGCTGGTAGAGCAATTCAGCCGATATGTGGTGGTGGACACGATGCATTTGAACGGAAAGCTGACCCTGGGTGAGAATATTGCCGACCTGGGCGGGGTGACGATTGCGTACCATGCCTACCACAAATCGTTGCAGGGCAAAGAGGCACCGGTTCTGGACGGGTTTAGCGGAGATCAGCGCTTTTTCATGGGTTGGGCTCAAATCTGGAAAAGAAAATACCGCAAAGACGAACTGCGCCGCCGGGTGTTAACCGATCCGCATTCGCCGAGTGCGTTTCGGGTGAACGGGGTGGTGGTAAATGTGCCGGAGTTTTACGAAGCCTTTCATGTAACGGCGAACGATTCTCTGTATTTACCTCCCGAACAACGGGTGCAAATCTGGTAAACCCGGATCGATTTAAACACAAAAAAAGGCGGGCAAAGTTCCCGCCTATTTTATTTTAATCCAGTTCCAGATTTCTTCGGGAGAAGGCTTTTTGCCCACCATCAATGTGGACATGCGGAAAATTCGCCCGGAGATCAGAATCATGAAGATAATCGAAAGCACCATGAGAATGATGGTTAGGTAAATGTCGAAGGTAATGGGCACGCTGCTCAAAGGAATACGCATAATCATGAATGACGGCGTAAGAAAGGGAATGTAGCTCAAAAAGCGAATTAACGGGGCATTGGGATTGGCCAGAACCAAAAGAGAGAGCAAAACAGGAAAAATGGCCACGGTACGGAGCAATTGATTGATTTGCTGTGCGTCGTATTCACTGGAAGAAACCGAGCCGATGGTAACGAAAATGGCGCCGTAAAAAAGAAAACCCAGGCTAAAGTAAATGATGAAATACAGAGCATTTTGCATGTTTAAGTAAGAAATTTTGTCTGCGGGAATTAATCCCACGGAAACCAGAAGGCCGGTAATAAAAAACCAACTGAAAATTTGCACCAGGCCCAGAGAGCCCAGTCCGAGAATTTTACCCCCCATAAGTTGACTGGCATTAACGTACGAAAGCAACACCTCGATTACGCGATTTGATTTTTCCAGCAGCACACTGCTGAAAACATAGCCTCCGGCCGTAAATATGGCCATAAACAAGAGAAAAACGCCGATAAGCGGCCCGTAAAACTGCACGTAAAAATTCCATTCTCTTTGGCCGTCGGGTAGCAGTTGGTAGCGTTTAATGTGGATGGGACGGAACCATTTCTGAATTTTGCTGCGGGGAATCTGATCATCCAGAATGCGTTTTTTGATGATGATGGTTTGTAAAATTTTTTCGAAGCGATCGATTTCCCGCAAATCGCCCGGATTTTTCGTATGGTACTCGACAATGCCGGTTTTGGCAAAATCGGGCTTGAAAACCAGATAAGCGTTCAGAACATCGGTGTACAAAAGCGAATCGGCCATGTGCTGGGCTTCTTTTTTGTACACGGAGTCCAGCGCGGTTTTAAACCGCGCCAGCTCAATTTGCGTCAGTTCTTTTTCGTCGCGGGCGTTCTGCAATTTTTCGTAGGAACTGCGTAAAACGTAATCGCGGTTGGGGATGTGTTTGTTCTTGTAATATTGCATCCGCTGTTCTTTAATTTGTGCGTAAACCGTGTTGATGGAATCCAGACGGCGCTTGATTTCCCGATATTTATTCAGCATATCCCGGTACACCGGAGAATTCCCTACGGCCACGTTGATGACCATATATTCGGAAGAGCGGTTTCCCAGCTGGTAGCTGCGGTTCAAACTGCGTTGCAATTCTTCCTTTAAATTTTGACCCGACAGATCGATTAAACCGATCAGCTTGGTGTTAATTTCGGGCTGCATGGTAAACACAAGCAGGGGAAGTGCAATAACAGCCGCAAAAAGAAAAGGGGAGACAAAGGTGTTGAACAAAAACGAACGGGATTTTACACGGGTCAAAAATTCCCAACGGGCAACGCGAAAAAGATTTTTCATGCCTGCACCTCTGTTTGCTGTTGGATCAAGCGGATAAAAATATCGTGCAACGAAGGTTCAAACACCTCGAAGCGTCGGATTTTTGCTTTGCTTTCCACATGTTTAATCAAATCAGACAAGCGCCAGTTCTTTTTGCTGATGACGAATTTGAAGCTGTTTTTCCCTTCTTCGATGATTTTAATGCCTTCCAATTCGTTGAGCGGGCAGGTGCCTTCGACTTCCAGATAATAGGCGTTTTCACGGAATTTACGCTTGATTTCGCGAATACTTCCGTCAAGAATAACACGGGATTGGTTGATGATGCAGATGTGATCGCAGATTTTTTCGGCTTGATCCATCATGTGGGTTGAAATGATGAGAATTTTGTTCTTTTTTTTGTATTCTTCCAGAATTTCCATTAGAACCGATTGGTTGATGGGGTCCAGACCGCTAAAAGGCTCATCCAGAATTAAGACGTCCGGGTCGTGCAAAAAGGCGGCGATGAACTGAATTTTTTGCTGAATTCCCTTGGAAAGTTCGTTAATGCGTGCGTCGCTGTATTCGACGATTCCCAGCCGGTCCAGATAGCGGATGGCTTCTACCTGTGCCTTGCGTGCGCTCAGGTTGTTTAGGGTTCCGAAATAAACGAGAACATCGATTACGCGCGCTCTGGGATAAAGGCCGCGTTCTTCGGGCAGGTAGCCAAAGTGTACTCCTTTTAATTTCGGGCGGGGAATGTCATTAAAGTAAATTTCGCCGGAATCGGGGCGCAGGATGTTCATGATCATGCGCATGGTGGTAGTTTTACCCGCGCCATTTGGCCCCAGCAGGCCAAACGTTTCGCCGCCCTTCACGCTAAAGGAAAGGTTGTCCAGCACTTTAATGTCTTTAAACGATTTGCTGACCTCGCGAACTTCCAGTTTGTTTTCGTCCATTCTGATGCCTCATGCTGATTGTTAGGCTGATTTTTCATGGGAAAATTCGGTGATTTTCCCGGCGCTTTGTTCTTTTATTTGTTTGAGAAAAGGGGCAACGTTGCTTTGTGGGAGCCGGATTTCTGCAAGGACTTTTTTGTCGTAAACACTGTGGATGAGTTTTCCGGCCCACAGTTCAAGGTAATGGTAAAGCAGGTTTTCCAGTCCGTAATCGAGCTGAAGAGTTAATGTACGGCTTCGTATTTTTTCGGTAACGGTTAATTTTTGCAGCGCTTCTCTGGTTGCCTCGGAATAGGCCCGGATAAGGCCGCCGGTTCCCAATTTGGTTCCTCCGAAATACCGGATGACCACACTTAGCACTTCGAAAAGTTCGGCACCTTCCAGAACCTGCAGGATGGGTTTGCCGGCCGTGCCGGAGGGTTCTCCGTCATCCGAATAGCGAAAGACGTCCTGCGAAATGCGATAGGCAAAACAGTGGTGGGTGGCGTCGTAAAATTTTTTCTGAATGCGTGCGTAAATTTCTTCGGCCTTTTCTTTGTTTTCCGCCGGGAAGATGTGGCAAATAAATTTGGAGCCTTTTACCGTAATTTTAGCGGAAGCTTCGCCGGCCGGTACGCGATAGCGATCGTCAGGACTGATTTGTGCGCCCATTTTTTACTCTAAGATTAAAAATATTAAATAGTTACCAATTTTCAAACAATTTAGTCAAAGTATTAGTTATTGTCAAGGCGTGGGCATGGGAATGGAGGCGGTATTCTTAAGAAGAATCTGGAAGATGAATTTGGGAGAGCGCAATATTCTGTGAAATTTCTCTGAAAAACATTGATTTTCGCGGGAACATTTTTTATTCTATTTGCGGAAAATCAGGAAGAAGGTGTAAGGCCATGATACGAAAAACGATTTTTCATGTTTTAATAGGGGGAATATGGGCGATGGTACTTTTCACCGGCGCGTGTGAGAGTGAACCGCACCAAAAGGTGCGGCATCCTGCGGTGGCCGGTGCCTTTTATCCGGCTGACGCCCCGGAATTAAAAAGCATGATCCGGGAATTTTTGCAGGAAGCTGCGCTCAAACCGATAAAGGATCCGGTGGTCGGACTTATTGCCCCACACGCGGGATATGTTTATTCCGGGCCGGTTGCGGCCTATGCCTACAAAGCCGTGCAGGGAAAGCACTACGACCGGGTTGTGGTGATTGGCCCTTCGCATTTTGAATATTTTACGGGCGCCTCGGTTTACGATGGCGATGCCTACCAGACGCCGCTGGGGCTCATTCCGATTGACAAAGAATTTGCGCGCGCCCTGACCCATGAAAACGATTTGATTTTTCTCTCGGAAAAGGGACACAAAATTGCGGCCAATGGCCGGGGAGAACATTCCGTGGAAGTGCAGCTTCCGTTTTTACAGGTTGTGTTGGGTACTTTTAAATTGGTGCCGATTGTGATGGGCAGTCAAAGCTACGAGGTTTCCCGGGCGCTGGGCCGTGCGCTGGCCAGACTGGCAAAAGACGGAAGAACGCTTATTGTGGCCAGTTCCGATTTGTCGCATTATCATCCTTACAGCGAGGCGGTCCGTCTTGATCGGAAGGTGATTACGGCCATTCGGGAATGGGATTATTACAATCTTTCGCGGAATTTACAGGGCCGTTTGTGGGAGGCCTGCGGGGGCGGGCCGATCGTCAGTTTGATGATTGCGGCAGAGTATTTGGATGCGAACGAGGTTCGGCTGTTGAAATACGCGAATTCCGGAGATGTCCCCGCCGGAAGCAAGGAAAAGGTCGTCGGATATTCGGCTTTTGCCTTTATTAAGTCGAAGAAACGGGTAAAAGAAGAGGAATTTTCGTTGGACAGAAAAGCTCAGAAGATTTTGCTGGACATTGCCAGAAAGTCAGTGGAACGCGCCGTGGAAAAGGGCGAGGTGTACGATCCGCCCGCGCCGGGCATTAAGGAACTTGAGGTGGATCGCGGTGCTTTTGTTACGCTGAAGATAGACGGGAAATTGCGTGGCTGCATCGGCTACACCGCTCCGATTAAGCCGCTGTATTTAACGGTGCGCGATGTGGCCATTCAGGCTGCAACGGCCGATCCCCGGTTTACGCCGGTGCGCGAGGAGGAATTGCCTTTGCTGCATTACGAAATTTCTGTGTTGTCGCCGTTTCATCATGTGCGGAATGTGGATGAGATTGAAGTGGGGCGGGACGGTTTGTTAATCAAGAAAGGAAATCACGTGGGGCTGCTGTTGCCTCAGGTTCCTGTTGAATGGGGCTGGGATCGGCAGACTTTTTTGCAACAAACCTGCAGAAAGGCCGGATTGCCACCGGATGCCTGGCAAGACGCGGATGCGGATTTGTTCCGTTTTACGGCGTTTGTGTTTGGTGATGAATGATGCGCCTGCGGGGCGAAACCGTTTAAACGGTTTCAAAAACAAATCGAAAAAATGATTAAAATCATTCTTATTCCGCTTTTTGTGGTGTGCTTTTCTGCGCCCTTTTTAAGGGCGCAGACTACCGATCCTTTGGCTCCCTGGATGGATTTGGTTCAGGACGATCCCGCCATTGCCGAAATTCTCAACCAACTGTTGCAAAATCCCATACCAATAAACACCGCCTCGTTTTCGGATTGGCAGAAAATTCCCCTTTTAACCGACGAGATGATCCGGAAAATTTTGAAAAGCAGAAAGGAAAGAGGAAAGTTCACTTCTGTGCGGCAACTCCGAACGCTGGTCGGGAGCGAGACATATCGGCGTATTCGTCCCTTTCTGGTTTTAAAAAAAGCAACTTCCGGAAAACTCAGATGGACGCAGCGTAACTATCGCTACATTGATTTACCCGATCCCCAAAAAATGGCCGGATACCAGGGCGGCAATTTGTACAATTTAACCAGAGTAACGCTCTGCCCCAATCAACGGTTTTCCACAGGATTGATCCTGCAAAAAGACATCGGTGAACCAAGCTTTGCCGATTATTTAAACGGATTTGTTCAGTACCAGGGTACAAACCTAAAAGCGATTCTGGGTGGCTACTATCTTCAATTAGGGCAGGGCTTAATATTTTCTTCTCCGTTCGGCCGCATGAAATCCGTTATGGTGTTTTTGCCCATGATAAGCCGTCGGGACGGCATCTACTCTTACATCGGTTCGGCAGAAAACAGCACCGCAACAGGATTTGTCTTTCAGGTCAGGCGCGGGCAAAATGTCTTTCGCGCGCTGTGGGGCCACACTCTTCGGGATGCACATTACAATCCGGAAACGCTCACTATTACAGATTTTTCCTACGCCGGGTATCATCGTACCACAAAAGAATTGCGCGAAAAAGACATTTTGCTGGAAAGCATGTGGGCAATGAATGTGGCACGCCGCTGGAATGAAAACCTGTTTACAGGTTTGATTTGGGCGAATGTACACTACAATCCTGCAATTCGTTTTGATCCGGCAAACGTCCCGTTTCATGAGTGGGAAAAACGATATTTCCACTTTTCGGGACAAAAAATAGAGATGCTGAGTGTTTACTATCACTGGCAAAACAACCGCTTCCTTTTTTCGGGGGAGATGGCAACGTCAAATTTTAAAGCAAATGCGGTTAGCCAGTCTCTGCTGGTCAAAGCGGCTCCGTTTGGTTTTGGCCTTCTGGCCTGGCACGTTGCCAATCGTTTTTATTCGCCTTACGGACGTGTGTTTGACAATGCCAGTCCGTTTCCGCAAAGTGAGCAAGGCCTTTATGCCGCGGCAGAGTGGAACGGCCGTAACGGAAGTACAAAATTTTACAAGCTGCTAAAACAAAAGCTCTGGCGGGATTATTGGGACCCTTTCCCCAAAACAACCGACGAATGGCTGAGCCAGACCGAATGGAAATTCCATCAAAACAGGTTCATCCTCCGGGTACGCTGGAGAAGTTATCAAAAATACGAAAAGCAGACGGCCACCCGGAGTGTACTTGCCGAACCCCGTAAAACAAACGTTCGGCTGGAATGGCAAACCTCGGTTAAAAAAGCCCTTAAGCTAAAAAACCGGGTGGAATATGTGATGCTTTCTCATCCACGCGAAAAGGGGCTGTTGGTTTTTCAGGATATTGCGTTCAAGCCCGGAAAAGGCATCAATTTCAATGCCCGGTTTTCAATATTTCGTACCCCTTCATTCAATACGGCGGTGTACGAATATGAAAGCGACGTCCCGGGAAGTTTTTCCAATTATGCGTTTTATGGCCAGGGCTACAAATGGTATTTGAAGATAGGGTTGAAATGGGGCTACCATTTCCGCCTCTGGCTGAAATATCGCTACCTTATGCTCAACAAAAGAAATTTTTATTTTGTGGATTACGGGCATGTTGCACAGCCTTTACAACGACTGTTGCGGATTCAGTTTCAACTGACATTCTAAGCTTAAAATCAGAAACAAAGGTTAAAAAGGTGATTTTGTCAACAAAAAGAATTCCGACCGGCGTATTCATAACGCTTTTTTTATTTTTTGGTTTTTCGGTTACGGCCCTGCAAATCATTTTTTTGCGCATCTTTTTGTCGTTATTTTACGGGAATGAGCTTTCCATTGGCCTTTTCATGTTTAGCTGGCTTTTCTGGTCTTCCGTTGGGAGCTTTTTGTTCGGGAAAATCAAACACCCGGAGAAATACATTCACACCCATTTGTTTTTGCTAAGTTTAATCACAAACTTCACCATTCTGCTCGTCCGTTTTTTTCGCTTTCAGGTGCAACCCGTTGTCGGGCTGTTGCCCGACTTGCCATCGACGATCCTTGTAGCATTTTTTTCTCTGGCCTTATTTGCCGTTTTTGCAGGAGGGCTGTTCCCGCTGTACGTGCTCATGATAAAGCAAATCCAGAACGACCTGAGCATCTCGATAATTCGTGTCTACCTTTGGGAAACAATGGGCGCAGCATTGGGAGGACTCATCGTCGGATGGTTTCTTATTCAATGGATGCCCGCGGAAAACCTGACCACGCTCTTTTCCGTGTTGATGCTTGCGAGTGCCTTGTTTTTTGTGTTTACGGTTCAACGACCCCGAAAAACTCTGGTTGCTTTTTTGTTCTTGCTTATTTTTGTTCTGCAAACGCAATACTTCCTGAAATCGAATGCATTTTTAAAAAAGCAGCTCTGGCAAGGGCTGCAAATTCTGGATCAACGTTCATCGCATTACGGTGAGCTAACATTAGCCCGGGTTGACTCCAGCACAACGCTCTATCAGGATGGGGTGCCTCTTTTTACCATTCCCGATCGACAAACCGCCGAAGAAACGGTTCATTATGCTTTGCTGTTACATCCCAATCCTCGAAAAATTCTGCTGATTGGTGGTGGCTTTTCCGGAGCCTTGTTTGAAATCTTGAAGCATCCTTCCGTGCACATGGTAGACTACGTGGAGCTCGATCCGGAAATATTTAATCTCTATCGTCAATATTTTCCGACGTTGTGGGATTCGCTAAAGGCTCAACCGGCTGTCCGGTTGCATTTTACGGACGGACGATTGTTCTTGAAAAATTCCCGACAAGAATACGATGTAATTATTGTCGATCTCCCGGATCCGTACACAGTACAGCTGAATCGTTTTTACACCAAAGAATTTTTTGCGTTAAGTGCGCAAAAATTGCGTGCAGGTGGAGTGTTCTCCTTTCACATTAGCGGGGCCGAAAATTATGTGAACAGAACATTGGCGCAATACATTCAATGCCTTTACCAATCCTTCGCGCCTTCTTTTAAAAGAATAGCGTTTTTACCGGGCAATAAGATTTATTTTTTTCTCAGCAACCGGGAACGGCCATTGCCCCTGACGGCTGCCCATTTAAGCAAAATACTGCAAGAAAGAGGAATAAAAACGCGGTATGTGCAACCCTATTTTTTACAGTTTAAGCTATTGCCCGATCGGCTGGAACCCGTGCAGCGGGTCTTGAGCCATGTGCAGTTCAGACGCGCCAACACAGATTTTCGGCCAATGGCCTATTTTTTTGACATGATTCTTTGGGCCAGCAAATTTTCGCCACAAATGAGCCAAAAAATCGGCGCCTTAATTCGGCTGCCTTTCGGCAGCTTCTTCCTGGGATTGTTCATCGTCGGACTTTTACTTTTTGTCGTGTGGTACTACAAAGCAGGGCACCGGTTTGCGGAGCCGCTTTCAATGGGCATCATTGGCTATTCGCTAATGGCGCTGGAATTAGTTTTAGTGATTGCCTTTCAGGTAGAGTTTGGCTATGTGTACTTGCAAATTGCCATTTTCATCGCACTCTTTATGGCGGGCATGGCCTTGGGCGCAGGTCTGTCATTGAAGAAGTTAGCCGGTCACCCCTTTGTACGACTGAAAAAATTTTTATTTGCCGTACACGGCCTGTTTTTAATAATGGCGTTGATTTTGATCCCGGCTTTAAGGCATCTTTTTGGCGGAGCCGGAGGGGAAAAAATAATTTTTGTTCTCTTCGCTTTGGCAAGCGGTGCCCTGGGAGGGCTGGGCTTTTCACTCCTTAATCGCTTACAGAATATTCGGGCGAAAGGTGCGGTAAACGCAGGTGCAATGTATGCCTGGGATTTGATAGGGTCTTTGGGAGGCTCGCTGGCAAGCAGTTTAATTTTAATTCCACTTTTCGGGATTCAGGAAACGGCCTGGGTTGTTGCTCTTTTTAATTTGTGGGCTTTTGCTGCTGTGGCCTTGATGAAGCAGAGAAATTAAACACATTTAGGGATCAAAAAATTTGCGCACGGCCTCGATGGGGCTTTTCCGGGCTTCGGAAAGAGGGCCCACAAAAACGGCTTGTCCTTTGTCTAAAAACAAAATGCGATCGGCAATGCGGTTAATGCTGGCTAATTCATGGGTCACGACCACCAGAGTCATGCCTAACAGATGGCGCAGATCTAACAAAAGGCGATCCAGCGAGGCGGCCGTAACCGGATCTAATCCGGCACCGGGCTCATCGGCGAACAGAATTTGCGGATCCAGGGCAATTGCTCTGGCCAAAGCGGCCCGCTTTCGCATGCCACCGGAAAGCTCGGAGGGCATCAAATGTGCAGCCTGAGGCAGGCCGACCAGGCGTAATTTCAGCCGAACCAAATTGTTGATGAAGGGCTGCTTGAGTTGGGTGTGTTGTTCCAGAGGGATGGCCACATTTTCGGCAATGGTAAGCGAATTGAGCAAAGCACCGTTCTGAAAAAGCACGCCTACTTGCCGCATTAATTTTATCGCCTCTTGCTCAGAAAGCCGCGTCAGGTCTTTGCCTAAAAGTTGAATGTCTCCGGAAAAGGGGCGCATAAGTCCGATTAAATGTTTCAAAAGCGTCGTTTTGCCGCATCCGCTTGTTCCCAGAATAACCAAAATCTCACCCCGAAAGACATCAAAAGAAATGTCTTTCAAAATAATGGTATTCCCGTATCCGCTGGTTAAGTGGCGTACCTGAATGAGCGGTTCCATTAAAAGGCCGGCCCTCCGAAATAAAACAACAAGCCTAACAAACTATCGGCAACAATAACAAAAAAAATGGAAGCCACGACCGAAGAGGTTGTAACCCGGCCAACACCTTCGGCACCGCCTCGCGCTTTAAAGCCGAAATAGGTGGCCGTAAAAAGGATGATGATGGCAAATACCACGCTTTTGGTCAAACCGGTCAAAATGTCTTTGTAGCTTAACGCCGACAGCACTTCTCTGAAAAAAGGCAGAAAGTCGATTTGCAGATACGTAAAGCCAATGATTGCTCCGCCGATAATGCCGATTACATTGGCAAAAATGGTCAGCAAGGGTAAAGAAATCAAAAGGGCGTAAAATTTGGGAATGATTAAATAGGGCAAAGGATCAACCCCCATAACTATCAGGGCATCAATCTCTTCCGTAACTTTCATGGTCGCGATTTCAGCGGTAATCGCCGAGCCGGACCGCCCCGCAATTAAAATGGCAGTAATCAAAGGGGCCATTTCGCTCACCATGGCCACGGCAACCAAATCGGCCACGTAAATACTGGCACCGAATTGCCGTAATTGCGCTGCTGACTGCAAGGCCAGAATGAACCCAATCAAAAAAGAGATCAAGGCAATAATAGGCAAGGCGTTGACGCCGACAAGAATTCCCTGGTGAATGACCTCCCCTTTTCGTCGCAAGTGCTTGCTAAAGAACGCCACAAAGCTCCAATAAAACAGATCGGAAAAGAGCATCGTCGAATCTACAAAATACCGCCACCCCTCGTAAGCTTGCTCTCCCAGACGTTCAAAAAAATTCTTTGAAGCAACCGCCTTCGCTTGCGGCGGGGAAGGGACATTTTGAAACAGAAGGAGGGTGCGCTCAATTTCCGGAGACAGGTGCAGGTTGTGCACACGGATGCCTTGCGCTTCGAGTTTTTCATGAAATTGCTGAATAAACAATGCGCCGGCGCTGTCTATTTTTTGGACATGGCTAAAATCGAGGCCCAGCTCCGGAGAAGTTAAGCTTTTTGAGAACGACTCTAGATCTTTCTCCAGGGCAGAAAGCGATTGGTAATCGATCGTTTCCGGAAGCGTAAATTCGGCAATTCCCATAAGTTACTTTTTCGCCTGATTTAAGGTGGAAACCATTCGGGCAATAAAAACATCGACTTCGTGGTTCAAAATATTATTAACCGTTGCCACGAAATCATTCATTCCGCTCTTTTTGGGAAGAGGGGCTGTTCGATCGAAGGAATACTCCACGACGATTTTGCCCGAGGCAAACTCTTTTAAGGCAAGGGTCATTTTTACATGCGCAATGGCCTTTTTGGTGTAAAGACCGGGTTCTTCCCGCTCAATCATGTCGATGGTACCGCCAATCAGATAGTCGGGAGCATAATTTCCCAACTCCATGGAAATGGTGCGGAAGAGGTGAAGTGCCGTTAGGCGACGCCACACAAAGTAGCGTAATCCGAGATCGGGAGAATCGCCCCACAAATGGTACACATAATATTGGATTTCATTACTTTTGGAGCGCAAAACAATGCGTTTGCTTTTGAAAGCGGGACGAACGGAAAAGGCATCGACCAAAACCGAATAGGGCATGGTCCGGTACTGCACGGAATCGGCAAGGACCCCGCTCATGGAAGGTTCCAACAGGTAATATTTTTTCAAAATCCGCTCACGTGCGCATCCTCCGAGGGTTACTACCATGAGCACAAACGAGAGCAAAAGAAAAATACGAATGTGATTTGATTTAATCTTTGAGTTTGTCATCAGGGGGATTCTCCGGCTTACTTCCACCAATTAAAACAGAAGGATCTTCGTCAATTTGTTGAGCGGCGCTATTCAAATAGCGAATGGTTTGATTTAACATTTCCATGCTCTGGTTTAGCCGCAAACTATTCGTCTTAACCAGCAAATCCATTTGGCTAAGCAGGCTGTTCAGTCGGTCTACGGCAAAATTGATTTGTTCGTCAAGATGATAAATGTTGGATTTGTTGAGTTTGTCCACAACCTCGGCAATATTGCGCATGGTTTGGCGCAAAGTGTCGGAATTGATCATGTTTTCCAGAGCAAACGCCGTGTGTTTGGTCGCGGCAGAGGCCAAAGCAAGATTGGATAAAGCGCTGTCGAGATTGGTTAGAATCCGCTCTACTTTTGGCTCATTGCGGCTTAATAGCCGATTTACCCGTTGTACGGTCGATTGGGTTTCGTCCACTAATTTGAAAATTTTACGCTGGTTGTTGGGCGCCGTGAGCTGGATGAGATTGTTCAAGATTAATTCCGTTTTTTCCGCAAGAATTTCCGCCTTTCCTGTGATTTCTTCAGTTAACGATTTTCCGGGCTTGATGAAACCTCCGGGTTCCAAGAGCGGCGCCTCCGGCGTTCCACCGCGCAGCTCGATGATTTTTAGTCCGGTAATGCCCACGGAAGAAATATTAGCCGTCACGTCTTGTTTAATGGGGGTGCCTTTATTAACGGCAATGGTTACGATGATTTCGCTGATGTTTTTGGGGTTGATCTCGATTTTTTGTACCGAACCGACACGCACGCCCAGGTATTTTACCGAACTGCCCACATCCAGGCCGGAAACGGAAACATTTTTGTATTTAATGTAGTAAATATCTTTTTCTTTGAAAATCCGATCGACAGAAAGGAGAGCGATAAAGCCTATTAAAAGGAGCACGCCGATCGTGATGAAAATACCCAGGCGGATTTTTTGGGATCTGGAAACCATGGCAACCACCGTTTTTTATTGCGAAGTTAACGATAAGAACGGAGGAATTCAAACGAAATAAATTTGAACAAAAATGTTTGCCAAGAAGCAAAAAACTAATTATATTTGACACTCATTAAAAATGGTGGTAACAATGGCGCGCGTTGTTGACAAAAAGAAAAAAGTAAAAGAGAAAAAAGTAGAAGCCATAATCATTGGCAAGAAAAATATCACATGGTTTCTTGTCGGTTTGGTGATGATAATTTTAGGTTACTTTTTCATGGCGCAACCACCTGTGTATGGCTTTATGTCGTTGCATTTAGCGCCGATTATTTTAATCATTGCCTATTTGATCGTGTTCCCGATTGCGATCATGATCAGAGATAAAAAGCAAGAATCGTAAAGGGCGATTAGCTCAGTTGGTTTAGAGCATCTGCCTTACAAGCAGGGGGTCGTAGGTTCGAATCCTACATCGCCCACG
>Ga0256914_1001437_pt1 | contig 21513 bp, 17 predicted proteins | sample HulkmetaG_FD_191571 | JGI IMG/M metagenome (GOLD analysis project Ga0256914, IMG submission 191571) | Hydrothermal chimney microbial communities from Main Endeavour vent field at the Juan de Fuca Ridge, Pacific Ocean - Hulk | ecosystem: Environmental > Aquatic > Marine > Hydrothermal vents ... | reverse complement strand
GATCCCAACAATCCTGATGTTACTCCAATAATAATAAACGGAAGAACATATCTCCCTCTTAGATTTATTGCAGAACATCTCAACTGCTCAATACAGTGGGATCCTGCAACAAAGACTATTACGGTGTATTATTGGGGATAAATAGTTATACAGATATAAAAAGGGTTAAAAAGCCGGGATTTTATTATCCCGGCTTTTTAATTTTCACCGCAAGGTTAGATCACTGCCATTTATAAAAGGCTGTACAAAAAGTAAATACCTTATATCGATAACGTTGTTTTCCCTCCCATATGAAAAATCAGATGGAGCAATATAAGATAAGCCGTAATAAAAATCTGCCCTTTAAAAATATGAAAACTATTAATTAAACCCTAACAGGTTTTCCTTTTATTATTTTCTTTTTCCAGGTGCCTCTCCTAAACCACAGGTACGCAGCAAATGCTATAATGATGTTGCTCACCACCATTGCATAAAAAATTCCGTTAGGCCCTATATTTTTCTTCAATGCCCAGTAATAAGCAAGCGGTATTCTTATTCCCCAGAGCCTCGTTGTATTGAGAACGAGAATTGGAGTGGTGTGCCCGGATCCACTGAACGCTGCGCTGAATGCAAACATTATTCCAAAAAACGGCACTGAGTATGAGGCAATTCTAAATAAATTCGTTCCCACTTTTATTACCTCAGGATCATTGATAAAGAATTTTACAATTGAGCCTGCAAAGAAAAACGTAAGAGTTGCACCTGAAAACAGAACAACTGCTATTACCTTAACTGCAGTCCAAACAGTTTGCTCTGCCCTATCCACATTATCTGCTCCTAAATTCTGCCCTACCATCACTGTTGCTGCCTGCGAGAATCCCATTGCAGGCATATTGAGTAGAGAGATAATTCTGTTCCCTATACCAAACGCACTCACAACGGCAGACCCAAACAGGTTTACAATGCTTATGAGAAGCGTGAATCCAAGAGACGTTGCCATCTGACCAACGGAAAGTGGAAGCCCTATCTTAAAAATTTTCCCTACTATTTTCCAGTTGATGCCAAGATCCTTCACAGTTAAACGGATTTCACTCTTATCTGAGAATAGGTACCTAAAACCGAGATAAAGTGCAAGAACCCTTGCAAGATCCGTTGCAAGTGCAGCACCTGTAACCCCCATTTCTGGAAAACCTATACCAAAAATAAGGAGTGGATCAAGCACCGCATTGAGAAGCAGTGAAAACGTGATGATTTTCATAGGAGTAATAGTATTGCCTCTACCCTGAACTATTCCTTGAAAACTCATATAACCAAACATAAACGGAAGCCCAAGAAATATTGTTCTCATATATCGCATCGTTGGTGCATATGCATCGGCTGGTGTGTGAAGGAGTTTTAAAACAGCAGGAGTGATAAAGTATCCCACAATTGCAAATAAGGTTCCGAGAGCAAGCATCATTGTTATCGTGGTACCAGCAGATTTCGCAGCGTCTCTATCCATCTTTGCTCCAGTGTACTGTGCTACAAGTGTGGAACCTCCAACAGATACACCCATTGAAAAAGCAATAATAACAAACACAACGTTAAACGTGATCGTGGGTGCAGAAAGCGCTGCTTTTCCAACCTTTCCAAGCCAAAATGCATCAACGAGGTTGTAAAGTGTTTGAACAAGATTTGCAAACATCACGGGAAGTCCAAGAATGAGAAGTTCTTCCATAATGTTTCCATTTAACAAATCTGGTTTTCGTTTAAACACATTTATCCAGTATCGAATTTTTTCCATTGCAGAGCATTATAGCATAAAAACAGATTGTAAACTATAAATATTTATATATATTAAACAATTTAGCCAGATCGTTTGACGAACTCCAAAATTTTGACTGCAAAATTTTCAGATACAAAGTAAATCAAACCCCGATGAAAACTGATTTTGGACATATGCTCCATATATATAGGTGGAAGCGCTTTCAAAATTTTAACCTGGAGGTGATACACATGACAGTAATTCAAGAAAACGGAAGGCTCGAACTTTTGTTCGACGCAGGGAACGGTAAATCCCGCAGGGAAAGTATAACAGGAGTTAAACCCGCAGCAGCAGATCAAGACATCTACGACATAGCAACAGGAATTGCAAACCTCATAAGCGATACCCTGCAGGACATCAGGCTTAGAAGCACAAAGAGTTATTCCGCATAAGGAGGTGTGATGTATGGCAGACACAAGTTCAACCGTTTTAAGGCTCGTCTTCGGAACGGAAAACGGGAAAAAGCACGCAATGGAGTTCAACAATCCAAAGAGCAACATCACAGAACAGCAGGTTCACGATTTGATGCAACTTATTATTGATAAAAACATCTTCACCACAAAAAATGGTGATCTTGTTTCCATTGTGGACGGCGGAATCGTAACACGTTCTTTCCACGATCTCGTTCCGTAAATTCAAAATGCGGGCGGTTTTGCCGCCCGCACAACCAGAAGGAGGCGATAAAATGACAATAGAAGAACTTATTAAGATTATAGGCAACGTGGGATTTCCCATTGCTGTTGCACTTTACTTGCTCATCGTTTTTGGAGCAAAACTTGACAGACTTGCAGAGTCTGTTGATAACCTTGCAAAATTCATAGAAGGGTTGGGAAAGAAATGAGAAAAATAAATTACATAGTGATTCACCACTCAGCCACGCAACCGCACTTAAATGCATCAGACAAAACCGGCAAAAAGATCGCAGAAACGATCTGTAAAAGAAGCAGGATCCACTGGGAAAAGGAATTTCCACTTTACAGGTGCGATTACCACTTCCTCGTTGGACCGGAAGGCGATATTTTTAAAGGGCAGAGCATTGAACTTCCAGCATGGCACTCAACAAATTACAAGGTGAATTTGCACAGCATTGGTATATGTTTTCTTGGAAACTTTCAGACTGGAACAATGGAAAAAGCACAGTTTGAGTCAGGGGTAAATCTGATAAGAAAACTCATGGATCAGTACAAAATACCGATAAAGAACGTTTTGAGACACAAAGACGTTGTTTCTGATATAACCGGGCGTGCAAATTCCACACTCTGCCCTGGAAAAAATTTTCCGTTTATCTCAATGCTTGCAGAGATAAACACTCCACTATTTTCAGACATAACACCAGCATATCCGTATTACAAAGAAATCGCATTCCTGAAAAAACATGGAATTATAGAGGGAGAGAACGGAGAATTTAAGCCTCATGCCCTTGCAACACGTGAAGAAGTGGCACTCATCGCATACAGAATTCTTTCAAAAATCATCAATTAAAAAAGGCGGCTTAAAGCCGCCTTTTTTAATTCACATCAGAGAGGGATCCTTCTTCCCTGCAATGAATTTTTCAAAGAACAGAATTGCTTCCCTTTCATACATATAAGAATCAGAGATCTCTTTCACTCTGTTTTCTGAAAGGAAAACGTCTTCATCAACCCTTTCAATTTCCCGCCAAACAATTATTCCTCCATCGGTAAATCCAACACTCACATCTTCTGGAAAAGATTTTGTGTTAATCTTTTCTCCCATAATAATCATAACAAATCTTACAACAATCTCACCTGAATCTTCGTCTCGCCCCACTTCAATGTCTGTATCTGCAACAGGCTCCACACCAAGAGGCAAAACCTTTTCAACAATTGTATGCCCTTTCATCGAATACACGTATCCTATTCTGTATCGTCCTAATAATTCCATAGAACGTATTTTAACGATTTTGCAAAAATTTCATAATGCATTAAGAAAAGAGGGTATCGTAAAGGTTTTCAATGGTCTGTTTGTAATCTCTTTTACCTTCTGCAACTTCGTCAATTATGCTTTCAAGTTCTGCTGTATAGTCTTCGCTCACGTACCTTGAAAACGGGCTTTCTTTTGCAAGCGAAAGCACTTTGAACCCAAGGCGAGTTGCAAATATGAAACCTCCTTTCTGAACCACGTATTTCCGTTTGAAAAGTTTTTCCACAGTGATTGCATAAGTGGAAGGCCTCCCTATACCCTTTTCCTTCATCTCTTTTATAATTTCTGAATAGGTGAACGGTAAAACAGCAGGTTTTTGAACGATTTTCCCTTTCAGTTCGTATTCCCCTTCTCTTATTGTTGAAACCTTTACGGGCCAAACCATGTTAAAGCCTTCCCTTACGGTTTTTACAAAGAATGATTTTTTTATACCTTCAATATCAAACTCCGCTTCGAGAAATATGGCACTCTGCATTTGAGATGCAATAAACCTATCAAAGATCAGAGAATACAATTTCACATGACTTTCCTGAAGAGAAACTCCTCTCATCATCGCAACAGTTTTTATTTCACTTCCATTTGCAACAAGAACAGGCCTGATGCACTCATGTGCACCTCCACTTGATTCAAACCGTCGCGCCTTAAAATACTCCTCACCAAAATTTGCAGTGATGTATTCTCTTGCAATGTTTATACCGTTCTGTGAAACACGGATGCTATCAGTTCTGTGATACGTAATAAATCCATTTTCAAAGAGTTCCTGCGCAATTTTCATCGTTTTTTGAGGGGAAAAGTGGAGTTTATCAGAAGACACCTTCAAAAGTTCCGGAGTATTGAAAGGAGTTATAAACATTTCTTTTTCATGTTCAGAAAGTTTTTTCACATGGATATATTTCTTTGCAAGAAATTCCTCTGCCTGCCGCTTTTCTTTGAATACAAATTCAAAAGGCTCTTCGCAAATTTCAAATTTAACTGCCCAAACCTTTTCCCTCAATTTAAGCGTTCTCTCCGCAATCCAATTTAGAACAGGCGTTTGAACTCTTCCTGCTGATAACGACTTTCGTCCAAGTTTCTCATTCACAAAGGAAGAAACACCAAATCCTATCCACCTATCCGCAATTCTCCTGACAAATTGTGAAGAAACAAGGTTATAGTCAACAGCACGCTTGTTTAATACAGATTCCTCAAACGCCCTTTTTGAGATTTCATGAAACTCTATTCTAAAAATATTTTCATTGAACGGCTTATTTGCATTTGTAATGTCAAATGCAATTTTCTCACCTTCTCTATCTGGATCCGTTGCAACAAGAACTTCGTCAATTTCTGAACTCTGTATATTCAGCGCTTTAAGTATCTTCTCTTTGTTTTCTAAAACGGTGAACACGGGGATTGATTTTTCTATAACTCCAAACTTTCCACGCATGGAAAGATCAAAATCATGCCCAACAGTTGCAGCAAGAACAAGCACTCCGTTCTCAGTCATAACCTCATAAACAGGGATTCTGGAAACGAGTCTTATCGAAGGTTTTCCAAAGAAAGAAGAGATCGTTTTTGCCTTAACTGGAGATTCAACGATAACAAACGAAGTTTTCATTTCAATCTGTTTTCCCTCTTTCCTGCTCTCTTCCGCTTCTTTTAGCAGCAATTTAAACTTTTCATCTGTAAACCGTTCAAATTCACCACTACCAAACCATTCAAGCCGTTTTTTCAGTGAGAAGAACGCCTTTTCGCTATCAACAAGCAGCACACTTACGCCCTTCGTGAGTCTTCCTTTGAAAAACCTGCTTGTCCTTCCAGTTGCCTGAAGATATCCAGTTACATCAGCAACAACAACCTTTTCTCCATCAAAAGAAATTTCGGGAGATGATTTAATTTCTTCCGAAAACCGCTCTACGATGCCAACAATTTCTTCTTTTATATTTTGAAGTTTTTCTCTTATCTTTTCTGATACATTTTCATAAAATGCATATTTTTTCAAATAGTTTGCATAATAAGAGAGTTTTGTAAGATTCTCCTGATTTAAAAGTTTATTCTTTGAAAGAAACGGAATAAGCATTAGCAAAATGTAATAAAGACTCCTGAAATTCTCGCTATCTATACGAAACTCTATTTTTGGGACACCTGCAAACAAAACATACCTCACGTATTCGGGCATATCTACGCCCCTTGCAAGCGGATTCCTGAAACTTGCAAAACCAACAAAAACAATACTGCCCTTTTTGAATTCCTCTTTTCTCTCTTCAAACTCTTCATAACTCACCGCATTTATTCCAGATGAGCGGAGGAATGCAATAAATTTCTCAAGAGTTTGCTTTGTCTCGTTGCCCGGAAGAAACAGAAAACCGTATCCCTCGGCATTTTTTGTTATTCTTACGGCTTCCTCCCAAATTTTTTCAGGAGTTTCAAACAGGTCTGAAACATTTCTCATTGCAAATGATGGGCGTGAAACTTCAAAGTTTGTTAAGTATAAAAAGAGTTTTACCCTTGAAGAACGAGGATTTGCAGTAGCAGAAGAAACAATTATGTTCCCTTTTCTCTTTGAGGAAAGTGTATTCAGCAATTCGTAATTTCCACTTCCTGCAAGTTCAAATGCTCTTTTAAAATCCTGCCGGGAAAATCCTAAAAGAGAAAGCAGATTATCAATCCTCTTTCCTGATTTCAAAACCGAATCCACATCATCAACAAAAACTAAAGGGAAATGCCTTTTGAATGCATCAGAGTTTTTGTATAAAAACTGAGAAGTTGTAATAATTATGCCACGTTCTGTGGAAAAGATCTTTTCTCTTTCCTCTTTTCTGCCAGTGTATGCAACGAAATCTATTCCCCACTTTTTTAACCTTTCTGCTGCTTCTTTTACCAGAACTTTCGTTGGAAATATGAGGTACGCATCTCCAAGAAATGCAGAAAGCACAAGGCCAAACGTCGTTTTTCCGATACCGGTTGGAGCAAGCATAGCAAAAGAGTTGCCTGCAAAAAATCGCTTTGCCCACATTTTTTGAACTGCATTTAGCGGCATTCCTACTTTGCTTATAAAAAAATGGGAAAATTCGTTAAACTTATTCTCCAGATCGCAGAACTGTTTGAAGTTTTGCAGGTTTTTGACTTCACACTTATTTGCAGGTTCTGGCATACACTTTTCACAGAAAAGCCCTTCTGAGAGACGGACAGAAGAGATATCCCCTCCACAATTAGGACAAAAGTTTTCATATATCGCAAAAGGCCTGTTATTCATAATTCCTCCTGCTGAATTCTATCAAATTGGCATAAATTTGTAAAGAGTTCTGGAAAAGTTATTCCTATTTTCCGTATAATTATAGAAAAAATTCTGAATACAATGTTTGAATATTTATTTATATGTGATAAAATACACCCGGCAGGGGGTGAGTTATAACAGTAAAGATAGCGCTCGTAATAATAAGTTATTTTGTGTGGATTACCCCTGTAGTCTTTATTTCAATTATATTGCATAAATATATTAAAAAAACAGGGGATACAAGGGGATTTAGTTTTACAGCAACGGGTATAATGCTCGTTCCCATTGCTGTAACGCTGAAACAAGTATTGATATATTACTTACCAAACCATCAAATTGCTGTATTTATTGCGGGAAACAGTTTTTTGTTGTTTTCGTATGTTACAATTATAATAGGCATCAGAAAGATAAAGAAATTGCTTCCCAGAGTTTCTAAAAGGGTTACAATCTATATTGCCTTGTCCTTTTTATTTATTTTGTTTGCATTAGTACAGAAAAAATTCCTTTTAACAGTTGATTTGATGTTGTACTTTCTCACACTTGCTGCTGTAATGTATGCAGTTGAATCCTCATTCATTGTCCTTGAACCTAAAAAACCTTTAATAAGAAAAGTAGTAATAATATTTGGACTCTCTTTATTTGTAGATTTCATTCTAAAAAGCGTCGTTGAAATCACAGAAGTGCCTAATCTTTCAACTATTAAGTTAATTAGTTTCACTATAAGATTTATTGGTGCAGGTCTTTTGTTTGCTGCACAAAGAAAAATCTTTTCTGTCAAAGATAAGAAAAAGGATTTACTCCCAGAAATCCAAACTGCAATATACAAATTTTTAAAGCGATTCACAATTGCTGTAATAATTTTCTCTATTGCATTCAGCCTTTTCACGCTTATGTCTTTATATTTTTTGAAACTTACATTAAAATCTGATCTTAAAGACTACAAACAAGAGATCTCCTTAGATGCTTCTAAAACAGCCGATAATTTACAGTTCATCATTTCTAAAACAAGAGCAGATCTTACTCGATTCTCCATTAATCCCGACATAATAAAACTAAATGAAAAAGGCAAAGAAATACTCCAGAAATATTATCAAGAAAATAAAAACGGTCTCACTTCAATCATGAGAATGGACAAAAATGGAACTATCACATATGCATACCCTTCCAAAGAAAGCATCGGCAAAAATATTTCGAACCAACCCCACATTAAAAAATTAATGAATACATATTCTCCTGTTTTGTCAGACCCATTCCTATCTCCACAGAATACTATTGTTGTAATGTTGCATGTACCAGTTTTTGATGAAGGAATTTTCGATGGGAGTGTAGCAGTTATGATAAATCTTAAAACATTAAACAGCGTAATCTTAGAATCACAACCAAATGAGCACGTTTTTGTAACTAATCCAGATGGAACCATCATAATCAGTAAAGACGAAGATATTTTCCTTAAAAACGTATATACAATTATCCCTAAGTTAAATAGGTATTCCGAGTTTATAAAATGTGAATTTGGCTATGGTTTACTAATCAAAAAAATTTTTTCACTAATGCCCCTTACAACCTACACTGTTTATGCCTTTGTTCCTAAAAGTAATGTGTTTGCAAACGTGTCTTATAGAATTTTGATTTTAGTATTGCTCGGTTTTTTCTTTATTGCTTCACTACTATATGCAATTAGAATGTTATACCTTGCGTATGAAGAAGAAACAGAGAAATTTAAAGAACTTGCAGAAACAAAATCAGAGGAGAGCAAAACACTTTTACAGAAGTTGCAAACACTTGTCTCTGCATTTTCCAGAATAGATATAAATAAAAGCATACCAGAAACGAGCAAGGAATTACTGAATGCCTTGCTAAAATTGATTACCCGGGGAAATGCAGGTAGCGTAATAATAAAAGATGGGGATAAATTTGTATTTACAGCAGCAAATGGATACCCAAAACTGCTTGAGGGGAAATTCCTTACACAAGAAGAAATTATGCCGTCTATCAGCAATCGACCATTTATCATTAAACATATCTTTCAGTACTCAGAGAAAATTTCAAAGGGTAAATTAAAACCTGAAACAAGAAAAATGTTCAAAGAAATTGGTACAACAAGTATAAAATCAACAATTGAAGCACCTTTAATTGTTGATGGAGAATATTACGGAGGAATTTTTATTGATAACTTCGAAGATGAAAATGCGTTTACAGAGGAAGATTTAAAAATAGCGGAATCTTTCTCAAAACTTGCTTCTCTTACAATAAGGTCCAAACTCCTCGTGAACTCACTGAGGGATACGGAAGATAAACTCTTTACAATAATGGAAAGTTTCTCTCTCCTTGATATATCAGCAAGTGAGGAAAAATTCTTTGGAACAATTCTTAATATAGGAAAAAAACTCATTCCACAGGCAGACGCAGGCTCTGCAACGCTTAAAAAAGGTGCATTTTACGAATACGTTGCAATCTTTGGTTATAGAGAAATCTTGAAGAAATTAAAATTAAGAGCCGGAGTTTCCTACAGCGCAAAAAGTAAAACAGCCACTGTTGTAAGGGATATTGCTAAATTCAACACTGAGAACCTTACAGAGAAAGAACTCGAAATACTCAATAAAGCAGGCGCATCAGGGATAAAACAGTCCATTGTGGCACCTATCATAATAAACGGTGAGTATTTTGGAGGTATCTTCCTGGATAGTTTTAAAGAAAGAAACGTTTTTTCTGACAGAGATATAAAGGTGGTAAGTGCACTTTCAAAGTTAGCATCCATTTTTGTGGAAGCACACATGGCATATAAGAAGTTGCAACTTGCCAACACGTTCAATGAAAGTTCACTTAAACTTTTCCACACTGTCGATATAAAGGGAAGTCTGGAAAATGTACTGGAAGCAGCCTACCGCACACTGAAACTTATCTATCGCTCAACACTTCAAGAGATAGCAGTTTGGGGAAAGCACGAAGGAGATGCAATTCTGATAAAATTTGACGGCAAAAAAATTCAAAGGCTTACTATTTCACCTGAAACTTTTAACATCGTTACCTCAAGGGAAGAATCCCTGTTTGTTAAAAACGGAAATGAACTTCACCCATTTGCTCAGGCTGTAATATACTCTGGAGTGAAGAATATGCCAGTTTTCAGGATAAGGTTCAATAAAGCAAAGGAATTTCTAAAAGAAGAAAAGGAATTTATCGAGCGGTTTGGCAGAGAGGTAATTAATCTTTACCAAACAATTTCATACTACACACAGTTCAAAGAAATGTTTGCAAATTACATCTTCTCAATAGGAAACGCTATTGAATCATACAACAGATACACAGAACTCCATTCAATGAGAGTGGGATACTTATCGATGCACATTGCAAGCAAACTTAAATTGAACAGCGACGAAAAATCTTTATTGCTGTTTTCGGCAATTCTGCATGATGTAGGTAAAATAGGGATACCACAGGAAATTTTATTAAAACCCGGAAAACTTGATCCAGAAGAAAGAAAAATGATTGAACGTCATCCTATTGAAGGCGAGAAAATCGTAATGCCAATAAATCCAGGAGCAGCAAAAATCATAAGACACCATCACGAAAGATGGGACGGAACTGGATATCCAGACAAACTTAAAGGAGAAGAGATACCTCTTCTTTCCAGAATAATCACAGTTGCAGATGTTTTCGATGCACTTACAACGGATAGGCCATACAGACCTGCATACGATCTAAAAAAAGCACTTAAAATTATGATTGAAGAAAGAGGAAAAATATTTGATCCTGAAATATTAGATGCTTTCCTCACAATAGAAACTGATATTCTTCTGAAAAAGGAACTCTCAGAAAAAGATATTGAAGAAATGAAACAGGTGATCACAGATATTTATTAATATTAAGCATTTTTCGTTTTAAAATTTTTAAAAAATCGATTTCCATCATCCAAAAATCCAATTGGAACTTTTTTTACATATTCGTATCTAATCAAAAACTACGCTTTTGGAGGCAATGCCGTATGAACGCTTTTAACACTGCTGCCACACTGCACTACACAGTAAAAACCGAAATATATTTCGGTTTTTACGGAAATTCACACTTTGCTTGTTTTACAAGAGAGTGGTATAATTTTTGTAGAAAGTTTTCACCAACAAGGAGGTGAGAGCAATGAGAAAAGTTATATCTTCATTGCTTGCGTTGTTGATTTGCATTCTAATGTTTTCTGGCATTGGAACTGCGTATGCTCTTACCGTAACGAGTGTCACGGCAAACCCAAACACTCCAGGGGCAAATGCCACTTACATAATCAAGTTGAGCATTGAACAACCCCTTACGGCAAACACAGATTACATAAAGATTAATTTCTCCCCCGGATTTACTGTGCCTGCATCAATCTCTACAGGTGCAGTGAGAATTAATGGAAACATTCCACACAGTATTACAGTAGACGGCCTTGCACTGTATATTTATCCTTCCCAAAATTTGTCAGCAAGCCCTGTAGATATTTATATTTACTCTTCTGCAGGTATCAAAAATCCATCAACAGGCGGAAGGAGTTATCCAATCACATTTTCCACATCAAAAGAAACAACCACTGTTTCCTACAACCTCTATATACAATTAGCAGTTAGAAATCTAACGGTGAGCGTTTCTCCAAATGGCACTGGAAGTTACGCAACCTATACAATTTCGTTCATTCCAAATATATCATTAGCCACAACTGACTACATATACATTGAGTTCCCTTACGACACATCTCTTCCAAACAATATAAATGCATCATATATCACAATAAACGGTTATCCGTGTTCCTACGTTACAAAAGAAGGAAATTTAAAACTCGATATTCATCCACCTTTTGGAATGAACGCAAACTACACATTTACAATCATCATAAAGGATCAGTTCGGAATTAGAAATCCCACTTCACCGGGGAATTACACGCTCCGACTTGCAACGAGCAAAGAACCTGCATACGCAGTATCAAATACGTACGAAATAGTGAGCAGCAACATTACTAATCTTACCGTTTCGCTAACTCCTAACACAGCAGGTAGCGTTGCAACATACTCAATCTGGTTTACCACCGGGCCAAATGGAGCACTTTCCCCAAATAACTATATAAAAATCGTTTTTCCGTATGATACATATATACCCAGCAACACAAGTGCATCGTACATAACTCTAAACGGATACAACTGCACAAACAAATCCGTTGTGGGAAGAACACTGACAATCTACATTCCAAACGGATTTTCACTTGGAAACAATGCGACTTGCAGCATTATCATTCCTGATCAATTTGGGATTAGAAACCCCACTTCGCCGGGGAATTACACGCTGAGTTTATCCACAAGTGCAGACGTTATACCTGCTGTTTCTAACCCATACACAATTGTGGGAACTTCTGTTTCTTCTCTTTCAGTTGAAGTGGATCCTCCCGTGCAGGATGCAGTTGCACAATACACAATTTCGTTTGATACATCGCAAAACGGAGCACTCTCAAAAAACTCTGACAAAATCTTTGTTGAATTCCCAAGAAAATGCAACGTTCCAAATTACATAAACGCATGGAACATTACAGTTAACGGAGTAAAGTGTACGTATGCCTCGGTTTCTCAAAACATTCTCTCTTTCACCGTACCTGTAAATATCAGCGTGAATTCTGGCGTTACCGTTGTGATAAGCAAAGACGCAGGTATTAAAAACCCTCCAGTATACGGAACGTACACATTCAAAGTGCATACATCAAAAGACGTTGTGCCAGTTTCATATTCAGTGCAGATCGAAAAATCAACAATTGCAAAACCAACGGTGAGTTTGAGCAGTTATGCGGTAGGAGACACGCCTACAATTACCATCAACTTCACCACGGGAAGTGCGGGCGCACTGAAACAAAATCAAGACAAAATATACATAAAATTTCCTGCAGAATTCAAACTTCCTTCGTCTATCGCTGCATCTACCGTTAAGGTGAACAATATAACGGCAAAATACGTGTCAAAATACTCCTACAGAGTGGAAATCACAACACCTGTTGATATTCCTGCAAACGGACAGGTCACCGTGGTGATAGATAAATCCGCAGGCATCAAAAATCCTGATGCAATTGGTGATTATACGCTTACAGTTTACACATCGAAAGAGAGCACACCTGTGCAGTCAAAAACATTTAAGATCGTGGCACTTCCTAAAACAACGATCGCTGTAAATCCACCTTCTCCAGATGGAAAGAACGGATACTATACAGTAAATCCAGTGATAACGCTCACTGCAGTTTCTCCAATTGATCCAGATCCAATGATCTACTATTATATAGATTCTGGCACTCCGATACTTTACACCCATTCGTTTACAATACCAGACGGCGAGCACACACTCTACTTCTATGCAAAAGATCATCAGGGAAATCAGGAAAAGACACATTCAAAGAAATTCCTTGTGGATACAAAACCTCCAGTTATTACAATTATCTCTCCAGAGAATAACGCTGTTCTCAACACAAAGCAGTGTAAAATCATTGGAAAAACAGAACCCAAAGCAACACTTGAAATCAACGGACAGAATGTACCAATTAGCCCGGACGGAGAATTCACATTCACCACTGAAATTTCAGGGGAAACCGTGTTTACAATCGTTGCTGAAGATGAGGCAGGAAATAAAACCACGGTGAATTTGAAGGTTTCGTTAGATACAACACCACCAAAACTCACAGTATTTTCACCCATTGCTTTTGAGGTATTCCACACACCCACAGTGATTGTAAAAGGAAAAACGGAAAAAGATGCAACAGTAACAGTCAACGGAAATAAGGTTGCAGTAAACGAAGAGGATTTCACGTTTACCTACACAGTAATGCTTACAAAACCAGGGCTTAACTCAATCAACGTTGTAGCAACTGATCGCGCAGGTAATATCACGAGAGTTTCCATTCCTGTAAAGTTTATTCCAAAAACAAAGATTATTTTGCAGGTTGGAAACAGCAAAGCAATCGTAAACAATGAGATTGTTAAACTTGACGCTTCGCCAGTTTTGATAAATAACAGAACAATGGTTCCGCTTAGATTCATTGCAGAGGCGTTTGGAGCAAAGGTTCAGTGGAATCCCGTATTTAAACTTGTTATCATAACGCTTGGAGAAAAAGAAATCATTTTGCAGGTGGGAACACCTTATGCATCTGTAAACAACAGAATGGTAAAATTGGATGCACCTCCAAAACTTGTAAAGAATCACACAATGGTTCCGCTTAGATTTATTGCAGAGGCGTTTGGGGCATCCGTTCAGTGGGATGCCAAAACAAAAAGCATCACAATCGTATATCCAAAATAGGTTAAGAGACTCTGAAATCTATAATGGCGGGCATATTGCCCGCCATTATTTGTTTTTCATTCTATAAAAACTTATGCACCAAGATATGCTTCTTTTACTTTTGGATTCTCCAATATTTCTTTTGCAGGGCCCTCCATTGTGATTTCTCCAACTTCAAGAACATAAGCGTAATCTGCAAGTTGAAGTGCCATTTCTGCATTCTGTTCGACAAGCAGAATGGTTTTTCCCTCTTCATTTATCTGTTTCAAAACCTCAAAAATCTCCTCAACAAGCATAGGAGCAAGCCCCATAGAAGGCTCATCAAGTAAAACGAGTTGAGATTCCGTCATAAGCGCCCTTCCCACGGCAAGCATCTGCTGTTCACCGCCAGAAAGAGTACCGCCCATCTGCTTTTGCCTCTCTTTTAAACGGGGAAACAGCTCAAACACCTGTTCTAATTTTTCTTTCTTCAATTTTGGATCCCTCAGCGTCCAGGCACCAAGTTCAAGATTTTCTCTTACCGTAAGGTCTGGAAATATTCTTCTTCCTTCTGGAACATGAGTAATACCCATCTGCACAATTTTGTGAGCAGGAATATTGGTAATCTCATCTCCCATAAAGAAAATGTGGCCCTCCTGCGCCTTGATAAGCCCTGATATTGTTCTCAAAGTCGTTGTTTTGCCAGCACCGTTTGCCCCAATTAAAGTGACAATGGTGCCGGGTTTTACTGTAAATGAAATGCCTTTGAGCGCTTTAATTGCTCCGTATGAAACCACGAGGTCTTTTACTTCAAGCATGTTTTTTCCTCCCAAGGTAAGCTTCTATAACGCGCGGGTTGTTGCTCACCTCATCAGGTGTTCCCTCCGCAATCGTTTCACCAAAGTCCATCACCTTTATCCTTTCGCAGATGTTCATCACAAATTTCATATGGTGTTCTATGAGAAATATCGTTAAGTCAAATTCTTTTTTTATCCAGCGGATCATTTCGAGAAGTTCCATCGTTTCCTTTGGGTTCATTCCAGCAGCCGGTTCATCAAGAAGAAGAATTGTTGGATGGGTTGCAAGCGCACGTGCAATTTCAAGTCGCCTCAATTCACCATATGGCAACGCTTTCGCAAGTGTGTATGCTCTGCTATGAAGGTTAAACATCTTTAAAAGATTCATTGCTTCCTCTTTTATTTTTTTCTCTTCCCTGCGGAACTTTGCATTTCTCATTACAGAATCGTAAAGCCCGTACTTCACTCTGAAATGCCCGGCAATACGAATGTTATCAAGCACGGTAAGGTTTGGAAATATTCTTAAATTCTGAAATGTTCTTGCAATTCCCTTCGCAACAATTGTATGGGGTTTGTATTTTGTAATATCCTCCATGTAAAACTTTTCGCCATTTTTCTGTCTCAGATAAATTTTTCCCTCAGTGGGAATATAAACACCAGTAATAAGATTGAAAATTGTTGTTTTGCCAGCACCGTTTGGCCCGATGAGTCCCCAGATTACGCCTTTTGGAAGTTCCATATGAAAATCGTGAACAGCACGAAGTCCGCCAAAGTAATGCGTTATGTGATCAAGTTTAAGCACTATGTCTTGCATTTTCGTCCTCCTCTTCGGGAATGAGAACAGAGAATTCCTTATCTCCCATTAATCCGCTCGTCTTATACAGCATAGTTGCAACGAGAAGCACGGAAAAAATCACCATTCTCCATTCTGGTCCAACGTGGAACGGTGTAAGGGCATCAATTCTATCAAGTGCAAGGCGAAGTCCTTCTGAAAGGAAAGTAATTCCCACTGCAGCAACGATAGAACCACTTATGCTTCCAATTCCTCCAATGTAAACCATAATCAGCACGTATATTGTTGCCATGAAACCAAACTGCAAAGGGTTAATGTACTGAATAAGATGTGCGAGTAAGGCGCCACCGACACCAGCAAAGAAAGCGCCAATTGTAAAACCCATAACCTTGTAATACGTTGTGTGAACACCAACAAGTTCAGATGCAACTTCGTCCTCCCTTATTGAGAGAAACGCTCTGCCTATTGATGAGTAAATGATGTTTCTCATAATTATAACTGATACAAGTGCAACAATTGTAACATAAGTGAAGTTTGAAAAATTAGGAATCCCCGGAATCCCTCTGGGACCTCCAACAAAAGGTATTGCATTAAAAGTGACACGAATAATCTCTCCAAACGCAAGGGTAACAATTGCAAGATAATCTCCTCTGAGTCTTAAAGTAGGCAAACCTATAAGGAAACCAACAAGTGCAGCCATAATTCCACCAAGTATAACAGATCCAGTGAATATTAGATATGGTATAAAACCGTGTGAGGGAATTTTTAAAAGAAGCGTCGTAATCGTTGCTGATGTGTATGCACCAACTGCGGCAAATCCCATATGACCAATGGAGAACTGCCCCGTAAATCCGTTGATGAGGTTTAAACTCACAGTCAAAATAATATAGATAAGAGAAACATTTACAACATGCATCCAATAATTGTTCATCACACCAAACTTGTTAAGTGGATAAAGAATAAGCCAGAAAATAAAAGTTCCACCTATAAGTTTTCCATTCCGACTTTTTAAAAATTTTAAAATGCTTTGCACAATGTTCTTCTTCTTTTTTTCGCTCATACCTTTTCCCCCGTCTTCTTACCAAGTAATCCCTGCGGAAGGAATATAAGAACAAGAATTAAAATTGCGTACGCAATCCCTTCGCCCAAAATGGAATTGATTGCAGTACCAAAAACTTCCGCAAATCCCATTATATAACTTCCAAGCATTGCACCGGGCACACTTCCTATACCTCCAAGAACTGCTGCAATGAATGCCTTTAATCCAGGAATTATTCCCATGTATGGGTTAATACGTGGATAGGTTATTCCGGTGAGCAGTCCTGCTGCTCCTGCAAGTGCCCCACCAACAATAAATGTAAAATCAATAACCTTCTCAATGTCAATTCCCATAAGCCTCGCCGCATCTTTATCCTGGGCTGATGCCCTCATTGCCATACCCATTCGCGTATGCTGAACTATGTAAGTAAGAACAACCATCAGAACGACAGCAATGGTAACGTTTACAATCTGATAATTTGTCAGGACTGCGCTTCCAATTCGATAAGTTTTTTCAGGAATGAGCTGGCTCTGCGGAAACGCCCTGAAAGAAGGCCCAATGAAAGGTAGCGCGGACGAAGTGTATTCAAGGAACATTGAAACGCCTATTGCAGTGATAAGAGCAGAAAGTCTTGGTTTATACCGCAAAGGCTTGTATGCAATCCTGTTGGAAAGGAAAGCAACAATAGCCCCTGCTGTCATACTTATGATAAGCACAATAATGACGTTTGGATGTTCCTTCCTCGCAACTGAAAACATTACGGCAAAATAAGCGGCATACGCACCAACCATATAGAAGTCACCGTGCGCAAAGTTAATAAGTTTAATAATACCGTAAACAAGCGTATAACCAATTGAAATAAGTGCATATATACTGCCTATTTGAATACCGTTAATTATCTGCTGCAAATTGAAAATCCCATTCATAATCTCTCCTCCTATAATCAAAAGGGCGGCACAAAGCCGCCCTGAAAACCCCGATTTACGGATTAATCGTCGTTACGTATACCTGTTTCCCGTTTTCGATCTTAATGATAACTGCACTCTTAATCGGGTTTCTATCTTTATCAAATTTAATGTGTCCAGTTACACCCTGATAGTCAATATTCATTAAAGCATTCTTAATTGCTTCTCCGTCCGTGGAACCTGCATTCTGAATAGCAGTAAGCATAATGTTCATTGCATCATATCCAAGTGCTGCAAGTGCATCAGGTGCTTCACCGTATTTGTCTTCATACTTCTTAACGAAACTCTGAACAATCGGGCTCTTGCTGTCTTTTGAGAAGTGGTTCGTAAAGTAGCAATTATTTACTGCGTCTCCACCGATTTTTACAAGGTCCGGGGAATCCCAACCGTCACCACCGACAATTGGGCCATTGAACCCAAGAGAGCGTGCCTGTTTTGCAATGAGGCCATCATCATTGTAGTAGTTAGGAGAATAAATCACGTCAGGTTTATTATCAAGGATTTTTGTAAGTTGTGTGTTGAAGTCAGTTGTTCCATCTGGATAACCTTCGTATGCTACGATTTGACCGCCAAGTTTCTCAAATTCCTTTTTAAAGAATTCAGCAAGTCCTGTGTTGTAGTCCTGTCCGATATCGTAAATAACTCCAACTTTTCTCGCTTTAAGATTGTTGTAAACAAATTTTGCTGCAACAGTACCCTGGAATGGGTCAATGAAGCATGCCCTGAAAATGTAATCCCCCTGTTCAGTAACTTTGGGGTTCGTAGAAGTCGGTGTGATCATAGGAACTTTGTTTCTCTGAGCAATAGGTGCACCGGCAAGTGAGCAGGAACTCGTAACAGAACCGACGATTGCAACTACGTGGTTCTCATTGATGAGTTTTGAGAACGCATTTGCAGCCTCTGTTGGATCTGCCTTGTCATCCTCAAAGATCATCTTTACCTGCCTGCCAAGAACTCCGCCTTTTGCATTCCACTCTTCAAGCGCCATTTCATAGCCCTGCTTCGTTGACTTGCCGTAAGTTGCGGCAGGCCCTGTAACAGGTGCTACGCCCCCAATCAATATGGGTTTTTTCTCCTGAGTAGCATTATTATTGCTACTCTGTTTACTCCCTGAGCATCCTGTAAGCACCGTACCAAACAGTGCTACTACAAGAAGCAGAGAAACCAACAACAATAAGGTTTTTTTCTTCCTCATACTTCTTACCTCCTTTATAGGTAAATTTTTGTGAGTATAGCAAAACAAAATAAAAAGTCAAGCAAAAATTTTTAAATTCATTCACCGCGTTGCAAAACTTAAAACATTCGTTGCAAGTGTTGTTATAGGAATAATTAAAAACAGATGTTAAAATAATAGTATGAGAGAATACACACATATTGCTTCCGGAATAATGCTTGGTGTTTTTCTTTACAACCACCCTTTGCCTATTGCACTCACAGTTTTAGGCACAGTAATACCGGATATGGATAGTTCTTTTTCAAAAATCAGTTCTCTTACCAGAAACGGCAAAATGCGGAACAACCTTTTAAAGCATAGAGGGTTTTTACATACGTTCACCTCTGCAGTTATAATTTATGCAACGTATTTTCTTATATCTGGAAACAATGCAATCCTTCCATTCATCTTTGGATACTGTCTTCATATATTTCTTGATTCATTTACTGCCGCAGGAGTAAAACCATTTGCACCGTTTATTAAAACAAAAATTCGACTTGGCGGAGGAAAAATAAAGACAGGCAGCACACAAGATAAAGTACTTGGAATAATTTTTCTCTGCATCTCAATTACAATCTTAGTTATAAACTTTTCAAAAAAATTTTGATTTATACATTTTTGGCGTCGTCTGATGCCATAATAAACATAATTAAATTAATCGCTATTATTTTAAAAGTCATTTTAAAATACTTTTCAAAGTGGGAAATTTAAGATAGATGATGTTTGAATATTTTTGATGGATTAACCTGACTGTTTGAAGACTTTAAAGACATCGTCAGAATGCCTTTGCAAATATAGGATTTAAACGGTAAAGAAAGGTAAACTCTCAAAACCTGTTAATTAAAGACGTTTTAAATAAATAAAATAAACTCCACAAACCGAAAATTGTGCATAATTTTCAACTCTCCACGTTTCTCTTTCCCGCACAGAGATCAAATTATTCATGGCAGTATTCAGGGCGGACTACAGTCCGCCCTTCTTTGTTTTTGTTTCAATCCCTTATAGATTAGATACAAACCAGCATTTTGTATCCAATTTGCCATTCCTTTTCATCTCCTTTTATAAAATTAAAACACTTTTTTATTTTCAATACAAATCAAGGCTTCTTCATAATTTTGCTAAGCGATATAAGCATATCATCGAGCACCTCTTCCGGTGTTTTCTTCCCGTACTTTTTTTTCCATTCGCTGTTCGGAATGAAATACGGACACTCAAAAGACATATACTGCTCTTGCTCTTTCCTTGTGATAACTCCCCTTCGTACAAGTTTACACCCTATTTTCCCTTCTCTATTTTTGCAGTATCCACATAAAAATAACGCTCCAATCTCTGGCATTTTCTCACCTCCTCAAGTTTCAATCCCTTATAGGTTAGCTACAAACGATTGAGGAAGCAACTGAAATTGATTTCATAGATTTGTTTCAATCCCTTATAGGTTAGCTACAAACAATATTCTATTACCCAATTGCTATTAGTTCTGACAAGTTTCAATCCCTTATAGGTTAGCTACAAACTACCGTTACTTTGACCAACCAACCGACCAGTTTTTTGTTTCAATCCCTTATAGGTTAGCTACAAACCACGGTTTGACCATAGGGGACGTGTTAGATGAAGGAGTTTCAATCCCTTATAGGTTAGCTACAAACTGAAAAAAAGAATAGCGATAACAAAAACAAAACAAGGTTTCAATCCCTTATAGGTTAGCTACAAACGACGTCGACAGTCGGGAAAGTAAGATTTGCCATACTGTTTCAATCCCTTATAGGTTAGCTACAAACACTTTTAGTAAAAAGGCTTCAGCGACTTGAAGAGTTTAGTTTCAATCCCTTATAGGTTAGCTACAAACGACTTGAAACAGACGCTTCAAATTATTACTTTTTCAGTTTCAATCCCTTATAGGTTAGCTACAAACTCAAATTAGGCAAAAATAAAAACTTTAAAAAATCTTTGTTTCAATCCCTTATAGGTTAGCTACAAACTGAAATTACAGGGAAGCATTCAGTTTTTTGCTATCAAAGTTTCAATCCCTTATAGGTTAGCTACAAACTATAGGATATCGGAAAAAATTCAAAGCAGATAAACTACAGTTTCAATCCCTTATAGGTTAGCTACAAACCCATTTTGAAGAAACCGCATTAGAAAATGGGTTTATGTTTCAATCCCTTATAGGTTAGCTACAAACGAGTTATATTTGAAAAACTCCCCCGATGAGGATTTAGTTTCAATCCCTTATAGGTTAGCTACAAACTGAATTGATTGTTTATCGCCGTTATCATCAAACACAGTTTCAATCCCTTATAGGTTAGCTACAAACCCATTTTGAAGAAACTGCATTAGAATTGAGGTTTATGTTTCAATCCCTTATAGGTTAGCTACAAACTCAACCAACCTGCACCACTATTGCGTTTTCTCCACCGTTTCAATCCCTTATAGGTTAGCTACAAACGTCAACCAACCTGCACCACTATTGCGTTTTCT
>Ga0256914_1001436_pt1 | contig 21513 bp, 22 predicted proteins | sample HulkmetaG_FD_191571 | JGI IMG/M metagenome (GOLD analysis project Ga0256914, IMG submission 191571) | Hydrothermal chimney microbial communities from Main Endeavour vent field at the Juan de Fuca Ridge, Pacific Ocean - Hulk | ecosystem: Environmental > Aquatic > Marine > Hydrothermal vents ... | reverse complement strand
AAAATTTGGATATGTTACTCTTTGGGGGATTCCCCTATGTTGCATTGGTTGTTTTTATGATAGGAACAATCTATAGATATGGTCATGGGTTTAAATACTCATCACTATCCTCTCAGCTTTTAGAGACCGAGAAGCTATTTTCAGCCTCTGTAGCTTTTCACGCAGGAATTATTATGATATTCTTAGGACACCTGCTCGGATTTTTGTTCCCATCACTCTTCTCTTCTTTTGGAGGAGGAACACTAGTAATACTAGAGACTATGGGTGTTATCTTTGGAGTCTTGGCTATTATCGGTTTGGTTCTGCTTTTTATCAGAAGACATACTAATGATAGAATTAAAGTGGTTACTAATAGAATGGATACAGTGATTGAAGCAATGCTTATCATTCAGTTTATCTTGGGTGTAGTTATTGCAATTGGTAGTAGATGGGGACTTAGTTGGTATGCTTCTGATATGGTTCCTTATCTACACTCTATCTTTACCTTTACTCCTGATATTAGTGCTATCGTGGTGCTTCCTTGGATTGTAAAAACACATATTGTATTAGCATTTGCTATTATCTTATTAGTACCATTCTCCAGATTGGTTCACTTCTTAGTAGCACCTTTCCACTACATTACAAGACCATTTATTGTAGTTAGATGGAACTGGAACAGAAAAACAGTACGAGACCCAAAAACATCTTGGGATGATATACGAAGACCAACAAACAATTAAACCCGTAGGGTGCGTTTGCTAACGCACCTATATTAAAAACAAAGGAGACCAATGAATACCGTAGCAGAAATAGAAGAGATAAACATAGGAGAGGCAGAGATGTCCCCTTTCTCACCACCAAGTGCCTATGATGCCCCAAAAGAAGAAGAGGTAGCATATGAAGATATGCACCCACTTTTGCAACAGCTTATGGATGAACACAAAGCCTACTCTGATAAACTAGAGATGTTTGAAGAGACCATTATGCTAATAGAGGGTGGACAAATAGACAAAGAGATAGATGCAAGACTTAGAGAGTTTTTTGCCTATATGGATGAAGAGGTTATCCCACACAACAGAGAAGAAGAGAAAGCACTCTTTCCTGCTATTAGCAAAAAGATGCTACAGGATGGCAAACACTCCAAAGGGGCAGATAAGTTTAATGTAATAGATGTACTCGAAGATGAACATGTCAAAATCATCCAAATGGTATCTGTGACATTTAATATGTTTGCTCTATTTGTAAGAATTCCTGATGAGAGAAGTCGTATTATGATTTTGGATGTGGCACTCAACCAAGCCAAAGAGTTACTAGAGCTACTTAAACTTCATATCTATCGAGAAGATACGATTATCTTTAGTTATGCTAATCGAAATCTTTCTGTTGATGAGTTAAATCAAATTTAATTGTATGAATAATATTTCAGTTAAAATTAAAGTAGTTATGGGTATTTTTTTTCAAGAAAAACTATAGTATAAACTTATAAATAAACTTAATATAGAGATAAAGATAGATAATCTTATCTCTAAAAAAAAGATATAAAATAAAGGAAGTAATTTGATATACCTAGAACGAGTGGCACTAGAGATAAAAAATGTTGGTTTGTATAATTTAATTTTACAAGATGTAGAAAAAATAAGAGAAAAAAACATCTAACTAAAGATGAAATTTTAGAAACCATAACAAAGGGGATTTAAGAGTATTTGAAGTGGAAAAAAAATCAACTAAATTGAGTAAAGTTATGAGTTTTTAGGTAGATATGGTTATATTGGAATTGCAAAAAAAAATAGATAATAATCTAAAAGATGGCAAATACAAAGATGATGCTAAAAAAGAAGTTTTCTATAAAATCCTCTCATATTTTCTCAATAAGTATGGAGAAGATAGATTATTGAAGGTAGCTTTTCAAAAGAGATTTAATACTTTTAATAAATATAATAGAAATCAACATCAATTCAGTTCACTATCTTTTAGAACTCAAAGCAGAATTAAACATACAATAGTCAATAAAACCAAAATAAAAGAGTAAAATCAAATAAAGATAAAATCTTAGGAGTTGATATAAATATTAAACATAATCTGTTTGCAACTTCTGATGAAAATATAGAGATAGATATTGTTTATTATGTGCTAGTTTTAGTGACTCTGCTTGTAAAAGCAAATATTAAAGCTAAAGAATAATTTAATTACTACTAATCCTTCAAAGATTTATAGAGTTTTAAACTCCATAAATCTTTTTGAAAATTATCATTCCTAAAAATGTAGCACCCAAACACAAAAATATATTAAGACCAATATTTCCTACTGCCTTGCCCCATAATCCCTCTTGTATCATAAATAGTGTCTCCCAAGAGAATGTTGAGAAAGTTGTCAATGCTCCAAGAAGTCCTGTCACGAATATTGCTTTTTGATGTATAGATAGATTAATATGTTGAAAATATAAAAACAAAAAGCCTATTATGAAACTACCTAATATATTAACCCCTAATGTTCCAAAAGGAAATAATGAAGCTGAACTCTTTTGAATCCAGCCTGATATTGTGAAGCGAAATATTGCACCCAAAAATCCACCTATGCCAACAGCTATAAATATTCCTAAATTTATCATTGTTGTACAAATTGCCAATCATCACTATTTTTTTCAAATGCTTCTGTTTTCTGTTTGAGTAGAATATTTATAATATCTAACTCTTTTTGAAGTGACTTATCTTTTAATATCTGCATTTGACTTATATAAATTTTTCTAAACATTTGAAAAAGTTTTTTGTATCCATCTGAAACTCTTAGTTTACAAGATTTTCTCTCCCATGTTTTGATTGTTGGATATATGGGTCGTTTTGGAGGGAAAATCATACATCTTTTCATAATAGTTATATAATCTTGCATTATCCATTTAACATTATCATTACATCCTGCTCTTGCATCAATTAGCCAATTTTTCATAATAGTTACAAAATCACTAACCAAAATAGCTTTTTGGATACCACTATTGTCATAATATACATTTTTTTTATGATTAAATGAGATACTCTGCTTATTGGAAAATGGTTTACCGTTAACATTAGTATAACTAACTTTTAGTTTAATATCATCAGAACCTTTTCCTATCTTTTTGAGTTTTAAAAGTATCACGCCACCTTTAGTTTGACTATTTTCTGTAGCAGAAGGAAAAAGAGTATTAACTCTCATAATCTCACCAGTTGCCAGTTTGGCATCAGGAGAACCATATACTGCATCTATCTTATATTTATTACTATCTAGTTGGAGTTTTAAATCATAAACTAATGGAGTTACCATATAATCAAACTCTTTATCTAATAGTTTTTTAAACTCAGTTGATGAGTGAACAGAGAAATAGTTTGCACCTTTTGTTTTAGATACATACTCCACTAAATCGTTATTAAAATCAACGCCAATACCTATAAATGTGGTGTGTATTCCTCTCTTAGAGGCCTTTTTTGCCATTCCAAATAGCTTATCTTTTCGTAGTTCACCACTATTTGGCATAGCATCAGTTAAAAATACTATTCTATTTTCGTAATCTTTATTTAAATCAATAGTATCAAATAATTTTAGTCCCTCTTGATAACCTGCACTCCAATTTGTTCCACCTTGCTCTTTGAGTGCTAAGATATGGTCTCTAATTGCTTTTTTGTTTGTGCCTCTTACTAATCTTAATGGTTTTGCTGTATATGCTCTATGGTCAAAAAGTGCAATCCCAACTCTATCATCATCTTTTAGGTGAGAAAGCATTGCAACTATAGACTCATTGGCTATAGTCATCTTTTTTTTGCTTTTTTTCTCCTTGTTCTCTACTTTATTGCCACTTTTATCATAATAGTAACTATCAAAACCTGCACTCATAGAGCCAGATATATCCAATACTATTACTAAATTTAATTTTTTCCGTTTAAAATCTTTTGCATCAATTCCAGAATTAAGTCCAACTGATAAGAAATACTCCTCTTCATTTGAAAAATTATTAACTCTTTTTGCCGATGAATAACTAGGACAAAATAGTGATTTGCACTCTTTGCCTCCTAAACCTGTATCAAAATAGTGATTATAAAACTGTCCCTCATAAGTGATAGAGTCTAATTTTGGTAGATAACCATTTTCTATATTGGCTTTAAAATTATTGGTATCTTTAGCTCCACCTACTGACATGCCAAGTTTAGAACCAAGAGATTTTGGAGCTATCGCTCTACTCATACCTATTCGTTTAGAACCTATAACAGCACCAACAGGAGATAATAATAGACCATCTTCCATAACTCGTGTACCATTATACTCCCAATCATCAGTAGCATTTATATCCACTTTTTTACTCATAGCATTCAGAAGTGTTACACTTATTAGCAATATTATAAATATAAGCTGTTTCATTTGTATATCCTTTTGTTTTAATTATATTATAACAGAATTTTTGAATTTATGCTTTATAGTTTTTGTCTCTAACACTCATCTGTTTACTTTTTTCATCCATATATATATCAAATATATCTATAGATTTTAGAAGACCACTTAATTTTTTATATCCATAATTAATAGGAGAAAAAGAGCTATTATTACTGATATAAGCTCCCATATCTGCTAAATTTGACCATCCAAACTCATCCATTGTTTGACTATGAGCATTTTTCAAAATATTCAATAACCATTTATCAGATTTTAAATCTTTAGATTGTTTTTTGATTTGATGGGTTGTTTCCATATTTGGAGTAGTACTATTTTCTGTAAGATTTTCTGTAAAAATGAATTGAGAACATGCAGCCATAAAAGCTTTGGGTGTTTTTTTCTCCCCAAAACCATAAACTTTAATGCCCTCTTGTTGAACACGCATCACGACAGGAGTAAAATCACTATCACTAGTAGCAAATGCAAAAGCATCTATCTGTTTGGTATGCAACATATCCATAGCATCAATTGTCATCAAAATATCTGTTGCATTTTTATTTTTGCTATAATCAAACTGTTGTATAGGTTTAATAGCAAATGCTAAGAGTTTCTCTTCCCAGTTTTTTAGATTATCTTTTGTCCAGTTTCCATATGCTTGACGGATATTAACTACTCCATATTTACTAAGCTCATTGATAATCCCCTCTAATGCTCTATGAGAAATATTATCACTATCTATAAATAGAGCTATATGTTCTCTATTTTTCATTAATTAAGCTCTTTTGGTTGATAATAGGTCATGGTAGAGCGACCAAATTTTTTGCGTTTGCTCTGCTCCAATGCACCAATCTCTTTAGGCATATCAAGTTTACTCATATGTTCAACTATAACCATTGCACAAAAAGAACTATCTATTTTTTCTATCAAAGATATTGTTTTATTATAAACATCATCCATTCCATCACGAGTAGAAAATGGTGGGTCAAAGTAAAAATATGTCTTCTCTTTATTATGTTTAAGCATATCTAGCACCATATCAAATTTCTCAAAACTATCACCAAAAAAATGATGACATCTGCTAGGGTCAAGTTGTTTGATATTTTGTTGTAAAACTTTATATGCAATCTTGTTATGTTCTATAAAATAACACTCTCCTGCTCCACGGCTCAATGCTTCAAGTCCAATAGAGCCACTTCCTGAAAATACCTCTACAAAGTTTTTATCTATAATATCAAACTGTAGAGTATTAAATAGAGACTCTCTTAAAATACCTTTGGAACTTCTAGTTGTTGAGATATTTGGTATCTCTATAAACTTACCTTTGTATTTGCCACCAATTATTTTTGTTCTGAAATTTTGCTCTTTTTTCAATTTATATCTTTTTAATTTTATTATATCTAATTTAAGATAATTTTTTACGAACAATTGGTAAAAGTTTCTCTTTTATCTCTTTGGTTGTCCGTTTAAATAACTCAAAATCCACTCCTATAGGCTCTTCAAAACTAACAGAAATTATCTCAACTCCTTTTGGAAACTTATCTGTAATATCATTTATAGTATCACTTACTATTATAACTAAATCAAACTCTATATCCAAAAGCTCATCCAAATTTTTAGAATGATAAGAATCAATCCATGCATCTTCTAATTGGAGAGCTTTTATACTATTTGAGTCAATCTCTCCTATTGGCTTCACTCCTGCACTATAAGCTCTAATACTGTTTAAATATCTATTTATCAATGCTTGTGCTATAATAGAGCTAGTACTATTAGCTCTATCAATAATTAATACTTTTTTCATTAAAAATCCTTATATATTATAAATAAAGCATGAATAATAACATTAATAAACATTGAAACAGATATAAATGATAAATTAACTTTTTAAATAAAGTAAACTTATAGAGTATAATTAGGGTATAATTAGTGATAATATAATAAAAATTAGGAGAGATAATATGATAGATGTAAAAAAAGAGTTAAGCAGTGAACAACATACTCTATATATAGAAACAATTCCTGAACACAAAAGGGTTATCAATAAAGAAAAAAATATTTATGAGGTAACACCTAAACACAAAAGATATAGAGTTTATATAGGAAGATTTTTTGAACTAAAAAAAGGGTTACACTCTGTATTTAATGGATTAAGAGAAGCTACAAGCAAAGATTATTTGGAACTTATGATAAACTCTGGTGGTGGACTTGTTAATGAGGGTCAACAATTCTATAATCTTATGGAATCTAAATTTTACAAAAGAACTATATCTTATCTGGATAACAAGGGGTATAGTATGGGTGCATTACTATTTTGTATGGCAGAGAAAAGGGTAATATATCCATATTCTGATTTAATGTTTCATACCTATTCTCATGGCTCTCATGGCAAAGGTGGAGAGGTAAAAACGCATGTTGACCATACTTCTAAAAAACTAGAAAAATTTTTCTATGACCTTATCGTCAAAAAAGGATTTTTGAGTCAAAAAGAGTTTGAAAAAATGCTAATTGGACAAGATTACTGGATGGATGCAAAAGAGCTTTGCAAAAGAGGAATTGCTACTCATGTAATTACAGAAGGTAGAGAACTTAAAGCCAAAGAGTATCTAAAAAAGATAAAAAAACAAAAAAAACAGAAAAAAGTAGAAAAGTTTAAAAAAATAAAAGAACCAATAGAAAAAAATAAGATAAAGGATAAATAAAAGTGGCTCCGGATGCTGGATTCGAACCAGCGACCAAGTGATTAACAGTCACCTACTCTACCGCTGAGCTAATCCGGAACAGATAAAAAGAGATTATAAAAAAGTGGCTCCGGATGCTGGATTCGAACCAGCGACCAAGTGATTAACAGTCACCTACTCTACCGCTGAGCTAATCCGGAACAAATTCTTTCAAATTATCACGATTTGTTGGAGTGAGATTATAGACAAAAAACTCTTGAATGTCAAGAGTTTTTTCTGATTTTTAATCATTTATCACAAAAAAATCATAACCACTACTGTTTATAACTTTGAGTTGAGTATCTTTTAACATCTGTTTAAGTAGAGTTTTACTCTGCTTATCAAAAAGTACCTCTATATCCTCCTTAGTCAATGGGCGTTTTCTTATTGTATCTAATATTTCATCTTCACTATAATAAGAGGGTTGGTTATTGACTTTTTTTCTTGATGCTATATATATAGGTAGAGTAGAGCTAAATTGCAATGATATATCTCGCAACTCTTCATAACTCAATGCCTCTACTTTATAAGCAGGTGGTCTATCTATAGTTCCTATATCTATGCGTGTTGGATTTAATTTCAATAAAAAATTATTTAAAGCTTTTATCTCTTCTCTTTTATCATTAATTGTTTTGACAATTAACACTTCTATAATAAGTGGATTATTATATCTCTTTCTAAATTTAAACATACCCTCTCTTATATTTTCGATAGTTATATTACTATATGCTCTATCAAGCCTTTTTAAACATTTGGATGTAGCACAATCTAAAGAGAGTTTAACTTTATCAAAAAGTATAAGAGCATCTTGAACTTTAGGATTATTGATACTACTTCCATTTGAGAGTACTAGGGTTTTTATATCTCCTTTTATCTTATTGAGTTCTATCATTAACTCTTGGAGATATGGATATAGTGTAGGCTCACCATTGGCTGTAATAGTAATTACATCTATATCTTGATGTGTTTTTAATGATTCCCTAAGTGCTATTATAATCTGTTCTACAGATATAATATCTTCATACTTATCTATAGTTTCAGCAGGTTCTAACTCACAATAGAGACAATCAAAGTTACACTGTTTCTTAGTGGGACTCAAATCAATACCTAATGACTTACCAAATCGTCGTGAATTTATCGGACCAAATATTATATTCATATTTATATTACCTTGTTTTATTCTAATTATAACAATATATTGCAAACTTATAGATTATATAAAATTAATAAATTAATTTATTTATATAAAAAGTTTATATTACTTTATTTGATATAATTAGTTTCAATTAATCTAAAAGGATAAAAATGAACAATGTGTTAAAACTATCAGCAATTGCCATATCGACAATGTTTTTAATCATAGGATGTGTAGAGGATAAACCAAAAACAGATGAAGCAGTACATAATACAAAACATGCAGAACACCAACATAAACATTGGGGATATAGTGGAGATGTAAATCCAGCTCATTGGGGAGAGTTAGATGAAAAATTCCATATGTGTTCAGAAGGAAAACAACAAACACCTATTAATGTAGTAGCAACCAAAGATATAGAGTTACCTCCACTAGATTTCAAATATACAAAAGGTTCTAAAAGTATAATCGATAATGGTCACACTGTTCAAGTAAATGTCAAATCAGGAGATATTTTCAATATTGATGGCGTACCATATGAACTTAAACAGTTTCATTTCCATACACCAAGTGAAAATCATATAAATGGGAAATCTTTTCCACTAGAGGCACACTTTGTTCATGCAACCAAAGATGGAAAATTAGCTGTAGTTGCTGTAATGTTTAAAGAGGGAACAATGAATTCTACCCTAACCAAAATCATTAAATCATTTCCACTAAAAGAGAACAAAGAGACCCCATTAAACTTTTCAGAAGCATATCTAAATGTAGTTATGCCTATAAATAAAGATTATTATAAATTTATGGGTTCATTAACTACACCACCATGTAGTGAACAAGTTAAATGGTTTGTATTAAAAACACCACAAACAGCATCAAAAGCACAAATAGAAGCAATACACAAAGAGATAAATAAACAAAATAATAGACCAATTCAAGCTACTAATGGTAGAGAGATAGATGAATAATTATAAATAAAAGAGATAATATAATGAGATTTTCATTTGTAACACTTTTCCCCAATATTATAAAAGGATACTTCTCTGCTTCTATATTATATAGAGCTATAGAGAGTGAGCTTATATATGTTGATTATGTAAATCCACGAGACTATACTATAGATAAGCATAATCGTGTTGACAAACCTATGGTAGCTGGAGGAGCTGGTATGTTAATGACACCTCAACCTCTTTTTGATACTATTGATGCAATTAAAGATAGCTCAATAGATGCTTATGTAATAGTTGCTACACCCGTGGGGAAACCATTTAGTCAAAATGATGCAAAGAGACTCTCTACCAAAAAGCATATAATATTTGTCTCAGGACGATATGAGGGGATAGATGAGAGATTTATAGAACAAAGAGCTGATGAACTCTTTTCTATAGGTGATTTCGTACTTACGGGTGGAGAATTACCTTCTATGGTGATGTGTGATGCTATTGCTAGAAATATAGATGGAGTGCTTGGAAATAGTAATTCATTGAGTGTTGAGAGTTTTGAGTTGTCATCTTTGGAAGCACCATCCTTTACTAAACCAAAAAATTATTCTAAAAGCGAACCACCTTCAGAGTTTCTAAAGGGAAATCACGCTAAAATCTCGGACTTAAAAAATGCGATGGCTAGATGTAAGACTAAATATTTTAGACCAGATATGCATAACGAACTCAAATTGAGTGAGAGAAAATATAAAGGTAAATCATGAGAAATAGATATATTGAGCAGTTTGAACAAGCACAATTAGAAAATAAAAGTGTTCCAGAGTTTAGAGCAGGAGATACACTTAGAGTTGCTGTTAGAATTAAAGAGGGTGAAAAAGAGAGAGTTCAGAACTATGAAGGTGTATGTATTGCACTAAGAGGAACAGGAACAGGTAAAACTATGATGGTTAGAAGAATTGGAGCTAACTCTGTTGGTATTGAGAGAATTTTTCCAATTTATTCTGATAGTATTGAAAGTATTACTGTACTAAGAAGAGGTAGAGTTAGAAGAGCTAAACTATTCTATCTTAGAGCATTAAAAGGTAAAAAAGCTAGAATTAAAGAGCTTAGAAGAAAATAATATATTTATTTCTCACACCTCTTATTTGAGGGATTTTATCCCTCAATTTCTCCTTAGAATTATTAATCAAAAATTTAAAAAATAGGAAAAATCGTGACAAAATATGTGCTTTTTGATACTGAAACAACAGGTAATCAAGATGAGGATAGAATAATTCAGATAGGTGCTATGGTAGTAGGTAGTAGAGGTAGTGTTGATGTTTATGATGAGTTATGTTCTAGTTCAGTTCCTATCAAGATAGAAGCAATGGAGGTGCATAATATTACTCCTGAACTATTAGAGGGCAAGGGTGATTTTAAAACTACTAGATTTTATAATGATTTACAAGAGTTAAATAGTGATAATAACTATTTAATAGCACATAATATTAAATTTGATTTAGGTATGTTGGAAAAAGAGGGATTTAAAAATCAGATGCAATTAATAGATACCTTACGATGTTCCAAACATCTATTTAATCAATCTCCTTATCATCGTTTGCAATATTTTAGATTTTCACTTGGATTATATAAGCTTGAAGTCAAAGAGGCACAGAAATATAATATTACTATAAAAGCACATGATGCTATAGGTGATGTCTTGGTTATGAAGTTACTTCTTTCTAAATTGGTATCTAAAGTCAAAGAGCATTATCCCCATATTCATCCTATGAGAAAATTAGTGGAGTTAACTAAACAGCCTGTACTACTTCAAGAGTTTAGATTTGGTAAGTATAATGGTGAGAAAATTGAAGAGATAGCCAGAAAAGATATGAGTTATCTTAAATGGATGTATAAAAATATGGATTTAGATGAAGATATGCAGTTTACTTTAGAGTATATTATGGAGAGATATAGCTAATATTCCACAGAAAATAGATATATTTACTATCAATAACAACTTTTCTATTCAATTAAGCCCAAAAGAGTATAATCAAACCAAAAAGAGTAAAAAATGAAAAAGCTACCTATAGGAAAAAGCGATTTTAAATCAATCATTCAAGATAATTTTTACTATATAGACAAAACCAATTTTATTAGTGAGGTTATAGATAATAGTGCCGATGTTATCCTACTCCCAAGACCCAGAAGATTTGGCAAAACTCTTAATCTTACTATGACAAAATATTTCTTTGATGTAGAAGAGGATAATAGAGAGCTTTTTGACAATCTAAATATCTCAAAAAATCAAGAGGCTATGAAGCATTGTGGCAAATATCCAATTATCTATATTACATTCAAAGATGTCAAAGAGAGTAGTTTTGAGTATAGTTATGAAAAGATAAAACGATTAATTAGTAATGAATTCAAAAGACACTCTAAAGCTATTATAAACTTAGATATAGATGAAATTGACAAAAAAAGAGTTCAAAAGATTATCAATGAGGAAGCATCAAGAGTTGATTATCATAATGGTTTTAAGTTTCTCTCATCTCTTCTAACTATTGCCTATAACCAAAAATGTATAATTTTAATAGATGAGTACGATACCCCCATTCAAACAGGGTTTTTACAAGGGTACTACGAAGAGATTAAAGAGTTTTTCAAAACTTTTATAGGAGCAGTTTTAAAAGATAATGATGTTAATGTCTATAAAGCAGTTCTTACAGGAATTTTACGAATATCCAAAGAGTCTATTTTTAGTGATTTGAATAATATAGAGGTCTATACTCTGCTAGATAGTGAGTTTAGTGATAAGTTTGGGTTTACTACTAATGAAGTCAAAAAACTATTATCAGATTATAATTTAATAGAGCAGTTTAAGGAGGTGGATAGATGGTATGATGGTTATTGCATAGGAGGTACGACTATTTTTAACCCTTGGTCTCTACTAAATTTTAGCAATCGAAAACGGTTTGATGTATATTGGGCAAATACATCATCTAATGAAATTATTAAAACGCTAGTTGAAAACTCTGATACATTTAGAGAGGATTTAAAATATCTACTTAATGGTAAAAGTTTAAAAAGAGTAATTAATCCAAATATAACTTTTAAAGATAGAGATTTCAATTTCAAAGAGGAGATGCTATACTCATTTCTATTTTTTAGTGGCTATTTAAAATATACAGCTAAAGAGTTCGTAGAAGGTGAGCATATATGTCAACTCTCTATTGTCAATCAAGAGTGTCAATATATTTTCAAAAAAATAATATCAAATTGGATTACAGATAGTTTTTCAAATAGAAAACTAAGGATTTTACTTAAATCACTAATAGAGGGAGATTTAGACATATTCGAAGAGTTATTTAGTGAGTTTATCAGAGATACAATGTCATTTTATGATACAGCCAAGAGTATAGAGTCTGTATATCATGCTTTTTTCTTGGGGCTTCTTGTCAATTTGGGTAATTACGAAGTTATATCCAATGAGGAGTCAGGATATGGCAGAGTTGATATTATGATTTTGCATAAAAAGGATAAAAAGAGACTAGCGTTAGTAATTGAGCTAAAAAAGATAAGGATGAAAGAGACAAAAGATAGTGCATTAGAGAGTGCTATTAAACAGATAGGAGATATGGAGTATATTGCCAAGGTTAAAAAGAGAGGGTATGATAATATTTTGAGCTTTGGAGTTGTGTTTGATGGTAAGAGAGTTTGGGTGAAGGAGGTTTAGAAATGTTCTATGTAAAAAATGGAAAATTAAACTTTTTTTAGACTATTATTTTTGATATATATCAATCAACTTATCTATCAATCTGTTAAAATACAATAAAAAGGAGTTATTTATTATGAGACTACTTATCATAAGTCTATTTATACTATCGTTAGGCTACTCAAAAGGGATAATCAAAGGAGAACAAGAGTATCCATTAGATAAATTCAAAGAGCAAAACAGTCAAATCATCAAAATGGTCGTATCTGAAATATCAAAAGATTTGCCTCAAAAGGTGGATAAATATACCACTATGACAAATATTAGAGATGAAAATCTAACTTTAATCTATATATTTGAGATAAATACAGGCTCAAAAAGTGATGAGGCAGTAATAAAAGATGATAAATATAGAATGCAAAAAGCAGTTACCAAAGGAGTATGTCAAAGTTCTAAAAGATTTTTAGATGCAAATATATCATTAGCTTATGAGTATAAAAGTGCAATTAGCAAAAAAGAATTATTTACATTCTTTATTGATAAACAAAAATGCAAAGAGCTGAAATATGACTAGATTTCTAAAACTATTTATTATCTCCTATGGACTTATTATATTGATAGGTTGTCAAGAGAAATCAAAAACAGCTGTAACAGAGGTACATTGGGATAGAGATATGTGTGCTAGATGTGTAATGGTGGTAAGTGATAGAAAAAATACCACTCAAGTAAGAAATCCCAAAAATGGTAGAACCTATATGTTTGATGATATAGGATGTATGGTACTATGGTTTAGAGACCATAAACAAAGTTGGAAAGACCAAGCTATAATATGGATAACCGATGCCAAAACAGGTAAATGGATAGATGCTAGAACTGCCTTTTATGATACTGAGAATATTACTCCTATGGCTTATGGTTTTTCTGCCCATAGTAAAAAAGAAGATATAGCCAAAGACCAAGAGATTATAAATTTTGAAGAGGTAGTTCGTAGGGTTTTAAAAATTGGAAAATAATTTTCCTAACTATTATGATTAAACTCTGGAACTATATCTTTTAATAATTGAGGTAAATTTTCATTCTCATTAACTAATCTTTCTATCTTTTTAAGTAGCTCTACATAATCAATAGGTGGGTTTTGAGATACCATAATAGAGCTATATTTGGTTTTTAAATCAGCATCATCTATTAATAGCTCCTCATAAAGCTTCTCTCCTGCTCTAAGACCTGTAAACTCTATATTAATATTATTTTTACCTGATAACTCTATCATCTTCTTTGCCAAATCAACTATTTTGATAGGCTCTCCCATATCTAATATAAATAGCTCTCCACCTTTAGCAATAGATGCTGCTTGAAGAACTAATTGACACGCTTCGGGTATCATCATAAAATATCGTGTAATATCCTTGTGAGTTACGGTGATATTTTTCCCTTGTGCAATTTGTGATTTAAATTTAGGGATAACAGAACCTGAGCTACCAAGTACATTACCAAATCGTACAGCTACAATTTCTGTATTATTTGAAGGAACAGCATGAGCATATAGTTCACAAACTCTTTTGGTAGTTCCCATAATATTAGTTGGTCTTACTGCTTTATCTGTTGAGATTAAAACTACCTTTTTTACATTATACTCTATAGATAAATCTATTATATTTTTTGTTCCAAATATATTATTATTTATAGCCTCTTTGATATTGGCTTCACACATTGGCACATGTTTATATGCTGCAGCATGTATTACAATCTCTGGTCTATATTTTCTAAATGTTTTATCTAACATAGACCTCTCTTGAACATTTTGCATAATAGCTATAGTTTTAGTTTGATTTATCTCCTCATTTATAGAGTATAGATTAAACTCACTATTATCAACTAATATTATCTGTTTAGCTCCAAATTTCTCGACTTGCCGAGAGAGTTCACTACCGATACTCCCCCCAGCTCCTGTAATCATAACTACTTTTCCTACTATAAAATTAGCAATAGTTTTTTGGTCTAAATCTTGTGGTTTTCGTGCTAGTAAATCTTCTATAGATATATCTGCTAGAGTTGGTTTATTATCTTGTAAGATTTGAGCTATTTTTATATCATTGATGCCCAACTCATTTAATTTTGTAAAAAGTTCATCTAACTCTTTTTGGGTTAACTTGTCAGCAATAATAATAGATTCTATATCCAATACCTCTATTATATTTACAATTGAGTTTTTGTGGTAAACGCGTAAATTTGAAAAATATGTACCAATTACATGTTTATCATTTGAAATTAATGCTATAGGATGATAAGATATATCTTGAGCCCATGCACTTTTGATAACCTGTATAGCTCTATCATTTGCTCCTATAATTAGTGTTCGTTTTTGAATATTAGATTGACCTCTCTCTATATATAACCTTTTGGATATTCGTATAAAACCTATAAAAAATAGTGATAAAAACAGATCAATAACAATAACACTTCGTGGAAATGGAAAAAAATAATCATTAAATATAAAAAATATTATAGCAAAAATAGAATAAGTACCTATATGAGCAAAAATAATTTGTCTATACTCTGTCAATCCAAAATAACGCCATGCTATAAAATAGATTTTGAATACAAAAAATAGAACTATTTTAATAGGTATTAATATAAACATCATGCTAAACATAGAGTCTAAAAAATTTGGAGGTATATGGAAATTGAACCGTAAAAGATATGATATAGATATAGTAGCTATAGATATAAAAACATCAAAGAAAATAAAAAATAGTATTCGTTTAAGTTGAGTTGGTTGAAAAAAAATATTTAGTAACATATCTGTTTAATAACCTCAACTACTCTATATAATTCATCTTGTGAAGCTGTAGGTGAAGGCAGACAAATCCCTCTATTAAACATATCTTCGCTAGTTCCATCTACAAAAGATTTACTCCCTTTAAATAGTGGTTGTATATGCATAGGTTTCCATAATGGGCGACTCTCTATACTCTCTTTTTCCAAAGCTTCAATCACTTTTATAGGATTAGTCTTGTGAAAGAGTAGTGTTGTAAGCCATCTATTTCCTCTACTATTTTCTATTTCAGGCATAAATAGAATTTCTGATATATCTGATAACTCTTTTTTATAAAAATTAAATATATCTCTTTTTTGAGTAACCCTTAGGTTTAAAACTTCCATCTGAGCAACACCAATAGATGCTAGTACATTACTCAATCTATAATTATATCCATACTCCTTATGTTCATAATGCAAAAATGGCTCTTTGGCTTGGGTAGATAAGAATTTAGCTTTTTCTATCCACTCTCTATTATTGCTTATGAGCATACCACCACCACTAGTAGTTAATATTTTATTTCCATTGAAACTATATACTCCTAAATCTCCAAATGAACCACTTTGTCTGTTTTTATATGTAGCTCCTAATGACTCAGCACTATCCTCTATTAGATATATATTATTCTCTTTGCAAATAGAGGCTATCTCTTCAATTTTGGCTAACTGTCCATATAGATGTGTCACAATTAGTACTTTTGGTTTTTGAGATAACTCTTTAATAGCCTTTTTAAGAAGTTTTGGTGATAAGTTCCAACTACTATCACTATCTATAAAAATAGGAGTTGCTCCTTGATAGAGTATGCAGTTTACAGAACCTATAAAAGTAAAGGTAGAGGTTAATACTATATCACCCTCACCTACTCCTAAAACTCTCAAGGCTAAATGCAATCCTGCTGTTGCAGAAGATAGTGCTAGAGAATATTTAACTCCTGAATACTCTTTTATACTATCTTCAAATTTTGTAACAAATGCTCCTGTTGGAGCAATATAGTTACTTTTAAATACCTCATCTATATACTTTTGCTCTTTTCCACTCATATGTGGAGGGGATAAAAAAATTTTATTCATCTAATCTTCTTATAACTTTTGCAGGAATACCAAAAGCGACTACATTATCAGGAATATCCGCTAAAACTAAGCTATTAGCACCTATAATACTATTTTTCCCAATAGTTACATTTGGCATAACTGTTGAATGAGAACCAATTTTGCAGTTCTCTTTTAGATGAACAACTCCTTGTTTATTATCAATAGTAGATATAGTATAAATAGAACAGTGAGAACCTATCTGTACTCTATCTTCAATAATAACACCATTTTTTGCATTGATATAACAAAAAGCACCAATATCACTCTTGTACCCTAATTTCAGACCATCTTTATTTTGAACAATCCAATTATATTTAGTTAATTTACCCTCTTCAATCTCTGGTAATTTCCAATTATCAAAACGATTACTCTCTTGCATTACTTATTTCCTCTAAATTTTTCCATACTTACAGATGTATCAGAAGATATATCACTTCTTTTTATTACTTTCAAAAATGTCATCCATAATATCTTAGTATCTAACCAAAAAGATTGATTATCTACATACCATATATCATATTTAAACTTATCTTCCCAACTAATTGCATTTCTTCCATTTACTTGAGCCCAACCTGTGATACCAGGAAGTACACTATGTCGTCTTTTTTGTTCATAATTATAAAGCTCCAAATACTCAACCAAAAGTGGGCGAGGTCCTACAAAACTCATCTCTCCTCTTAGTACATTAAAAAGTTGTGGTAACTCATCAAGACTTGCTTTTCTAATTATGACACCTATACCTTTGAGCCTATCTTTATCAGGTAATAAATCACCATTCTTATCTATCTCATTACTCATTGTCCTAAATTTATAAATAGTAAAGAGCTGTTCATTTAACCCTGGACGAACCTGTTTAAATAGTATAGGTCTGCCTATTTTAAAATATACTAATAGTGCTGTAATTAGTAAAAAGGGAGAAAAGAGTATAATAAGAAACATAGATAACAGTATATCAAATAATCGTTTTATCATTTATAAAGACTCCAACTCTTTTTTTAAACTTCTCCAAAAAAACATCTGATTATATCTTGTTTGAATAGAATTTCGTATATTACCTTTTATTTTATTGTAGAGTTGCTTATTTTCAAGTAAAAGAGTAATATTATCTACTAAACTCTTTATACTTTTTGGTTTAATGAGTATTCCATTCTCTTTATCTATTATAATTTCATTGCAACCATTTATATCCGTTGCTAACAAAGGAATACCAAAACTTCCAGCTTCTAGTAGTGAATTGGGTAAGCCTTCACGATATGATGGCAAAACAAATAGATTACTAATACCTAAATATAGACGAATATCTTTTTGAAAACCAACTTGGATAATATTTTGATTGTTTTTCATTATCTCTATATTTTTACTCTTTATAGGATTTAAATGCTCTTCAAAATCACCAACAATAAGAAGTTTAAGATTAGTAACCTCTTTATCTAATATAGAAAAAGCTTGAATAAGTTCATCTATTCCTTTATCTTTGACCACTCTACCTATAAATAGCAATACAAAATCATCTTTCTGTATATTGAGACTATCTCTTAATTCATCTTTTTGAGTTTGAGTAAAATTATCTCTAAAAAATTCAGTATCAATACCATTAATAGAACCATTAGCAACTACTTTTATCTCTTTTTTAGTAAAGTTATTTTGTTGGATATACTCTTTGAGTCCATAACTATTACAAAATAGATTGGTAGAGAAAAAATATGTAATCTTCTCAATAACTTTAAGTACTCTCTTTTTATTTCCAGATGCTTCTATTAATGGCATACCTACAATATTATGTATTCGAATAGGTACTCTTGCCAAAAATGAAGCTATCATACCTAATAATCCTGCTTTGGGTGTAATTGAGTATATAATATCGGGTCTATTTTTTAATAGATATACATATATTTGAAATAGAGCCTTTAAATCTCGAAAAGGTGTAATCTCTCTAGTCATATCAATAGTATTAACACTTATACCCTCATAAGCTTCTATATCACTATTAATAGTATCATTAGAACTAATAAGTGAAACATCAAAAAATTGTGATAAATATTTAGGTTGCCCTTTTACCAAAGTTGCTAAACTAAGAGGAACAGTTGTTAATATAACTAATTTTCTCATAACTTTAATCTCTCCTCTAAATAGCTCTCTATTTCAATAAATTTATCTATTCCAATATATTTTTTCAAAAAAGTATTATCTGCTGTAGATAGCTTAATCTCTTCTCTTATTATATTATTAGTTTTAATATATATTCCATTTTGTTCCAAAAATTGAAGTATATTTTGAACAGAATTTCCCTCTCCTTTTCCTATATTCATTATAGGTATATTTTTGAGAAACAGAAGTTTACTATACGCCTCTACCACATTATCAATATGAATAAAATCTCTTATAGCACTACCATTATTAACAATAGTTAAAATCTTATTATTCTCATAGGCATCTATAATCTTACTAATAATAGAAAATTTGTCATCTCCTCCATACATATTAAAAATTCGTGTAATTGTATAATCAATATTATATTTTTGCGAATAACTCTCTATTATTTTCTCATTTGATATTTTTAATGAGGCGTGTAAATTTATAGGTTTTAGTATATCACTCTCTTGACACAAACGGTTACTTCCATATACTGAGCTACTACTAGTATAAATGATTTTCTCTATCAGAGTTGGAGATAAATAGTCCAAAATCATAGAAGTTGATACAATAGCTTGTTGCATATATTGAGTATAGTTCTGAATATTATTGAGTTGAGTAGATGGTCTAAAATGATTAAAAACCAATCTAATTCTCGACTTTTTATATGGAGCTAATATCTCTATATTAGCCAAAATATCTCTTGCAGATATTAAAATAATATTATCTATTTTTTGTTCTAGAACATTAGATAAATTGCTCTGCTTACCAATTACTAAATTAACTCTATCCCCCCACATTAGTTATATCTTTAACTTAAATACTTTTGTAAACGGTGTTAGAATGGTAGGTTCAAATAGCTTATGGTCATAATCTTCCAAAACGAAAAGTTTTATATATGTTGAGTTGAACATTCGTTTATCCAAAATCAAAAATTGATTATAATTTTTCATATAAATAACATAAAAAGGTGAACCAATATTTAAATATCGAACTCTTTTATGTAATATACCTCTATTATCATACTCTGTTACTACAAATTGATTGATAGGTAATATATTTTTACCTGCGATAACTTTATCTCCTCTAATTTGCATACCGTTACTTAAATTAAACATATTTCCCTTGGTATTTACTAGATTTGCTCTAAAAAACAAAGGACTTTTATACTCTTGACCTGTCAATGGGTTTAAATTAGCAAAGAGGTCAACTGTTGGTAAAATATTCATCATTTTAAATGGCAGATAAAAGTATATATCTCTTGTTTTTTTAGGTAAAGTAATAGGAGTGTTTAGAGAATGAATAAACTTATTTACATTTGAGATATTATACTCTCTCATACCTATCTCTAATACAGTACCTGTGAAATTATTATCATATAAAGCTTTTTCTTTATACTCAACATCAAGTCTAGCTATATTAGCTGATGCTTGTTGATTATGCAAAAGTGCAAAACTAACAGCATAATTTCCACTTCCACTATGTCTAGCCCCATCAATAAATGTTTTGACATCACTATAGTATCTAATAGGATACCCATAATCCCACCATGCTAATACATAATCTTCTCTTGAAGCTATATTTTTAAGTTTGTCCAATACCTCTACTGTCTGTTTATTGAATACAGTTGGAACTTTATAACCTTCAATATGTAATATATTTGGAACAAGAATAGCTATAGTTGCAATAGATACAAAAGCCAATTTAGCCTTTTTTTCTTTTATAAAGTTGGATATGTATATGATAAGATAACCCATACCCAAAGCTAAAATAGGAACAGCATATACAGTAAATCTAAGTCCTCCCCACAGAGCAATAAAACCTAACCCAACCATTGGTAAAGATAGTAAAAATATACGATTTTTAAATATAAGTAGTAGATAACCTATAATAGATAATATAAATATAGTAGTATCTCCACTAATACGATTTGCAAATGTCTCAAATGGTATCTGTCCTGCTTCTCTTACAGTTTTTACAACAGAGAAGTAATGAAGTCCTGTTTGACCTACAGTATCAGCACTATCTCTAAATAAATACCCATTAACCCTAGATATAATAGGGTCAAATCCACCTGTAATTAAAATTATCAAAATTGAAAGAGCTAAAATTGAGTATATAACCTTATCTTCTAAATTCTTTTTTGTATGGAAAAGACCAAAAAGAGCTAAAAGAATAGGAAGCTTTATCAATAAAGCTATCTGAGATAGAGCTATAAGCATAAAAATTAAAATTTTATAGTTAAAGAGATTTTTTCTATCAAATATAAGGGTATATACAAGAACCATTCCAGCCATAGAAAGACTCAATGAGTAGTTTTGAAAATACCACCAATTAGAGAGTACCATAAACAGAGCTACCAATAAGATATATCTATTTTTCTCTTTTATCATAGCAAATATAACAGCCCAAAGCGTCAGAGCAGGTAATACAATAGTAAGCATATCTGTATCATAATAACCAGTCATTGTTCTATTGTAGTAACTCCAAGCAATTCCACCCAATAATGCACCGATAAAACCTGCATACTCTTGATTTAATGCCCTAGCCATTAACATTATAGGGATTACCAAGAGTGAACCTAAAAATGTAGGCATCCAAAGAATA
>Ga0256914_1001435_pt1 | contig 21516 bp, 14 predicted proteins | sample HulkmetaG_FD_191571 | JGI IMG/M metagenome (GOLD analysis project Ga0256914, IMG submission 191571) | Hydrothermal chimney microbial communities from Main Endeavour vent field at the Juan de Fuca Ridge, Pacific Ocean - Hulk | ecosystem: Environmental > Aquatic > Marine > Hydrothermal vents ... | reverse complement strand
GGGGAGGGTTGGGTGGGGGGAAAGCAATTTCCCAAAAACGCCGTGCCAAATGTACACCGTCCGCGCATCGGGAGCGCTGCTTGCTCACACCCAGTTGGAGGGCTGGTACTCGCCCCACACCTCGCGCAGGACGGCGGTGATTTCGCCGAGGGTGAGGCCGTTTTCCACGCACGCGATGAAAAGCGGCACCAGATTCTCGTCCCCGCGGGCGGCAGATTCAAGATGGGAAAGCAGGTCCCGCACACGGGCTGCGTCCCGCCGCGCCCGCAGGGCAGCCAATCGGGCGCGCTGCCCGGCTTCGATGGCGGGGTCCACCCGCAGGCGGTCGAGGTCTCCGAAATCTTCCTCCACCTGAAACGCGTTCACGCCGACCACAATCTGCCCGCCGCGCTCGACCGCCTGCTGGTAGCGGTAGGCCGATTCCTGAATCTCGCTCTGCTGGTAGCCGCGTTCGATGGCCGCCAGCGCGCCGCCCATCTCATCAATTTTGGCGATGTAGGCCTCGGCACGGCGCTCGATTTCATCGGTGAGTTCCTCGATGAGGTAGGAACCCGCCAGCGGGTCCACACTGTCGGCGACTCCGGATTCGTGGGCGATGATCTGCTGGGTGCGCAGGGCGGTGCGGACGGATTTTTCGGTGGGCAGCCAGAGGGCCTCGTCCATGCTGTTGGTGTGCAGGGACTGCGTGCCGCCAAGCACCGCCGCCAGGGCTTGCAGGGTGACGCGCACCACGTTATTTTCGGGCTGCTGGGCGGTGAGGGTGGAGCCGCCCGTCTGGGTGTGGAAGCGCAGTTTCCACGATTTGGGATTGCGCGCCCCGAAGCGTTCACGCATGATGCGCGCCCACATCCGCCGCGCCGCCCGGAATTTGGCGATTTCCTCCAAAAAGTTGTTGTGGGCGTTGAAGAAAAACGAGAGTTGAGCGGCGAAACTGTCCACATCCAGGCCGGAGTCAATCGCCGCCTGGACGTAGGCAATGCCGTTTGCCAGCGTGAAGGCGACCTCCTGCACGGCGGTGGATCCGGCCTCGCGGATGTGATAGCCGCTGATGCTGATGGTGTTCCAGCGCGGCACCTCCCGCTGGCAGAAGCGGAACACGTCGGTAATCAGCCGCATGGAGGGCTGGGGCGGGAAGATGTACGTCCCGCGGGCGATGTACTCCTTGAGGATGTCGTTCTGGATGGTGCCGCGCAGTTTGCGGATTTCCGCACCCTGCTTTTTCGCCACGGCGAGGTACATCGCCAGCAAAATGGCGGCGGGGGCGTTGATGGTCATGCTGGTGGAGACCTTCTCCAGGGGGATGCCGCGGAACAGGGTTTCCATGTCTTCCAGCGCGGAGATGGAGACGCCCACCTTGCCGACCTCCCCGGCGGCGATGGGGTCGTCGGCGTCGTAGCCGATTTGGGTGGGCAGGTCAAACGCCACGGAGAGGCCGGTCTGCCCCTGGGCGAGGAGATAGCGGTAGCGGGCGTTGGATTCCGCCGCGCTGGCGTAACCGGCGTACTGGCGCATCGTCCACAGGCGGCCGCGGTACATGGTGGGCTGGACGCCGCGGGTGAAGGGGTATTCTCCGGGGAAGCCGAGGGTCTCCAGGTAGGCAGGGGACTGGCACTCCTCCGGGGGCAGGGCAACGCGCGGCAGCGGGATTCCCGAAGGGGTCTCGAAAGTTTCCCGCCGCTCCGGGAAGCGGTCAAGCACGGGCTGGAGGGTTGCTTCCTCCCAGCGGTGGTATTCGGACTGAATGTTCATGGGCCGGAGGCTGAAGAGTGAAGATTGACGATTGAAGAGCAAAGATGATGGCAGATAACAACGAGATTATACCAGCCCCGCCCGGAGAACTGGTAAAATTGTTCTGTTGCTCTTCCCAATCCCCAATCCCCAACTCCCAATCCCCAATTACCAATTTCCCAATCCCCAACCCCCATGCTCCTTCACTCCGCCTCCCAACTGCTCACCCTCCCCGGCCCCGTCCAGCGCGGGCATGACCTGGGGAACCTCGGCATCATCAAAGACGGCGCAATCCGCATCGTGGACGGGCGCATCGCTGCCGTGGGCACCACTGCCGAGTTGCGCGCCGCCTTCCCCGGCGACGAGCCGCTCGACGCCCGCGGGCGGGTGGTCCTGCCCGGCCTGGTTGACCCGCACACCCACGTGGTTTGGGCAGGCGACCGCGCCGCCGAGTTCGAGATGCGCCTGCAAGGAAAAACCTACCTGGAAATCATGGCTGCGGGCGGCGGCATCGTCTCCACCGTGCGGAAGACCCGCGCCGCCTCGCTGAATGACCTGCTTGCCGAAACCCGTCCCCGCCTGCGGCGGATGCTCGCCTACGGCACCACCACCGCCGAGGCCAAAACCGGCTACGGACTGGAGACCGAAACCGAACTCAAAGCCCTGGCAGCCATCCTCGCGCTGGATGCCGAAGGCCCGCTCGACCTTGTGCCGACCTTCCTCGGCGCGCACGCCATCCCCCCGGAGTTCAAGGACGACCCCGACGGCTACACCGACCTGGTCTGCAACGAGATGCTCCCTGCCCTGCGGGAATGGTGGAGCCGTCAATCGCCGGATTCCCCCCGGCCCTTTGTGGATGTCTTCTGCGAGACCGGCGCGTTCTCCCTGACGCAATCCCGCCGCATTCTGGAGACCGCCAAATCCCTGGGCTTTCCGCTCAAAATCCATGCGGACGAGTTCGACAACCTGGGGGGCGCCTCGCTGGCCGCGAAATTGGGGGCGGCCTCCGCTGACCATCTGGTAGTCACCTCCCCGGAGGACATCGCCGCGCTCGGTGCCTCCGGCACGGTGGCGGTTTCGCTGCCCTGCACGCCCTTCGGCCTGGCCGAGGGACATTACACGCCCGCCCGCGCCCTGCTCGACGCCGGTGCGGCGCTCGCCATCGCCACCGACATCAACCCCGGCACGGCCTGGTGCGAGAGTATGCAGTTCGCCATCGCCCTGGCCTGCCGCTACCTGAAACTGACCCCCGCCCAGGCGATTGCCGCCGCGACCATCAACGCCGCCGCCGCCATCGGCAAGGCAGACCAAATCGGCTCGCTGGAAGTCGGCAAGCAGGCCGACCTGCTGATTTTGGACGTGGACGACTACCGTCACCTGGGCTACCGCTTCGGGACAAATCTGGTGCGGACGGTGATCAAGCGCGGGCGCGTGCTGGAAATTGAAGATTGATGATTGAAGCATAACGCTCCACGCCCCACCCTCCTCGCTCCTCCATCCACTCTCCACTCGCCATCCGCCACCCCCTCATGCCCACACTCGAACAAGCCCGCGCCTGGTATCCCCGCAACGACCCCGTCCACGGGTTCGACCACATTTTGCGCGTCTACCGCATGGCGGAGCGCATCGCCCGCGCCGAGGGCGCCGATCTGGAGATTGTGCGCGCCGCCGCACTGCTCCACGACGCCGAAGGCCCGCTGACGGGCGATTCCCGCGTTGAGCATCAGATCGCCTCGGCGGCGTTTGCCCGTCAGGTGCTGGAAGCCGAGAACTGGGAGGAAGCCCGCATCGCCGCGGTGGAACACTGCATCCGGGCACACCGCTTCCGCGATGGCCGCGAGCAGCCGCAAACCCTGGAGGCGCAGGTACTGTTCGATGCCGACAAACTGGATGCCATCGGCGCCATCGGAGCGGTGCGCGCCGTCGCCTACGCCGTGCTGGACGGGCAGCCCCTGTTCGCCGAGCCGTCGGCGCAGTTTCTCGCCACAGGGGAACGGGAACCCGGCGAGCCGCACACGCCCTATCACGAGCATCTTTTCAAACTGCGCAAACTCAAGGCGCGCATGTTCACCCCCACCGGGCGGCGCATCGCCCAGGAGCGGCACGATTATCTGGAAAACTTCTTCGCCCGTCTGCGGGCGGAACTGCGCGCCGAAGCGTGACCGGTATCAGGAAATCCCATTTTGAAGCGTGCGTACTGCGACATTTTCAGGAATGCAAGGCCCGGAAATGTGCAAATGCAAACAAAAGATGTGGAGACCGGGCAGCCTGATGTTTCGCTGCCTTTACGCCCTGCTCAAGCCCTGCACTTTCAGGAAGGAGAAACAAGATGACCAGTTTTGATATGCTAAAACCGCTGATGACTTTTTTCGCTCCACCAGAACAGGACATGCTGGAGAGCAATTTGCAAACTTATGACAGGTTGCTGCACAGACTGACAGAGGGCGAAACGCATCCTGACAATGCGGCTCGCCCTCAAAGCGGGATTCTCGCGCTAAACGGTGCTTCCGGGGCGGGGCAAAGTTATGTGATGAAACGGGTACAATCGCTGCTTCAGGCTCGAAACATCACGCTGCCGCGCATTTATTTGCTGGCAACCCGCTCACCACGCCCAGATGAAGGCCATAAAAATCCGTACATCTTTGTACGTGAAATGGAAAACGGGTATCAGGATATTTATCACCCGGATGTGCTTTACCGTTTTGATGAAATTTACTACCGTTATGAATCGCGCCCCGGTGCGGTGAATGCCATTCTGCTTGAAGATATGCGGCAGGCCTTGAGGCAGCGCATGTACCTGGAGACGGTTATCCCCACCCTGCTCCACATCCGCAATACGGCAATCGGAGAGATTTCTCCCTGGGAAGAACGGCTGAGAATTGTGTACCTTGCTGCGCCCAGCGGTGCGGAGTGGCTTTATCGCCTGCTGAACCGCCAGCCTGACAAACTCACCAGCCCGGAATATCGGACGGCAATTCTCGGCCGGGTGGATTCATCCATCGCCGACATGGAACTGGCAGCAGCCCAAAACATCCCGACGGTTCTTAATCGGCACGGGCAGGCTGAACGGGCCGCGGAGGAAATTCTGGAACGCTGGGGTGTGTAACGGCGGTTGGCACGGCGGAAGGGTATCCCGCTCGCCAAAAGCGTAACCCAACCCGAATTGTCAGATCAGGGGCGGGCAGTTGGCTCGAAATACGAAAAGCCACGAATGGGACGAATATCACGAACTTTCTTTGTGTAATTTGCGCCATTCGATGTATTCGTGTTCTCCGGACAGCACCTTTTGGCTTATCCGCAACTCAGGTTAATCCAGGGTTTGTAGCGTCCCGCGGGCGGCAAGCGAGGGGCAGAAACAGCCTTTGTGCGGCGCACAAACACCTGACAACACACCCCTTCCCAAAATTTCCGCTTCGGTTCCCTCGCTCCGCGCACAAGACTGGCAGTCCTGGCAGGACTGCCAGTCTTCATTTTGCGAACAGGACAAGCACCGACACCCCGCCCTGCCGGGAGCAGGACAGAGATATGTGGCTGCCCGATTTCTACATCTTTTGCTTGCACCCCTCCCCCCAAAACAGGAGTTTCCTGCAATTTGTGATATGATACATTCAGGTGAGAGACAGGATTTTCACGGAGGCGCGGGGGAAAGTGGTATTTTGGGTATGCGAAACAGGCACAAAATACCGCAAACCATCGCACGGTGCAAAAATCCTGGAGATGTCTTTTTTTCAGGGGAAGACAAAACATATCGAGGCAGCCGGTTCAAACAAGGAGGCAGAGATGTCCGGTGAAAAGAAAGGATTTAAGTTCCCGACCGCTTACACGATTCTGTTTTTGCTGATCGTTCTGGTCGCCATCGGGACGTGGTTTGTTCCGGCAGGGTCGTATGACTACAACGAGGACGGCGAGCCGATCCCCGGAACCTACCATGCGGTAGAGGCCAACCCGCAGCGGATCATCGCTGATGGGATTATGGCACCCATTCACGGGATGTACGGCATCCAGGACGATACGGGCAACGTCAACATTTACAATTACGGCGAACTTTACGGGGCGATTGACGTTGCGCTGTTTGTGCTGATCATCGGCGGATTTTTGGGGGTAACGATGAAAACCGGAGCAATTGACGCCGGAATCGCCGCCATCACCCGCAAATTGCAGGGCAGGGAAAAATGGATGATTGCCGCCCTGATGGCGGTCTTCGCCCTGGGCGGGACTTCCTACGGGATGGCGGAGGAGACGCTGGCCTTTTACGTCCTGATTATTGCCGTGATGATCGCGGCCGGTTACGATGCCCTGGTCGGGGTGGCGACCATCATGCTGGGGGCGGGTATCGGCACCCTGGCCTCCACCGTTAACCCCTTCGCCACAGGGATCGCTTCCGGCTTCGCGGGCATCTCGGTCGCCGACGGGATGCTGGGACGCATCGTCATCCTGGTGGCAGGGACGGCTATCGGCATCGCCTTTGTCATCCGCTACGCCGAAAAAGTGCGGCAAACGCCCGAAAAATCGCTGGTATACGAACAGAAGACGGAGAACGAAGCCCACTTCCTGAAAGCGCAGGACGAAGGGAAGTTCCCGGAGTTCACCGGGAGGCGCAAGGTTATCCTGGGGCTGTTCGGGCTGGCGTTTTTAGTGATGATTTTCAGCGTGATCCCCTGGCAGGATTTGGGCGTTCCGCTGCCGCAGTTGAACTGGTGGTTCGGCGAGTTGACTGCGCTCTTTTTGCTGTCCGGCATCATCATCGGGCTGGTCGGCAAATTGGGGGAGGAGAACCTGGTCAACGTCTTTGTGGACGGGGCGCGGGACATGCTGGGGGTGGCGCTGATTGTCGGGCTGGCGCGCGGCATCAGCGTGGTGATGAACAACGGGCTGATTACCGACACCGTGCTCTACTGGGCGGAGACGGCGCTCTCCGGCCTGGGCGGGGTGGCCTTTATCAACGTCACGCATCTGCTGTACCTGCCGCTTTCGTTCCTGATCCCCTCATCTTCGGGGCTGGCGACCGTTTCCATGCCCATCATGGCCCCGCTGGGCGACCTGGCGGGAGTCAACCGCGCCCTGATTGTGACCGCCTACCAGTCGGCGAACGGCCTGCTCAACCTGTTCACCCCCACCTCGGCGGTGGTGATGGGCGGCCTCGCTCTGGGGCGGGTGAGTTACAGCAAATGGCTCAAATTCGTCTGGCCGCTGCTGGTGATTTTGTTCATCCTGTACGCGGTGGTGCTGAGCATTGGCGTAATTGTTTCATAAATTTCGTCGTCCACTTCTGCCTGACAAAAAACAGCAAACCAACAAAAGGAGTTTCCCATGGCTTTTAACTTACGCAACCGAAGTTTTGTCAAACTGCTGGATTTCACCCCCCAGGAGATCAAGTTCCTGCTCAAACTGTCAGCAGACCTGAAAGCGGCCAAGTACGGCGGGTACGAGCAGCCGCGCCTGAGGGGCAAGAACATCGCCCTGATTTTCGAGAAATCCTCCACACGGACGCGCACCGCCTTTGAGGTTGCCGCACACGACCAGGGTGCGCATGTCACCTACCTGGGGCCGAGCGGCTCCCACATCGGCAAAAAAGAGACGATGAAGGATACCGCCCGCGTGCTGGGGCGTATGTTTGACGGCATTGAGTACCGCGGCTACGCGCAGGAGAAAGTCGAAATCCTGGCGGCGTATGCCGGGGTCCCGGTCTGGAACGGGTTGACTGACGAGTTTCACCCCACCCAGATTTTGGCGGATGTTCTCACCATGACGGAGCATTCCTACAAAGACCTGCCGGAAATCGCCTACTGCTTCCTGGGGGATGCCCGCAACAATATGGGTAACTCGCTGATGGTCGGCGGCGTCAAACTGGGGATGGACGTACGGCTCTGCGGCCCGAAGCATCTCTGGCCTAACGAGGATCTGGTGGAGACCTGCAAGGAAATCGCCAAAAAGACCGGCGCACGCCTGACGATCACCGACAGCGTGGAAGAGGGCGTGCGGGGCGCGGATTTTCTCTACACCGATGTCTGGGTGAGCATGGGCGAGCCGGATTCGGTCTGGGCGGAACGGGTGAAACTGCTCAAGCCTTATCAGGTCAACACACAGACAATGGAACTGACCGGCAACCCTGATGTCAGGTTCATGCACTGCCTGCCCGCATTCCACAACAACGACACCCAAATCGGCAAGGAGATGGAAGAGAAGTTCGGCCTGGAAAACGGCATGGAGGTCACTGAGGATGTGTTTGAATCGCCCGCTTCCATCGTGTTCGACGAAGCCGAAAACCGGATGCACACCATCAAGGCAATCATGGTCGCCACACTGGGAGATTAAGAGTTGGCAGATTGGGAGTTGGTAAATTGGGAATTGGTAGATTGATGAGGCCGCCCCAATCTACCAATTTACCAATGTTATCCGCCACCAAAGGAGATGACGTACAATGTTTGAAATTCTACCCGAAAGTACAGAGACCTGCATCGGCTTCAAAGTAAGCGGGAAGGTGTCTGCTGAAGATTATGAGCCGCTGCTTGCCAAAGTAGATGAGGCCATCGCCGAGTACGGCAAGATCAACCTGGTGGTCATTTTTGGCGATTTCAGCGGCTATGCTGACCTAGAAGCGGCCAAAGCCGATTGGAATTTCGGCACCCGCCAATATCGTCCAGTCAGCAAAGCGGCGTTCGTCAGCGACAAAAAGTGGCGGCAGGTTGTCAAACTTATGGCCCCCTTCATACCCGTGCTGAGGAACACCTTTGTGAACCCCGCCAGATAGAACGGGTGTGGAAGTGAGCATCAGAATAGGCCTTGAAAAGCGGCAGACCGAAAAAATTGGTATTGGGATAATTTCTACTTTACCCCAAAAAGGAGCAAACTATGTCTGAATTTGGCGTACACTCAGAAGTTGGCAAATTGCGCAAGGTTATCGTCCATCGTCCGGGGCTGGAAATGCGGCGGCTGACCCCCAACAACTGCCAGGAATTGCTGTTTGACGATGTGATCTGGGCACGCAAGGCGCGGGTGGATCATGATGCGTTTGTGGATTTAATGCGGGATGAGTTCGGCGTGACGGTCTACCGCGTCCACGAATTGCTCGAAGATGTGGTCAAAACCCCGGAGGGGCGGGCTTACATTCTGGATCGCAAGATCACGCCCGACGAGGTCGGTGTAGGCGGCGCACAAGACTTGCGGGCCTGGATGGACGAGATGGAACCCGCCAAACTGGTCGCTCATCTGATTGGCGGTGTTACCGTCTCCGAACTGCCATCAGAATTGCGCACCATCATTGAAAAGGCCTACGCGGGTGCGGATTTTGTGTTGGATCCGTTGCCCAACCAACTGTTCACCCGCGATAGTTCCTGCTGGATTTACAACGGCGTGACCGTCAACCCGATGTACTGGCCTGCCCGCCGCAAGGAGACTCTCCACATGGCGGCCATTTACAAATTCCACCCGGAATTCAGGGACGGCGACTTCCAGATCTGGTGGGGCGACCCCGACGTAGATCATGGCAGCGCCACCCTGGAGGGCGGAGACGTGATGCCTGTCGGCAAGGGTGTCGTCCTGATCGGCATGGGCGAGCGCACCACTTATCAGGCAGTCAGCCAGGTCGCGCTGGAACTGTTCAAGCACGGCGCGGCTCAACGCGTCATCGCTGCAAAAATGCCCCCCGACCGCGCCAGTATGCACCTGGATACCGTCTTCACCTTCTGTGATGTGGACCTGGTGACGGTCTTCGAGGGGGTAATCGAGAAAATCCAGCCCATCAGTTACTACCCAGGCGACAAGGAAGGAACACTGGATGTAGTTGTCGAGAAGCAGGGCTGGCTGGATGTAGTCGCCGAAGCACTGGGGATGCGGAAACTGCGCGTTGTCCCCACCGGCGGCGACATCTTCCAGCAGGAGCGCGAACAGTGGGACGACGGCAACAACGTGGTCGCCTTGCAGCCCGGCGTGGTGGTGGCTTATAACCGCAACGAGTGGACCAACGCCCGCCTGCGGAAAGCCGGTATTACCGTGCTGGAAATTGACGGTTCCGAACTGGGGCGCGGACGCGGCGGCGGGCACTGCATGACCTGCCCCGTACTGCGCGATCCGGTGTTTTAGGGGGTACAAAGTACAGGGTACAGGGTACAATGTACAATGTACAATGTACCCTGTACTTTGTACTCTGTGCTCTGTACTCTGTGCGTAACAAGAAATGTCGAACTCCAAGAAAACCCCAAAAATCAAGCCCCCATCCATCTGGGATGCACTGATTCCCATCGTTGTGCTGGTGATTTTGCTGATGGGGGCAATTATCCTTTACGGGGATGCGGGCATCACCGGGCCAATTCAGGTTGCACTGATGCTCACCATGCTGGTTGCTGCCGCGGTAGGTCTCAAAAACGGGCACCGGCTGGAAGATATGGGCAAGGCCGCGGTGGACGGCATCTCCTCGGCAATGGGGGCAATCTTCATCCTGCTGGCAGTCGGCTCGCTAATCGGCACCTGGAACATGGCGGGGACCATCCCGACGATTGTTTACTACGGGGTGCAGTTTCTCAACCCCACCTGGTACTACCTGGCGAGTGCGGTCATCAGCGCACTGCTGGCACTCAGCATCGGCAGTGCGTGGACGGTGGCAGGCACCCTCGGCATCGGGCTGATCGGCATCGCCGGAGCGCTGGGCGTTTCGCCGGAAATCACCGCCGGAGCAGTCATCTCCGGAGCATACTTCGGTGACAAGATGTCCCCGCTCTCGGAGACCACTAACCTGGCCCCCGCGGTAGCCGGGACCGACCTTTACACCCACATCAAAGGGATGCTGTGGACCACCATCCCCTCCATCATCATCGCCCTGATTATTTTTGCCGTGATTGGCTACAACGGAGAAGTGACCGAGGCCCTCGATTTGACCGCTGTGCTGAAAGCCATCTCCGGCGAGTTCCGAGTTGGCCTGCTCCCGCTGATTCCGCTGGTTGTGGTGCTGATCCTGTCTTTCCGGCGGGTATCGGCGTTTGTGACCATCTTCCTGGGCGCGCTGATTGGGGGGTTGACGGCGGTGATTTTACAGCCGGATGTGGTGCTGGCTTTCGGCGGCGCACCGGATTTAAGCGCACCGCTGGCAATGCTCAAAGGGGTTTGGTCGGCGATGGCAACCGGCTTTGTCATTGAGAGTGACTATCCCTCGCTGAACGCGCTCTTTTCGCAGGGCGGCATGTCCAGCATGTTGGAAACCGTGTGGCTGATTCTCAGTGCGATGGCTTTCGGCGGCGTGATGGAAAACTCCGGGCTGCTGGCGCGGCTGATTCAATCGGTGCTCAAAGCCGCCAAATCCGACCGCTCTCTGCTGATTGCCACCGGGCTGACCTCCGTCGGCGTCAACATCATTGCCGGAGATCAGTACATGGCAATCGTCCTCCCCGGACGGATGTACCGCGAGGCTTTTCGGGAACATGGCATTGCTCCGCAAACTCTCTCCCGCCAGATTGAAGATACCGGCACAATTACCTCCCCGCTGATCCCCTGGAACAGTTGCGGGGCGTATATGTCGGCAACCCTGGGCATCGCGACAATGGCTTACCTGCCCTTCGCCTTCTTCAACTGGGTCAACATGATTCTCTCGTTTTTGTATGCTCTCTTCGGGTTCCAGATCATCCATCTCTCCCCGGAAGCGGCTCCTTCCGAACATCCCGAAGAGGCCGCGTTTTACGGAATCGGCGGACAGGATATCGCCCATCCCGAACACGAACTGGAGATGATGCAGGAGTAACTGCCCTGGCGGCTGGATGTTGACATCCAATGCCGGAAATATCCGGAACATAACTTTCGGGCAGAGCGGTGGCTGGTGGTGTTTTGTGCGGGCGAAGCCCGCACAAAACACCACCTTTCCCTGCGTTTTGGCGAAAGTCCTAAAAATGGAGGTATTCACGAATGCTCAAATCCATGCGACGAATTTTTGTCATTTACCGGCGCTACCGCGGAAGACTGATCCTCTCGCAAGTGCTGGTACTCATCTCGGCAGCCGCGACCATGTGGTTCGCCTCGCTGACAGCAAAACTGATCAACGAGGGAATCGAGAAGGGCAATTCCGAGGTGCTGCTAAACACCGCCCTTTCCATGTTCGCGCTGGCGGTAATCGCCGGGCTGACCCTGGCAGGAGCGGCCTACATCTCGGTGTTTTTCTCGCAGGGAGCGGGGTACATGGTGCGCACCCTGCTCTACCGCAAACTGCAAACCTTCTCGTTTGCCAACTTTGACCGCTTCCCCACCAGCGACCTGATGGTGCGTCTCAACGCCGATGTGATCAACGTTCAGAACGCCGTGCTCTACACCACCATGCTGGCGCTTTATGCTCCCTTCATGCTCGTCATCACCTTCATCCTCACGGCGTTCCGCACCCCCAGCCTGTTGTGGATTTTGGTGGTGATGATCGTGGTGCTGGTGACCATTCTGGTGCTGCTGGTAAACCGGATTTTCAAGGCTTACGATGAACGTCAGCAGCGGCTCGATGACCTCAACAACACCTTGCAGGAGAACCTGGCCGGTATCCGCGTGGTCAAAGCCTTTGTGCGGGAGGATTACGAGGTGGAACGCTTCCGCAAACGGGCGGATGCGCTGCGCAAACCGGCCTTCGATGCCGCCTTCCGGGTAGCCTTCCTCACCCCGGCGATGACCGGCGTCGCCCAAATCTCCATCGCCGCCGCCATCGGCATCGGCGGTAAGGAGGTGCTGACCGGCACGGGGTTGAACGTCGGGGAACTGGTGGCGTTTTCCCAGTACCTTGCGCTCACCGTCGCCCCGCTGGCGATTATGGCAGTAGTACTCCCCTTCCTGATGCGCGGTGACGCCTCCGCCGAGCGCATCCTGGAAGTTTACGACGACGAGGCCCTGGTCAAAGACCGCCCCGACGCCAAGCCGCTGGAACCCGAAAAGGTCAAGGGGCGCGTAGTTTTCGAGAACGTCACCTTTGCCTTCCGCCGCCCCGACGGCACCTACGACCCGCCCGCTCTCAAAAACATCAACATCACCATCGAGCCGGGGCAGCAAATCGGATTTTTGGGCGCTACTGGTGCCGGAAAGTCCGCGCTGGTAAACCTTTTGCCCCGCTTCTACGATGTCACCGAGGGGCGGATCACCATTGACGGAGTGGATATCCGCGACATTCCCCAGGATACCCTGCGGGAAATCGTGGGAATCGCCATCCAGGAAGCGGTACTCTTCCAGGGAGATATCCGCTTCAACCTGAAATTCGGCGACCCCGATGCGGATGACGACGTGATGATTGATGCCGCCAAAGCCGCCGATGCCTACGGGTTCGTGATGAACCTCCCCGAAAAATGGGATGCGCCCGTTTCCCAGCGGGGATACAACTTCTCCGGCGGGCAGCGGCAGCGGCTTTCCATCGCCCGCAGCCTGACTCCCAAGCCCCGCATCCTCATCCTGGATGACAGCACCAGCGCCCTGGATGCTTCCACCGAAGCCCGGGTGCAGGATTCAATCCCCAAATTCACCGATCACGTAACAACCCTCTACGTTGCCCAGCGCATCAGCGCAGTCATCAACCTGGATAAAATCTACCTCATGGAACACGGCGAAGTCGTTGCCGAAGGCACCCACGAGGAATTGATGCAAACCAGCCCGCTGTATCAGGAAATCTACGAGTCTCAACTGGGCAAGGGCATCACCGAAGGACTGGACCTGGAGGCGATCTGATGGCGAAAGAACAAAAACACAAAAAGGCTTTTCCGGTAGACCCGGAAAAAGTGATCGAAAAACCCAGCGACACCCTGCAAATCACCGCCCGTCTGCTGGGTTACATGACCAACGAGGAGGCGCGGCCGCGCTTCATTGTGGCGATGACCCTGCGGGTGATGGCGTTGTTCGCGCTGTCCATCCTGCCGGGGCTGACCGGGCAGGCGATTGACGTGGTGCATGTGAACGGAACGTTAAACGACCTCAACCGCTGGGTGATGCTGGCACTGACCGCCGGACTGCTTTACCTTTCTCTCAGTTTCCTGGCAGACCGTATCTTCGGCGACCTGGCAACCCGCGCTTCCTACAAACTTCAGGTGCATCTTTTCTCCCACATGCAAACGCTCTCCCTGAGTTTCTTCGACCGCCACGGGCGCGGCGAACTGATGAGCCGCCTGACCAACGATACCGAGGTGATCGCCCTGTTTTACGAGAGCGCGGTCATCCAGATTTTGCGGGCGCTGATTCAGATCACGCTTTCCTTCGTGGTGATGCTGTTTGTGGACTGGCGGCTGACCTTTGTGGCGGTGCTCATCGTCCCGGTGATGCTCTTTGTGATGAACATCGCCAACCGCATCTCGGCACCGGCTTTCTCCAAGTTACAGGAAGATTTGAGCAAACTCAGCGGCTTTCAGGAGGAGACTCTTTCCGGCAACAAGGTGGTCATCAGCAACCGGCGGCAGGACTGGGCCGACGAAAAACACGTCCAACTGGCGTATCAGGCATATGAGGTGGGCAGCAAGGCCTTTTTCGTCTCCCTGCTGCAATATCCGCTCACCCAGTCGCTCACCTACATTCAGATTGTGGTGGTAATGCTCATCGGCGGGCTGATGGCTATCAACGGGAAGATTGAACTGGGAACAGTGATCGCCTTCTCCGGCTATGTGGGTCTGCTGGCGAAGCCGGTTTCCACCATCTCCAACCTGATCAGCGCCGCGCTGAACGGCATCGCTGGCGGACGGCGGGTGTTCACCATCATCGATTCGGAACCGGAAATTGTGGATGACCCCGATGCCACAGATTACGAGTTCAAGGGCGGGCACATCCAGTGCATTGATGTGGATTTCAGTTACATTCCCGGCCGCAAAATCCTGCGTGACAACACCTTTGAGGTTCAGCCGGGTGAATCCATCGGCATTTGCGGGCCTACGGGCGCAGGTAAGAGTACCCTCATCAACATCCTGACCCGTTACTACGACATTGACAGCGGAACGATTTTGATTGACGGGCAAGACCTGCGGAAACTGAACCGCGAGAGTTTGCGCAAGCAGATCGGCGTGGTGCTGCAAGAGGCTTTTCTCTTCTCCGATACGGTGATGAACAACCTCAAGTACGCCCGCGAGGGCGCCACCGACGAGGAGTGCATCGAAGCCGCCAAGGAAGCCAATGCTCACGATTTCATCATGAACCTGCCCCAGGGGTACGATACCATGCTCACCGAGCGCGGCGCCAACCTTAGCCAGGGGCAGCGGCAGATGATCACCATCGCCCGCGCAATGGTCGCCCAACCCAAACTGATGATTTTGGACGAAGCCACCAGCAACGTGGACACCCGCACCGAAAAACTGATCCAGGACGGCTTGCGCAAACTGATGGAGGGCAAAACCAGTTTCTCCATCGCCCACCGTCTGGCAACCATCCGCGATTCGTCCAAGATCATGGTGCTCAACGGCGGCGAGATCGTCGAATACGCCCCGCACGACGAACTGATGAAGAAAAGGGGCTTTTACTACACCCTCTACATGAGCCAGTTCAAAGGCAAGGTCGGCGAAGGGCTGGGCGACGGCCCGAAAATCGATTTTGTGAGTACATAACCTGAGTGTTGACGTGTGAGTTCTCTTGAGACCTCGCACGTCTTGATACAACAAGGACTTTCGCTAAAACGCAAGGAACAGTGGTGTTTTGTGCGTGCGAAGCACGCACAAAACACCACAAACCATTCCTCTAAGCGAAAGTCCTGGCGATAAGGTTTTTTTATAAGGGCATCGAGAGGAGAATCTCTCGCCACGGAGTTGCCGTCACATCAACAGGACAGGAGAGAAAATATGAAAACGCTAAAAACCATACTGGTCGGGTTGCTGCGGCTGCTTGCAGTCTGGTTTGTTGATACCTTCTCTCTGCTGCTGACCGCCTGGATCATGCCGGGGTTCGATATTCAGGCGGTCAGCGGGTATTCATCTCTAACTGTGGCTGTTGCCGCAGCACTGTTGCTGGGAATTATCAACTTCCTGGTGCGCCCCATCCTGTTGCTGCTCACCATCCCCCTGGGATGGATGGTAGTCTTCCTGGTAGGGTTCTTCATCAACGCAGTTACACTGATGATCACCGCCGGGCTGATGGACGGATTCGCCATCAGCAGTTGGTGGACGGCGTTCTTCGGGGGCTTCGTACTTTCGTTTGTGAACATGATCCTGGTTGAATTGTTGAACATCAACAACGAAAGTTCGTTCTACATCAATCAGGCGATTCGTCAGGCAGAAAAACAACGCACAAAAACTGACAACCCCAACGCCCGCGGACTGATGATAGTCGAGATTGACGGGCTGAGTTACCAACACTTTCTGGATGCGCTGAAAAAAGGCTACATGCCCACCATGCAGAAACTGATTGACAAGTACGGGTACAAGGCATCGCGGGTGGATTGCGGGCTTCCGGCGACGACCCCGGCCTGTCAGGCGGGCATCATGCACGGGAACAACGAAGACATTCCGGCCTTTCGCTGGCTGGATAAATCCACCGGCAAGATGCTGGCTGGCGGACAGGCTGCCGCCATCGTGGAGCCGATCATCTCCGACGGGCAGGGCCTGCTGCGCGGCGGCACCAGCATCGGCAATATGTTCAGCGGGGACGCGGCGAAATCCATCCTGACCTTTTCAAAAATCACCGCCGGAACGCCGGAAGACAAAAAACAGCGGGCGCGCGATATGTACATGCTCATGCGCAACCCGACCTTCCTGATGCACGTTCTGGTGCTCTATTTCGGAGATGTGATCAAGGAACTCTGGGAGGGCTGGCAGCAGCGCCGCAGGGATGTTCAGCCCCGCATGAACCGCCTGCACAAGGGCTATCCCTTCCTGCGGGCGGCAACCAACGTCTTCCTGCGGGATGTCGGCATCTACCTTTCCATTCTGGATATCGTGCGCGGCGCGCCAGCGATCTACACCCTCTTTGCCGGATACGACGAGGTTGCCCACCACGCCGGCCCGCACACCGAGGATGCCATGCGCACCCTGAAACAACTCGACCGCTCCCTGGGCACCCTGCTGAAAGTCATTCAGGAGAAAGCCCCGCGCCCTTATGAACTACTCCTGCTCTCGGATCACGGGCAATCATTCGGGGCCACCTTCGAACAGCGTTATGAAATCAACATTCTGGATTACATCAAATCCCTGCTGCCGGAGGGCACCAACGCGGTGGGAACCGGCGGCGGCGATGACGGAACGGCTCCAATTACTGCCATGGTGCGGGAACTGGAGAACGTCGAGGCGCAGGAAATGGGCGGCGCCGTCAGCCGCACGGTGATCAGCCAGACACAGCGCACCCTGGAAAACAACCCCAACGTTCAGGACCGCAACCGGGAAGTGCAGCCCGCGGAAGTCACCGTCTGTTACAGCGGCAACTTCGCGTTGGTCTACTTTGACCTGTACCCCCGGAAAATCACCCTCAGCGAGTTGAACGCGGCTTACCCCGGTATGGTGGATTCACTCGTCCAGCATGAAGGCATTGGCTTTGTAGTCACTTATGAAGATGACGGCGAGCCGATTGTGATGGGCAAAAAGGGCGTTCGCAACCTGCACACCGGTCACATCGTCGGGGAAGACCCATTGGAACCCTTTGGAAATGTGGAACTGCGTGCCTGGCAGTTGCGCCGGGTGGCGGATTTCGCCAACGCCGGCGATTTGATCCTCAACAGCACGCTTTACCCGGATGGAACGGTAGCCGCCCTGGAAGAACTGGTCGGCAGCCACGGCGGGTTGGGCGGTCAGCAAACCGATGCGTTCATCTTCCATCCTGCGGATATGCACATCCCGGAGATTCGCAATTCCCAGGAGATCAAAGCCGTGCTGGATGCCCGCCGCGGCCTGCCCGGCTCCCCGCTCGAACCTGTGGAGGATACCGAACCGCAGGTGGAATCCTGGTCATTCGACGTACTGTTTGGCGGGCTGGCAAAAGTCGGGCGCTGGCTGGGGCTGGCGGTGCAGACCATTGCGCTGCGCTCGGAGGCTTATCGTGACGTCGCTTCCGATGCGTATATGACCGGCCCGGCGATTTTCATTATGCTGGTTGGGCAAACAGTTCAAATGGTAGTCCAGATTGGGCGGTTCGACCCACTCAGTTACCTGCTGCGGGTATTTGCCTGGGTGCTGGCAGTAACCCTTCTGGCGGAGGCTGCGCGGTTGCTGCGCGGTCAGGGAAATTTCACCCGCACCCTGCGGGTTGCCGGTTTCGCCCAAAGCGCTCACATTTTGCAATTGTTGGCGTTTGTGCCGATACTCGGCCCCGCGGTGCGCTTTATCACCATGTTCCTGGTGGTCATGGGCGTGTGGATGGGTGTTGTTGTGGCACACGAACTAAAAGGGTGGCGCACGGTTGTTCTGCCGTTTCTGTACATCCTGGTAACGGTGGTCAGCGTCGTATTTTTGGTGGCAGTCATCGAAGGCACATCCTTCACCATGCAAATGCTGCTACAAGCGCTGGGCTTGTCGTAACTTTCTGTTGCCAAAATACTGCCGCCTGCACCCAAGCGGATGGGTGCAAGCAAATGTTGTAGAAAATGTATAGCCATGCGGGAACTGCTTTTTTGCCCCCTACCCTGCCCTCCCCCCGGCGGGGGGAGGGTTGGGTGGGGGGAACACCATCGTTCTACATCTTTTGCCTGCACCCAAGCGGATTTCCCTGTTGACTCTCGATACCGCGCGTGCTATCATGCAGTTGGCGTTTGTTGAAGCAAACATCAACCGCTTGTCATTTGTGGTGGGGTACTTATTCAGCCGTTTCTCATTATCCTTGTTATTTGCTGGCTGAACCCTGGGCGCGAACCACAGTAGCAATTATTTAACCATTATTCTGCTCAATTCGTTTGCTGTAAAAAAAACCCCATCCCCTTTTTGCGCGGTGCAGCCGGAAATCCGCGCTTTTTTGACAGGCGCAGACCACTGCGCTTTTTTGTTTGCGAACATCGGAGGTATTACAATGAGTTCGGATTTCGTCGCACGCATCGCAGGAATGTTGGTACTTGCCATTTCAGGTGTTTACCTGGGGATTACATTTGGAGAGAGCATTCCCAACGCCCCGGCGAATACAGTATTCTACGCTGTAACTTTCGGGTTGCTTGGTGCCCTGATCGGGTTGGTACTCACACCGTATGTAACCACGCGTCCTGTGCGTACTATCCGTACAAACCTGAGCCAGGTGGATGCAAAAACCCTGGTTGCGGGGCTGGTCGGGCTGATTGTAGGGCTGGTGGTTGCCGCTCTGTTGACCTTTCCCCTCTCGCTGCTCCCCGAACCCTTCAACCGCATCATGCCCTTTATCGGGGTGCTTCTTTTGGGCTATTTCGGTGTGACTGTTTTTGTCATGCGGCGCCACGACATCTTTGCTGTAATCTCTTCAATGACAGTATGGCACGCTTACGAAGATGCCGCTTCTGCCAAACCGGAAGACCGCGTCATTCTGGTAGATACCAGCGTGATCATTGACGGGCGCATCGCCGACATTGCCAAAACCGGCTTCATCACCGGAACGCTGCTCATTCCCCGCTTTGTACTCAACGAATTGCAATACGTCGCCGATTCTGCTGACCGCCTGCGCCGTCAACGCGGCCGCCGCGGGATGGAAATCCTCGCCCAACTCCAGAAAGAACCCCACGTCCCCGTTCAGATCAGCGACATCAACGTAGAGGGCACCCGCGATGTGGACGATAAACTCGTCATTCTGGCGCGCCAACTCAAATGCCCCATCCTGACCAACGACTACAACCTCAACCGCATCGCCGACCTTCAGGGCGTGACCATCCTCAACATCAACGAACTCGCCAACGCAGTCAAGGCCGTCATGCTGCCTGGCGAGAGCATCAAAGTCAAGGTCATCCAGGAAGGCAAGGAACACAACCAGGGCGTCGGCTATCTGGATGACGGCACGATGGTCGTCGTTGAAAACGGCGAGAACTACCTGAACCAGACCATCCCCGTGGTGGTGACCAAAGTCCTGCAAACCGCTGCCGGGCGGATGATCTTCGCCCGCCCGGAGGAAGCGCACTAACCCATCCAGGAGTGGCACACCTGACAGGTGTACCAGCCCTTAGTCTCGGAGTTCCCCATGAGCCTCAAAATCTACAACACGCTCACCCGCAAAAAAGAAACATTTGAAACCCTGGAACCCGGCAAAGTCCGCATGTACGTCTGCGGGCCTACCGTTTACGACAAAGCCCACGTCGGACACGCCATGTCGGTTGTGGTGTTCGACATCATCCGCCGCTACCTGGAATACCGCGGCTACGAAGTGCTCCACGTGATGAACTACACCGACGTGGACGACAAAATCATCCAGCGCGCCAACGCCCAGGGCCGCGACCCGCAGGAACTGGCAAACGAATACATGCACGAATTCGACCAGCACCTGCGGGATTTGAACGTTCTGCCCGCCACCGTCAACCCGCGCGCCACCCAGGAAATTGACAAAATCATCGAAATGGTGCAGGGGCTGACCGCGAAAGGCTGCGCTTACCCCGCCCCCAACGGCGACGTGTACTTCCGCGTCCGTAAAGACCCCGATTACGGCAAACTCTCCGGACGGCATCTGGACGACATGCAGGCCGGGGCGCGCATCGCTGTGGACGAACAGAAAGAAGACCCGATGGACTTCGCCCTGTGGAAAGCCTCCAAGCCCGGCGAGCCTGCCTGGAAGAGCCCCTGGGGGCCGGGACGTCCCGGCTGGCACATTGAATGCTCCGCCATGAACCTCGCCCATCTCGGCGAGCAGATTGACATCCACGGCGGCGGCAACGACCTGATCTTCCCTCACCACGAAAACGAAATCGCCCAAACCGAGTGCTACACCGGCAAGCCCTTCGCCCGCTACTGGGTCCACAACGGGATGCTGCAACTTTCGGGCGAGAAGATGTCCAAATCGCTGGGCAATCTGGTCACCATCGAGAAGTTCCTGGCCGAACACGATGCTGACGTCTTCCGCATGATGGTGCTCAACTCCAGTTATCGCAGCCCGCTCACCTTCAACAAAGAAACCATCCGGCACGCCGAGCGCGCCCTGGAACGGCTGCGCTCCGCCCTGCGCCCGGCCACCGGCGGCAAAACCGGCGTCACCTCCCGCCTGCCCATCCAGATGGAAGCCACCCGCCGCGGCTTCACCGCCGCGATGGATGACGATTTCAACACCGCGGGAGCGCTGGGCGCACTCTTCGACCTGGTGCGCGCCATCAATCAGGCGCGGGATATGGGGCTGGCGCAAAGTGAACTGGAACCCGCCCAGCGGCTGCTGCTGGAATTGACGGGAGTCCTCGGCCTGCAACTCGACAAACAGCCGGAACCCAAAGGGGGGGAGGCCGCCCCGTTTATCGACCTGCTCCTGGAAATCCGCCAGGAACTGCGCGCCCAGAAATTGTGGTCACTCTCCGACAAAATCCGCGACCGCCTCACCGAGATGAGCGTAGTCATCGAAGATACCCGCGAAGGCTCAACCTGGCGCTGGAAGTAACCGCCGTATCCGTCTCCCGCCCAAACCTCCCCCCCATCGGGGGGAGGCAGGGTGGGGGGATCTGCCCCAAAATCCCCTATGAAAGAAACCCTCTATTCCCGCAACGCCGTTTACGAGGCCCTGCGCGCCCGGCGGCGGCAGGCGTTTCAACTGCTGGTGGCTGAAGGCGCGCGGGAGAAGGGCAAACTGGCCGAAATCATCGCCCTGGCGCGGGCGCGCAAAATCCCCGTCAAACGCGTGCCGCGCGAGAAGTTGAACAGCATCCACCGCCAAAATCAGGGGGTTGCCCTTCAGGTGAGCGGATACCCCTACCTGGGGCTGGCCGACATCCTCGCTGCCGCCGAGATGCGCGGCGAACCGCCT